>Ga0180432_10000184_pt1 | contig 99664 bp, 97 predicted proteins | sample SS_ome_10_FD_132414 | JGI IMG/M metagenome (GOLD analysis project Ga0180432, IMG submission 132414) | Hypersaline lake sediment archaeal communities from the Salton Sea, California, USA - SS_1_MS_2 metaG | ecosystem: Environmental > Aquatic > Non-marine Saline and Alkaline > Hypersaline >... | reverse complement strand
TTGAGAAATCCTGGCTCGGCGAGAGGCCGGGAAGATGGTTTGAGGGGTTCACCGATCTGCCGGCTGAGCTCAGGGTTATGTCACTTCAGGACGCCAACGCGGCTTGGCGCTTGATATCCGAGGCCTACTCGAAATCCAGCGGCAGGTGCCGAGAGAGGGTGGGCTTCCTGAAGTGCGGGTTCGAACTCTCCTATCGTCTCATACGGGGGTATCACCTGGCCCGTGAGATCCGTGTGCTCCCGCTCTCACAGAGGGAGGACCTGACGGCTAGCCTGCCCGTTCTCCCCGAGATGTGCGAGTCCGTTGTGATGACAGATAGAATTCACGAATCCTGTATCAAGCACGATGACCTCTATCCCGACGTCTACTTCAAGGATGAGAGGTACGAGAGGAAGATCTCAACCTGGAAGGGGATCATCCACTCATCCGAACTGAATTGGATCACTCAGGCGCTGGAGGTCATCGGGTCGGACCCCACCGTGTGGAAGGAGGTGGGATGCGAGGTTCCGTCCCTTGTTCATTTGGCCCTGAGACTCGACGGGTGCGATTCCCAGAACCTGATGCCCAACCCGGGTTTCGAGGAGGGAAAGCTCCCCACCACCTCAAAGGTGGAGGTGCGAAAATGGATCAGGGGCGGCAGGGACACCTCGGTCAGACCCGACAAGTCGCTGAGCCGCTCCGGCAAGCGTTCTTTGAGGGTGGAGAGCGAGGGGAGAGGTAGGATATCCTTCATCCTGCCGATCGAGGGCGGTAACTCCTACCTGGTCGAGTCTTGGGGATATGCGGACCCCGACAACAATGACAATCCCCGGATAGAGATCGCCTTCATGGAGGATGCTTCGGATTATCCAGGGGAGGTCACTTCACGCGACGTGTTCCTAGCCCGCGGACAGTGGGAGAGATCGATATGTGTTGCGGATGCTCCCAAGGGCTCCCATCTCCTTTGCCTGCACTTCATGTCGAGGGGCGAAGACGAGGTATTCTGGCTCGACGATCTCTCCATCCGAAGCTTTCCCCCCGCCTCCGTGGATTAGGACGGGGTGCGCACCATTAATTAGAGCGCTGGATACCCTTCGGGGCGGATCTCTTGCTGAGCCGCTACAGGAAGACGATCAACAGATTCTTCGAGAGAATAGCATCGCCGATCACCTTCCTCCCCCCAAATGCGATAACGGTCTTTGCGCTTCTCTTCTCGTTTCTCCCCGCATACCTCTTCTACCGGGGCATGCTCCAGCCTGCGGCCATACTGCTCCTTCTCTCCGGTGGATTCGATGTCCTGGACGGGGCTGTCGCCCGGCTCACAGATCGAACATCGAGCTTCGGCGGTTTCCTCGATTCGACTTTCGATCGCATATCGGATCTGGCCATACTTGCGGGTATAGCCCTATCCGGCATAGTCGATTGGCGGCTTGTCCTATTCACCACCTTTGGCTCTTTCATGGTCCCGTACTGCCGGGCCAGAGGGGAGGCCGCCGGGTCACAGGAGATGGCCGTGGGTATAGCGGAGAGAGCGGAACGCCAGCTGTTTCTGGTTGCAGCAGCGCTCTTACATCCATACGCGTCCGAGGCCAATATTCTGGAGATCTCAGTCGGTATCCTCGGAGTGGTGGCTTGGATAACCGTCGTTCAACGGATAGTGAAGGCCAAACAAACGCTAGAATAGGTGGCGAGTTTGGACGAACCGGCAGCGACCCTTGCTTCCCAAGGGGTCTCCCACCTCAGTACCACAAGCGACGCTGGCCTGCTTAACTTCCGGGTTCGGATTTCTCCTTCCTTTTCGATTGAGAAGTATGAGACCGGGTGTTTCCAGGCCGCTATGGCCGCCGGCTCGGTGTCCCTCGCCCCCTTTACTATCACACGTGATATTAAAAATGTAATTCTAGTTCGTTTCCTTTTTCGCTGCAATCCACCTCCTGGCAATTCGCAGCAAGAGACATAAGAACCCCCGTCATCAAAGGGGGCTTTCATGGGGCAAGAGGGAGAACTGGACGAAAGGACCCTCGAGAAGGTGCTGAGAGCCCAGCAGAACGAGATCACCGAGTTCGAGGTGTACAGCAGGATTCAGGATCGGATCGAGAACGCCCATAACAAGAATGTGATAAAGCGCATCGCCGATGAGGAGATGTCCCACTACCAGTTCTTCAAGAAGTACACCGGTAAGGACCTCGAGCCCAGTCGCTTTAAAGTGACCATATTGATGATTCTGTGCCGCTTACTCGGCCTCACCTTCGCCACGAAACTGATGGAGAAGGGCGAGGAGGATGCTCAGGAGTTCTACGGTGGACTCAAGGGAGATGTGGCCGGCATCGAGGATATCATCTCGGATGAGGACTCGCATGAGAAGCAGCTCATTGATCTCCTGGATGAGGAACGTTTGGAATACACGGGCTCCATCGTACTCGGCATCAACGACGCCCTCGTGGAACTGACGGGCGCCCTGGCGGGCTTGACACTGGCTCTTCAGAACACGCTCCTTGTTGCCACCACTGGACTGATCACGGGCATAGCTGCATCCCTGTCGATGGCGGCCTCGGAGTATCTCTCAACGAAATCGGAGGCGGATACCTCCAAGAATCCAGCTAGGGCCTCCATATACACCGGGGGGGCGTACATACTCACCGTGGGGCTGCTGATCGCGCCCTATATGCTCTTCGACAACGTCTACTACTCACTTGGTCTCACACTCTTCAACGCAATCCTGGTTATACTGCTTTTCACATTCTATATCTCCGTGGCTCGGGATCTGGATTTCAAGAGAAGATTTGCGGAGATGGCCGGGATCAGCCTGGGTGTGGCGGGCCTATCCTTCCTGATGGGCTACGTGATCCGAATATTCTTCGGGGTGGAAGTATAGTTCACCGCCCTGGGTTGGAAAAAGTGATAAGGGGTCGGTCACTATTCGGCTCCGTATGCGGCGGCTTCTTGCCATCATAGGGCTGGTGGTACTCTCGGTACTGATTCACGGGTGTATGAACGAGCCCAAGCTCACGGTGAGCGATGTCCTACTGCTATCCGAGTTCAATGGCCCCGGCAACTATACGGAACTGGGCACAACGGTGCTCGGGGATGATCAGGGCGTAACATTCTACGTCGAGATCCGTGACTTCGGCATCGAGAAGAGTGGATCCCTCTACGAATTCTGGGTCAGTGTGGACATTAGGATCGGCGATGAAACCGACGTCTACATCGACAAGACCGACCAGCAGGAGATACACATCAAAAACGCCACCGAGAAACCAGGAATGGTCTACTACAAGTATCCCTGGAACACCGGGAACATGGTCAGAAGCGGCGACTACTGGGTCAAGATCGTGGCAAAGGACAAGCTGCTCGGACGGGTCGCCGAGTCCAGGTTGGAATTCGAGATAGACCTGGACAAACAAGCCTAGTTTTCGGCCCTCCGTGGCCAAAAAACCTCGAGAAAAGATTGTTAAGCCATTCTGAAGGCCGAGGTGTAGAGGATATCCTTGACAGATATCATTGAAATACGCTGGCACGGAAGAGGTGGTCAGGGTGTCAAGACCGCTGCTGAGGTCTTGGCCGAGGCTGCCATAAGGGACGGGAAGTACGTGCAGTCCTTTCCGGAGTACGGCCCTGAGAGGATGGGGGCCCCCGTGCTCGCATTTAACAGGATTTCGGGCGAGAAGATAGATCTGCACAGCAACGTGTACTCACCCAATCACGTTGTTGTTCTGGACCCTACCCTCCTCGATTCGATGGACGTGACAGAGGGGCTTGAGGACAGCGGGACGCTCCTCGTCAATACGGATCAGAGCCCCGAGGAAATCCGGAAGAAGACCGGATTCAAAGGCGGCATCCAAACCGTCAACGCCACCAAGATCGCGAGGGAGGAGATCGGCAGGCCGATAGCGAATACGACAACCCTTGGCGCGTTCATGGCGATCTCGGGCCTGACAGACCTCGAACACGTCAAGGAATCGGTGCGCACCCACCTCGGTTCCAAGCTGAGCGACAAAGTCATCGAGGCTAACATGCGCGCTCTCGAGAGGGCTTACAAGGAGGCAAGAGGAGAATGAGCGAGAAACCTGGATGGAAACACATACCTCCCGCCGGACTGATTCTTGAGGCAGGAAACGCGGAGGATTACAAGACCGGTGATTGGCGTACCGAGAGGCCGGTCATCGACCGGGAAAAGTGCACGAACTGCCTGATCTGCTGGATCAACTGCCCTGACCTGTCCATAATCGTCGAAAACGGGGAGTTCAAGGAGTTCGACCTGGACCACTGCAAGGGGTGCGGCATTTGCGCCACGGTGTGTCCCAGGAAAGCCATACACATGGAATCCGAGAGGTGATTTGCTTGCAGAGATCAATGCCGCTTAACGGAGACGATTCGGCCGCATACGCCATGAGACAGATAGATCCCGACGTGGTGGCGGCCTACCCCATAACCCCACAGACCGAGCTGATGCAGAACTTCGCACAGTTCCACGCCGATGGGGATGTCAGAACCGAGCTCATAACGGTGGAGTCCGAGCACAGCGCAATGAGCGCATGTGTTGGGGCTTCGGCCGCCGGGGGGCGTGTGATGACCGCCACCTCCTCACAGGGGCTGGCGCTGATGTGGGAGATACTCTACATCGCAGCATCCTATCGTCTCCCCATCGCGATGAACGTCATAAACCGGGCCCTCTCGGGGCCGATCAATATCCACTGCGATCACTCCGACTCGATGGGTTCCCGTGACACCGGCTGGCTCCAGATATACGGAGAGAACCCTCAGGAGGCATACGACAACACCATCCAAGCCGTGAGGATAGCCGAACACATGGACCTCAGGTTGCCGGTCATGTGCATGCAGGACGGCTTCATAACCTCACACGCAGTTGAGAGGGTGGACATGCTCGAGGACGAGGTCGTCCAGGAGTTCGTTGGAGAGTTTGAGCCCCAGTATCCGCTTCTTGACCTGGAGAACCCGGTCACGTACGGCCCTCTCGATCTCTACGACTACTTCTTCGAGCACAAGATGCAGCAGATCGACGCCATGTCCCGCGCGGAGAAGGTCGTAAGGGAGATCGGAAAGGAGTACGAGAAGATCAGCGGAAGAAGCTACCAGATGCTTGAAACCTTCGGCATGGAGGATGCAGAGACCGCGGTTATAGTCCTCTCCAGTACCGCCGGAACCACTAGGTCCACGGTCAAGGACCTGAGGGAACAGGGAAAGAAGGTGGGAATGGTCAAGATCAGGTGTTTCAGGCCCTTCCCGACGGATGAGTTGATCGATGTGCTCAAGGGAGTCAAGGTGGTCGGCACCCTGGATAGATCCGACGGCCTGGGCGCATACGGAGCTCCCCTGTTCAACGAAACGAGGAACACCCTCTACGACGAGGACGAGAAGCCCGATGTGGTTGACTATGTCTTCGGCCTCGGAGGCCGCGACATAGGCAAGAGGGAGATCACAGACGTGTACTCACAGCTGGAGAAGATCGCCTCCACCGGTGAGGTTGAGAGAAGGATCAGCTATCTCGGAGTGAGGGAATAGGAGGTATTGAAATGCCAAGTCTCAAACAGCTCTCGGAAAGGGAAGAAAGACTTTCATCCGGGCACCGGCTGTGCGCCGGCTGCGGGGCCTCAGTGGCGGTAAGACAGATCCTGATATCCACTGAACTACCGATAATCGCCTGCGCATCCACTGGGTGTCTGGAAGTCGCAACAACCATCTATCCGTTCACCGCCTGGAAGATACCATTCATACACAACGCGTTCGAGAACGCCGCAGCCACCATCAGCGGGGTGGAAAGCATGTACCGGGCGCTGAAAAAGAGGGGAAGGATACCCGACCGAAAGATCAAGTTCGTCGCATTCGGCGGGGATGGAGGTACCTACGATATCGGCCTCCAGTCACTCTCGGGTGCCCTGGAGAGGGGCCACGACTTCACCTATGTGTGCTACGATAATCAGGCCTACATGAACACCGGCATCCAGAGAAGCAGCGCGACCCCGATCGGCGCGAACACCACCACCAGTCCGTGCGGTGACGAGATCCCGGGGAAGAGGGGACAGAGGAAAAACCTGACCCAGATAGTTGCCGCTCACGACGTTCCTTATGCGGCTCAGTCAACGCCGAGCCACTACATGGATCTGATAAGAAAGGCCCAGAAGGCGATCGAGACCGATGGCCCGACCTTCCTGAACGTCCTCTCGCCATGCCCCAGGGGCTGGAGATCGGATGCAACTAGCTTCGCTGACCTTGGTAAGACAGCGGTCGAGACCTGCGTATGGCCTCTCTACGAGATAGAGGACGGCGACTACGTCCTCAACGGGACGACGAAGAGGATCGCGGACGGCAAGAAGGACAAGCTACCGGTTGAGGAATGGCTCAAACTGCAGGGCAGATTCAAGCACCTGTTCAAGGATCCAAGCGGAAAGGCGGTTATCGAGGAAGCTCAGAGTAAGATCGATAGGGACTGGGATCGTCTCAAGACCCTGGCCTCGATCTGAGGTGGGAAGAGGGCTGCAGGTGGCGCTAGATAAGTACTCAATGGCCCTCGTACTGGTCAACTTCGCGGCCCTCCTTCTCCTGCCCAGATACTTCGAAACCAGATTCATGCTGGTTCCGTTCGGGGTTCTGCTGGTCCTTCAGTGGGTCTGGCTATATCGCCTGATGGAACCGATGGGATTTCGGATCCCGGCTGCGATATCCCTGGTCGCTGCAGTGTCGCTGTATTTCGAGAACGTATACGTGTGGATACTGGCCCTGGCCGTGCTCGTTCCGGCAGTTGCGGTTGCGATGATGAAGCTCTTCAAGTCGGACCAGGGATCCTCGCCGAACCCCCGGGCAAACTGAAGGGGACCTGGAGCAGCTAACGATTCCTCCAACTATTTATTAGGTCGGCGGGGAGGAATGTAAGGTAAGGCCGTTGAGACTACCACCCCTCGCGACAAACGTTATCGGGAGCTTTCCCCTCAGCGACTCTCCTGGGAACTTCAAGAGGGCCATCAAGGACCAGGTTGAGTCAGGGCTGGATCTGGTGAGCTATCCTCAACTGGCCGATATGAATGAGATGTTCCTCGCCCCCTTGCTGGAGGGAAAGGGGATCGACAGGGAGGGGTCAAACTTCATCGTCAGCCCGGATTTCGACCCCACCGTTTCGAAATCGGTTCGAAGATGGGCTGACGACGCCAGCGATCATCTTCAGAGGATTCAGCACGGTACCCCCCTGCGCTCCTGCGTCACCGGGCCATTCACACTCGCGAGCACGGTGAAGGCCGCGGATCTAGAACCCAAACCGTTCCCGAACGGCTATGTGGAGATGATATCCGAACGCCCCTGGATAGTTGAGGAATTGGCGGACTACGCACGCAAGGTATGCCGTTACTACTCGGACTCGAGTTCGCTGATAAGCATAGACGAGCCATTTCTGTCGGTCATAGTCGGCGGACGGAAGAACCTGCTGGAGATGACCATGAGCAAATCACGGTCAGAAGAGCTCATCCTGGAGACCCTGGACAGGGCTCTCGGTGGCATAGGGGCCCTCTCGGCCCTCCATGTGTGCGGAAGGATAGGTTCCGCCCTATCGGATATCCTGATGGGCACCGATGTCGATATACTGAGTCACGAATTCAGCTCGATGACCAAGAACTTCGATGCCTACGAATCCCGAGACCTTGAATCCAACTCCAAGATACTATGTGTCGGGGTCGTCACCACCAGTCCCACCGAGGACCCGGGCGGAATTGAGCCCTTGGACCTGGTGAAGAGGAGGATGAAGAACGCGATAGATACCTACTCGAAGGACATGGTGATCTTCGCTCCGGATTGCGGATTCAGACCCCTCAAGGATTCGCTGGGGGAGGAGAAGGGACAGAAGATCGCGGTCGGCAAGATGAAGACGATGACAAGGGCGAAGTCTGAGATCCTTGAAGACCTGGGATTGGACATCGGAGAGGCATGAGGGGGATACACGTGGCTGAGGGCGGCGAGTGCGAGTACTGTGGGGAGAAGAGCTTCATGCCGTATAGATGCCGCTACTGCAACGGTCTATTCTGCCCGGACCACAGACTCCCGGAGAATCACGATTGCCCCGGTCTTAAGGGGCTGAGGGAGAACCCCAGGTGGAGGGACTACGCGAAGCAGGTACATCGAAGATCCGAGGCCTCTGGAACCGCGAGGTCGGGCAGATGGGACCGTGAGGAAGAGCGTGGTTTCCCGGGTCGATCATTCCTCGCAGGTGGAGCCTCAAGCGAGGTAGAATCTGTCAAGAGAATGCTGATCTTCATATTGATAATCAGCCTCGCTGCTGCCATCGTGATCCATTTTCTCTGACTGGGTAGCTTGACTTGAAACTGAGACTCTGCGCATCAATACCGGCCGTCTCCGAGGACCGATCGCTCTGCCTCAAGTATCTCGAGGCGGCGGATCGTCTTGGCCTGACCGGAATCGAGGTGAAGCTCGGCAATCACAGGCTGATCAGCGAGGATACGCAGGGCTGGCTCCGCGAGGATCTCGAGGGATACGACTTCGAGCCTTACGCACACCTACCCTACCTCCACGGAAACGTGAATATCGCCAGTCAGGATGAATCGTTGGCCAACCGGGCGTGCCAGGTGCTGTATGACTCTATAGAGTACGCGGCGGATCTGGGTTGCTCTCTGGTGAATACACACATCGGGGTGGCCATCGGGAATGGACCCTTCATCGAGAGGGCGGCGGCCAGGATCGACAGGATGGAGATGCGGGTCGCAGATATGGGGGTTGAGATCGCCATCGAGAACCAGGAGAGCGGCTGCAACGGGACCCTCAACTCCCCGCGGGACATCGAGGAACTCCTTGCCTGCAAGCCGGACGTTCTGCTAACCTTTGATGCCGGACACGCCAACACCAACGGCTTCGGGGTCAGGGAGTTCCTGCCCTCGGTTCTACCCAGGCTTCGATATCTGCACCTCCATGACAACCACGGAGGGACGGACGAACACCTGAGCCTGGGACAGGGGGATATCGACTTCGGATATCTCCTCTCGCGGATCGCTGACCTTGACACCGACTGGGAAGCTATGCCCGCCACACTCGAGCTCCGACTATCCGATCTGGAGCCCTCGGTTGCACTAGTCAGAGGAACGTGCCCCGATCCAATATCGTTGATCTAGGCGATGAAGTCGGCAAGTACCTCGTTCTGAGTCCGCCTGCTCATGTATATTGAATCCACGGTCCTTCGAGCCTTCTCCTTGTTGCCGATGTCCATCAATAGCTTGATGTACTCGTGGTCTATGCTGGTCAGGAGGTGTTTCGCCATCTCCTCCTTCCTTTGCTCGAACGCGCTTCTCCTCTCATCGAGGATCTTCTTCGCGTCTTCCCTGTAGCCCAAATCCTGAAGGAGGTCTATGTATTCCTTGTCCAGGGGGCTGAGGAAGGAGTTCTGCGACTCCTTGGCCCGATCATAGGACTCATCCAGCATCTCCAAACAGCGGTCGGTGTCTCCCTGAGACATCAGTTCATCGAATTCTGCCTTCTCCGAGTTCGAAAGCAGATCATTGGGCTCTGTCTTGATGCTGGAATAGGCCTCATCGATCAGCGATCTGGCCTCATCGCGGTAATCCAGTTTCAGCAAGGCGTCTATGTACTCCCTATCGATACCTGATAGGAACTTGCTCTCTTCCTGACCGGGGTCATTATCTACCACAGCTTTCTGCCTCCCGTTGGGGTGTCAAATCCTCTTACGCTATGCCTGACACCATTGCCTCAATGTAACTCAATTGAGTCGCAAATGATGCGCAATTAGTGGTGCTCAGTTGGAAAAATTGTTTATCTAAATATAAATATTTCGGGAATTTGGCCACTTGTTTAGTGAAAATGTCTAATCGGCTGTTGTTTTTGATGAGAGAAGGCTATAAGAGTCTATCTTTTCACAACTCAGCCCATGCCCGGCGTTATAGGCTTCGGCGCCCTGAATATGGACAAGATTATGTTCGTTGATAAGATCCCTGCCCCGGACGAGGAGGCCTACGTGATCTCGGTCGAGTCCCACCCAGGGGGATCCGCCCCCAACACCATAGCCGGGCTTTCCAGACTGGGACTGAGAACTGGACTCATCGGCAATCTGGGGCGAGATTCGGAGGGCAAGGAGATGCTCGGGAACCTCGAGGGCGAAGGCGTCGAGACCGATGCAGTTGTCATATCTTCAGGTCGAAGCGGCACCGCCCTCTCCATGGTGGATCCCGATGGGCTCAGATCGCTGGTCATAGACCCGGGGGTCAATGATGAGATACCCATCCGAGATATCGATGTCTCGTACGTCAACGGGTTCGACCTCCTCCACCTCACCTCCTTCATCTGCAGATCAACCGACCTATCCTTCCGGACACAGCTTGAACTTGCGGAGATATCGGATGTACCCCTGAGCTTGGACCCGGGACAGCTGTATGCGGAGAGGGATCTGGAGCAGCTGGAGCCCATAATACGAAGGTGCCGGGTGGTGATGCCCAATCAGAACGAACTAGGTATGATGACCAAGCTCGGCCCGAGAGAGGGAGCCAGAAGGTTGATAGAGATCGGCTCGAGCGTAGTGGTGGTCAAGATGGGGATGAAGGGATGCTACGTGACCGATGGCGAACAAGATCACCACGTTCCGATCTACGGGGGCAGGGGGGTCGATTCGACCGGAGCCGGGGACGCGTTCAATGCGGGATTCATATACGGGTTACTCAACGATTTATCCCTCGCCGAAGCCGCCGAGATCGGGACCAAGGTTGCGTGGTTCTCGGTCCAGAAACCGGGGGCCAGAGATGGATTGCCGACGCTGAAGGAGTTGGAGTCCGGCGGGTGTGCCGGAGAGACCCGACGATGATCGGGGTACTATGATATCGATTCTCCAATCTGACTAACCCAGAGAGCCTATCTCCTCGCCGCGGACCCGCTTCCTGAAATCCTCGCTCTCCTCGACAACCCGGTCCACATCGACGGCTTCGAGCCAGTGAACCTCAGGCGGGGAAGATCCGTCCTGAGCATCCCCCATGGCGGCGTACAGGTCTTCCCCAATAAGGCCACTGGACTCCAGATCCGACAGCCTTGAGGCGTCCCAGATGCCCGCCGACTCCTCCACGCCTCTCAGTCCGGATACCTGAAACACCTCGGAAAGGGCGGCGGTTGGCCAGCAGTTGCTCGAGATGATCGCCGCGTTCGAATTGAAAATCGAGTATCTGTTGCCGTTGAATGATACGGCCAGGCCGCCGGCATCCCTCGTCCTCTCGAGCATGACGCTATCCGTGATACTATCCCCCACCACCATCGCGCTGGAGATACCCTTCCCCTCGGCCTCGAGGGCCTCCTCCAAGGCACGGAACTTCCTGGATCCGCCCACCGGTTCCAGCTCCTCCATCAAGGTTCGGAATGAAGTGGTGGGCAGGATCTCCCAGAAAAACCGGTCAAGCTCCCCCTTGGCCTCCAGAGAACTACCGCTCAGCTCCCCGCTCTGATCGGTCTCGATCAGAGGCATCTGCAGGATCCTCGAGGCCCAGTCCTTGACCAGGGCCAGGTCATCTTTCCTCAAGCTATCCCGGTACCCATCGATGGGAAAGTGCGTGGAGTAGGCCTTCTGGACCTCGACACCGAGAAGGGAGGCAGCCCTCTCGACATACTGCTCATATGAGGTCGATATCAGATAGAAGCACTGGTACTCCTTGATGTGACGGATGGCCTCCCTGGCCTCCGGTATGATGCTGGTGTTGCTAGGCAGGTTCGCTATCGTTCTGAGAAACGCATCATCGACCCCGTAGACGAGGAGGAAGGGGGCTATCAACTTGAGGGTGTCGCCGGGCTCATACCCCTCCGCGTGCTCGACGAAGAACCTGTAATCGTCGTACGATGAAAGTATCGAGAAGAGTCTCGCTCCACCCGGTACGGCCTTGGAGACCGCATCAAAGGCGTGATCGGCCTTCACCCAGGGCCCCTCGAGATCCGAGAAGACCATCTCAATCACGCTCTTCTGACATCCCTCATGTGTTTCCTTCTCTTCTCCACCAGCTCGCTTCTGCCGATGTCCTTCCGGTAGAAGACGGGACCTTGAACCTTGGATATCGCATCCTCCGCTATACGCTCGGCCTCGGACATCCGGTCCGCGACACCGGTGCAGGCAAGGGCCCTCGAACGACTCATGTAGATCCCATCCTCCCTCTGATCGACGGACGCGAAATGCACAAGTGCATCTGAACCGAGCACGTCACCGATCTCGATCCTCTTGCCCTCAACCGGATTTGTGGGATATCCTTCGGGGGCCAGGTACTTGCAGACCGTCGCCTTCTCCTGAAAGCCGAATGAGACCCTGCCCAGATCCCCATCCGCCATAGCCCAGCAGATCTCCAGGAAGTCGCCCTCAAGAATCGGCAGGACGTTCATCGCCTCCGGGTCTCCCCACCTGGCATTGAATTCCAAGATCTTGGGCCCCTCTGCCGTGAGAATAAAGCCGCCGTACAGAGCGCCCCTGTAATCGAGGCCCTCCTTCCCCAGGGCACTGACCGTGTCCTCCATCACGGTGATCGCCTTGTAGTAGTCGGTTGCGGTCATGAAAGGCAGAAGGTGGTTGCTGTCCGAGAAGGACCCCATGCTTCCCGTGAACGGGCCTGTGTCCCCCTCGTAGGCGAACTTGTTATCCTGGACGAGGGGGGTGGGAACGACCCTCTTTCCGTCGACGAAGGCCTGCAAGGTGAATTCCTCGCCAACGAGTAGCCTCTCCACCAACACCTCCTCCGATCCGCCGATCCCCTCCTCGATCACCCTCGATGCGTAGGCCTTCGCCTCCTCCATATCCTTGAGCTGCCCGGTCAGCTGGGGATTCACGATCTTGACCCCCTTGCCACCTGTCAGCCCTATGGGCTTTACTACAACCGGCTCCTCTTGAGAATCTATGAATTCGGCCGCCTTCGACGGGTCATCGAAGACCTCCCAAGAGTTCCTGCCTGACACCGAGTACTTGTCCATCAGTTCCCGGGCGAATAGCTTGCTGGTTTCGATGGCAGCGGCCTCTTTCGTCGGGCTTGCGCAGGGAATGTCCCTCTCCACGAGAGCGTTCACGATCCCGGCCTCCAGCGGACCTTCTGGACCCACAACGGCGAGGTCGATTCCGGAATCCTCGGCGTAGTCGCCGACAGCTTCACCATCATCTATGTCCCCGACCTCGTACTCCGCGGCCAGCTCGATAATGCCAGGGTTCCGGGACTTCGCGAACGCGTACAGCATGGGCCGTTGCGGACTCCTCGCTATCGCCTCCGCGATTGCATGCTCCCTGGCACCGTTTCCGACGATCAGAATCTTGTCCATATCCATCCGCTCCTCCTATCTGAGAATCTCCCTGTACTCCTCGTCCTGAATACCTATGGGGTAGTCTCCATTCAGGCAGGCCATACACAGGTCGCCCTCTCTCTTTCCAATCGCATCCAGCAGGCCCCGCATACTGAGATAGCCCAAGGAATCTGCCCCCAGGATCTTCCTGATGGATTCAATGGCATTGCTGGAGGCTATGAGTTCCCTTCTCGTGGACATGTCAACTCCCATGAAACAAGGCCACTTCAAGGGCGGGCACCCGATTCTCACGTGGACTTCCTCGGCCCCGCCCCGCGTCTTAAGGATCTCAACGATCTTCCGGGTGGTCGTACCCCTGACGATGCTGTCATCGATCAACACCACCCGCTTGCCCCCGGTTATGGGTCGCAGGGGACTCATCTTGAGGGACACCGCCTCCTCCCTCTTCGACTGCTGCGGCATTATGAAGGTCCTGCCGATGTATCTGTTCTTGTAGAGTCCCTCGACGGAGGGGATGCCTGACTCCATCGAGTAGCCCGCGGCCGCTGTCCTTGCCGAGTCTGGAACAGGAACCACCACATCGGCCTCAACTGGATGCTCCCTCGCCAGGGCCCTTCCGATCTCCTCCCTGGCATGCAGCACGTACTTGCCGTCGATTATCGAATCAGGTCGGGCGAAATACACGTACTCGAACATACAGTGGGCGCGGCGCCCTTCCCGGAAGGCCCTCCTGCTCCTCATGCCGTTGGAATCGAAGAGCACGATCTCCCCGGGTTCCACATCCCTCTCGAGGGCTCCCCCCGCGGCCTCGATTCCCACCGATTCCGAAGCCACGTAGTAGGCATCCTTGGACGATCCCAAGCAGAGGGGACGGAAACCCAGTGGGTCCCTCGCGGCGGCTAGCTCCCCCCTTCCGGTCAAGATAACCAAGGAGTAGGCCCCTTCTATCTGCCTCATGGTGTCGACGATCGCCGTCTCGAAATCGTTCTCGATCAGCTCGATCGCCAGCACGTGGGCGATCAGCTCGGTGTCCGTTGACGATGTGAAGACGTGGCCACACTCCGATAGCTGGGTCCTCAGCTCGGAGTAGTTGACCAAGTTCCCGTTGTGGGCGATCGCTATCCCGTTTCTCGGGCCCTTGATCACGAAGGGGTGGGAGTTCTCGAAGCTTGAATCCCCGGTGGTTGAATACCTGTTATGACCTATGCCGGCGGGCCCGAACAGGTTCTGAAGTTCGATCTCGTTGAAGACCTCCCTAACCAGCCCGGTTCCCCTGTGAATCCGAAGCCCCTCGTTGTCATAGGTACATATCCCAGACGCCTCTTGACCCCGATGCTGGAGGGAGAGCAGACCGTAGTAGATCGATTTCGCAATCATGGTCCTCCGGTTTTTCGAATAGGCAGCGAATACAGCACACTTCTCCCCTACGGCCAACGCGACCTTCCTCAAGAGATAATGTCGTTGGCAACGCTGATCTTCTAATAAATCCTACTTCGGCCCCCCTCGTCCAGTAATACTTAATAGACTTTTTCCTCGAGCGTTGATGTGGATTATCTGGATATCGAGACGACATCCCTCTTCGCAGATACCGGAATGCTGGTCTGCGCGGTCCTACGTCGGAACGGCGAGAACAGGGAGTTCTTCGTAGAGTGTCCTGAGGCCGAGAAGCGGACCCTGGGTGACCTCTTGACCATGCTCTCCGAATGCGATGAGCTGGTGACATTCAACGGGAAATCCTTTGACCTCCCCTTCATACTCTCCAGGGCCCTCGTGTTGGGAATCGAGGGGCCGGGGCTCCCTCCCCAGTTCCACCTCGATCTCTACGAGGAGTTCAAGAGGAGGTTCAGGTTCGTCAAGCTGAGCCTCGGACACCTATCCCACATATTGGGATACGATTCCGAGGTCGCAACTACCGGGGTCGACGTTCCCAACCTCTATCTGCAATACCTGGCCGAGCGTGACGCAGAGCTCAAGCAGGAGATACTGAGGCACTGCAACTCCGATGTCGATCTGCTTCAACAGATACACCATAGACTCAAGCCGCTTTTCGAGAGAGAGGAAGATGATCAATGAGCGTAAGGGTAACGATTCTGGGAAGTGGAATGGAAGTTGGGCGATCGTGCATCTTGGTTGATAGGGAGGTGCTTCTCGACTGCGGGATCCTGATGTCCGAGGAGACTGACCCTGCTCCGGTCGACTTCTTCCCCAAGCTGAAGAGACCTCGTGATATCAAGGACATATTCGTCTCCCACGCGCATCTCGACCATTCCGGATATCTGCCCTTCCTCATCAACTCCGGGTTCGACGGAAATGCGTACTGCGTCAAGCCGACCAAGGACCTTCTCAAGATCCTTCTGACGGACGCCGTTAACCTCGCCAAGGGACCGTGGGCCGAACTGGACAAATCGATCGTGGACAAGGTCCTGGAGATGCTGATACCTGTTGACTACGGCGAGGAGATGAGGATCAACGGCGGCAGGGTCAGGTTCTTCCAGAGCCATCACATCCTGGGATCGGCCATGACCCTGGTTGAGAAGGATGGGCGTAAGATACTCTACACCTCAGACTACAACTTCGGCAGAACCAGATGCTTCAAGGGGGCATCTTCCGAGGTAGAGGCTCACGAGGACCTGAAGGGCGCCGACGCCCTCTTGATAGAGTCAACCTACGGGGACTCCACCCGACCGCCTCGAGCCCAGCGGGAGGATTACCTGGTACACGTGGTAACCGATAGCCTCGATCAGGGACTGAGGGTCTTCCTCCCCAGCTTCGCCCTCGGAAGGGCCCAGGAGCTGGGTAGGATCTTCGTGGAGAAGAAGTCCGAGATCCCCTACACCAACATCCACGTTGACGGCATGATAAGGTCGATGAATCGTGTCCACGCGAAACACGAGCGCTTCATGGACACGCAATTCCCCCTAGTGTTCAGGGATGTGACCCGGTCGGTGAGGAGCCAGGCCCTGAATGACCCCAACGCCGTGATAATAACCACATCCGGATTCTGCCAGGGGGGACCGATAAGGTTCTACCTGGACAACGCATCCGAGGGAGATACGGTCATCTTCTCGAGCTCCTACTTCCCACGAGGATCGATGGCAGATCTCATACATCTGCAGCGGGCGTACGAGGGAATGCCCCTCAACGTGGAGGTTGTCGACCTCTCCGCCCACTCCAGCTTGAGGGACTCGCTTGACATGATCGACCTCCTGGAACCTCACGTGACCTACACGCTTCACGGGGATCCTGTTCCCGCGAGGTTCCTGGCATTCCAGGCTGGCGGGTATCCCGTCGTCAACTCCCAGAGGATTCTGGTGTAGACTGCTCCTGCCTCGCCATCAACTGCATCTCGCATAGCCTACGGTACATGCCATCCCTGGAAATCAGCTCCTCGTGTGACCCCTCCTCCACTATCTTCCCCTCGTCCATGACCACGATTCGATCCGCGTTCCTTACCGTGGATAGCCTGTGAGCTATCACCACCGAGGTCCTGTTCTCCAGTAGCTTCTCGAGAGCGGTCTGGATCACCAGCTCGGTGTAGGGGTCGACGCTGGAAGTGGCCTCATCGAGCAGCAGGATCGGTGGATTTACCAGGAGTGCCCTCGCGAAGGAAACGAGCTGCCTCTGGCCGACGGAGAGATTACTGCCCCTTTCCCTCACCATCGTGTCGTATCCGGCCGGAAGCCTTTCTATGAACTCATGGGCTCCAACCATCTTTGCGGCTTCCTCAACCTCGGCGTCAGAGGCCTCTGGCCTGCCGAAACGGATGTTATCCCGTATGGTCCCCGAGAACAGAACGGTGTCCTGTAGCACTATGGCCATGTTGTTACGTAGGGTGTCCAGACTCAGATCCCGGAGATCGTGTCCGTCCACCTTTACCTTCCCGGAATCCACATCATAAAACCGGACTATCAGATTCATCACCGTGCTCTTGCCGGCCCCGGTCGGCCCCACTATCGCGAGCCTCTCTCCCTCCTCGACGTGTAGGCTGAAGTTCTCCAGCACATTCTGCCCCGGGACGTATCCAAACGTGACATCTTCAAAGTCCAGGACACCCTTGATCTCCTCAATTCTGATTGCGCCTTTCTTCTCAACCACATCCGGATCGTTGTCGAGGAGGGTGAAAATCCGCTCCGATGCGGCGAAGGCGGACTGAAGGCTGTTGTAGAACATGGTGAGGCCCATGATCGGGTGGAAGAACTGCATCACGTAGGCGGTGAATGCCACAAGCACCCCCAGTGTGATCTCGTTGGAGATCACCGCTTGAGCGCCGAAGTAGTACAGAATTGCCATCCCAATTGATCCCACGATCGATATCAGCGGGAAGAAGACCGAGAATACCTGGGCCGCGTAGACATTGGCCTTGAGGTTCTCCACGTTGGCCTGGTCGAATTCCTCCGCGTTCTTGTCCTCCCTGCTGAAACTCTGAGCAACCCTCACTCCGGATATGCTCTCCTGAAGGTTGGACATGACCCCTGCAATCTTGGTCCTCGTCCTCCTGTAAGCTCGCCTCGCGATTTCCTTGAAGCCCAAAGCCACCGCCAGGAGCAGGGGTATGGTCACGAGACAGTAGAGGGTCAACCTCACATTGATGGTGAACATCACTATCAGTATCAGTCCCAGCCTGAGGAAGTCGCTGATTCTTTCGACAATCCCGGTGGCAAGAACCTCGTACATGGTTTCCACATCGGAGGTAACCTTCGACATCAATGTCCCGATCTCCGACTTGTCGTAGAACGACCTCGACATCTTCTGCAGGTGTCCAAACATGCGATTCCGCAGGTCCCTCATCACGCTGTGGCCTATCCAGTTCATGAGATATGTTCTCGCAAATGACAGGAAGTAGGAAGATACAGCCAGTGCCACGTAGCCGCCTCCGATCCAGAGAAGGCCGACGAACGCCACTGACGGGTCAACGGCACCCTCGGCGGCGGGTGTCAGATACTGGTCGATGGCCATCTTCAGGAGCAAGGGCTGGATCACGCCCAGCACCGAGCCAGACGAAACTACCGCCACGCTGAGTATGAATCGGTTTCTGTAGTTCCACACGATCGAGAGAAGCCTGGATAGAAGCGTTCGGTCCGCCATCTCCCGCTCGTAGTCCTCGTCCTCGAACATGCGGTGCCTGTGCCTCATCCAGTCCCCTCCGCGTCAACGGCTTCCTCCACCAGATCCCCCGAAGACTGTGCTTCGTAGATCCTGTGGTAGACACCCTCCTTCCTAATGAGCTCCTCGTGGGTGCCCCTCTCCGCAATCCTCCCGTCCTCAAGCACCATTATCTGGCTGCCCTTTCTCATCATGGACAGGCGCTGGGTGATAACGAAGGTCGTTCTATCCCTCATCAGGTTTTCAAGGGCCTTCTGTATCTCGTACTCCGTCTCCGTGTCCACGCTTGAGGTGGAGTCGTCCAGGATCAGGATCCTGGGATCAATGAGCAGGGCCCTTGCGATGGCCACCCTCTGTTTCTCACCGCCGGAAAGCGTCGCCCCCCTTTCTCCGACCTTCGTATCGTAGCCATTGGGAAGAGATCGGATGAAGCTGTCGGCCTCCGCTATCTCGGCGCATCTCACGATCTCCTCCATCGACGCATCCGGCCTCCCGTAAGCGATATTCTCCTTTATGCTGGTGGAGAACAGGAACGTCTCCTGGGGGACTATGCCTATGTTCTCGCGTACGGACTTGATCGTCAAGTCCCTCAGGTCGTGCCCGTCCATCTTCACCGAGCCCGAATCTGGATCGTAGAATCTCGGGATGAGGTTGATTATAGTGCTCTTGCCAGAACCCGTGGCACCGAGCAGGATAACGGTCTCCCCGGGCGCCACGTCGAAGGAAACGTCCTTCAGACTCAGCTGTCCCTTGGAGTAGCCGAAGGAAACGTTTTCGAAGGTAACCCTTCCCTCGACCTCCTCCAGCTCACGTGCATCGGGCTTCTCGGTGACCTCGGATTTTGAGTCCATTATCTCGAAGACCCTCTGCCCTCCGGCGACCGCGTCCCGGTATATCCGGGTCATGTTTCCGAGCATATGCAGAGGGCGGGTCAATCTGGACACGTACATGGTGAAGGCTATCAGGACCCCTATCTCCATGTTGCCATTCACAACCTGGTATCCGCCGTATATGATTATGGCTACCGTGCTCATGCTCGACAGGAGACTCGTCATTGGATTGTACATCGCCCTAATGCGAGCCAGCAGTATCGAAAGGTCGAAGAACCTCTCGTTCTCGTTACCGAATCTGAGCATCTGCTGGTCCTCTTGACCGAAAGCGGTAACGACGTCCGAACCGGAAAGGCTCTCTTGGAGCACGGAACTCATCTCCCCGAATGCGTCACGGCTCCTGTACAGTGGCTTTCTCAGACGGTTTGAATACCGCATCATGGCCCACACTATCAGCGGGCCTGTGGAGAAGGCGAGAAGAGTGAGAACCGGGGCCTTCAGCACGAACACGCAGACGAACAGGACCACAGCGAAGCTGATCGCCCCCTGTGCTATCATCCTGAAGCCGAAGCTGAGGAATCTCCTGATGAGGTCCACGTCCATGGTGGTCCTGGACATGAGCTGGCCGGTCTCGGTACGGTCAAAGAAGGCGAATGACTTGGATTGCAGGCTCTCGTACATGTCCTTTCTGATATGGTAGATGACCCTCTGTGCCACTATCTCGACCAGATATCGCTGCACGAAACTGAAGACCCCGGACGCCGCCGTGACTCCCACAATGAGGATGGCCAGACGCAGAACCAGCTGGGCGTCATTGGCTCGAATGGCGGTATCAACGATCCTCCTCACATAGAGCGCTGGAAGCACGTCGAGCACTGAGACCGCTATCAGGCAGCCTATTACCACTACCGCGAACTTCCAGTGCTTGAGCCAGTAGCCCATCAGCCGCCGGAATATCCTGCCCCCTCCCTTGACCTTGATGTATTCCTCTCCGCGCGGCTTCATGTGCATTGGTCGACCGGGCAGTTGATCATCCCTGCGATTTCGGCTAGATATATAGTTCGGTGGCGAATGGTTCGATATCGATATTAAAAGTCTTTCCTAAGATTCCCGCCGTTCCCACCACGCCGAACGATCACTTCGACTATCTCGTCCTCCATCTTCTGCGGCAGCCGGTCTCGATTCTCCCGCGTCACATTCATCACCGCCGTGTCCTCCCTCTTTCTAATCCTCAGCCCCGCAACCTCGCTGATCCTGTGGTGAATCGAGGCCGCAACGGGGATGCCGGAATCCAGGATCCTTCCCACCCCCTTCGTGAACACCTGACTCTTGATCTCCATGGGGCCGATCTCATCCACCACGAACACCTCCGGTTGTCTTTCGAATGCCTCTCGGGATATGTCGGAGAGGTCATCCATGTTGACACCGTACCTGGATACCATCGGTACGCCTGAATCTGCCAGACGGACGTGGGACAGCGTCCCGCTTCTCCCCAGAAGGTCGATTATCTCGAATCCCATCCTCCTCCCGCGATCCCTGATCTCGGGGCAGATAATCCCTCCCACGGTATATCCCCTATCCCTGAGTCTCTCTGCAAGCTTCTCCAGGACGGTCGTCTTGCCGCAGCCGGGTCGGCCCGTTACGATGAAGTTGCTCCGCACGTTACCCCTTTCACTCAGCGAGATAAGAATCCGATCCATCGGATCCTGATTCCGTCGGCTAACAGATAATAGTGCACCGACCGTATCTGAGGAAGAGATGATCCTTGGCATCGACGAGAGCGGAAGAGGCCCTGTTATCGGGGATATGGTGATAGCCGGTGTCCTTCTACCCACCAAGGAATCGGAACTCGACCTGGTCCAGAGAGGTGTCAAGGATAGCAAGAAGCTGACAAGGAAGAAGAGAGAGAGCCTCTATCCCCACATCCAAAGGGCGAGCGCAAAGATCGTGACCAAGATCATAAGTGCCAGTCAGGTGGACGGATGGCGCAACCGGGGCAAGAGCCTCAATGACCTCGAGGCCAAGTTCTTCTCCGAGATAATCGAGGAGGCGCCCGCTCGCAGGGTATTCGTCGACTGCTCGGACGTGCTTACGAAGACCTTCCGCGCCCGGATCGAGAGGGATTTGGGCCGTCCGGTCCCCGACATGGTCTGCCGGCATTTCGCCGATGATACGTTCCCCGTCGTCTCAGCGGCGAGCGTGGTGGCCAAGGTGGTGCGGGACAGGAGAATAGGGCACCTAAACGAGACCTACGGCGAGATCGGTAGTGGCTACTGCCACGATGCCAGAACGCTTCGGTTTCTCGAGAAATGCCTCGAATCGGACGGTTTCTTTCCGCCTATAGTGCGAAAAACATGGTACACGGCCTCCAGAATAAGGGAGGCCAGATCCCAGACCAGACTAGCCGAGTAGGCTCACAGCTTCCAGAGGTATATGAATATGGCGGCCACGATCGCTACTTCGATCACGAACGGTGTAACCAAGGGGTACCAGTTGAAGCCCTGGAAACTCTGCATCTTGTTCTGGAAGAGCACCATGTAGAACAGGAACGCGAACAGGGCGGTGCCGATTATGGATAGCACCGAGTACTTCAGATTCCTGGCATATATGCACAAGAACGCAAAGAACCCCGCAACCGCAAGGAATCCCAGGGTGGCAAGCGCGAGCAATATGGTCCAGATCCAGGTCAGAATGTTCATCAGACCGCCGTCCTCCTCGTCAGCCGAACCCTCGGTTTCCGCGAAGGCAGGCCCCAGAAGCAGAGCTGAGACTAGGACTATGATAAGGGAAAGTTTCATGCTACGGCTCATTAAGGGTTTGCTCACCCAATCACCGAGTTCGTGTCGGTGATCTTTCTTGAAATATATTTCGGATCGCATAATCTCACAAAATCTACACCTACGGATTTGTTTTGAAACCATTCATTCCTGCGACTGTAGTCGTCTCCTCATCAGAAGAAGCGCGTATGTATTGGCCAGGAAGTGGAAGATGAAGGGAAACAGCACGTTTGGCAGCATATACTTGAACACGAAGCCGAGAACCAACCCCACCGCCAACGCATATACTACCTCTACCCACGATTCGTAACCTATATAGTGCATGAGACCGAAGATGACCGCCGAGGGGATCACCCCCAGCAGACCTATTAGGAAGCCCCGGAAGAAGAGCTCCTCCCCGAGGCTGACAACAAAGTTGAGACCGACTATGTCCATGACTGTGAGTTTTGTGGCCAGGATCTCCTCGAGGGGATTCCTGTAACCCATAGCCCTGGGGAGATACAGAACCGGCACCGCCAACACGAACAGGCCCATCCCGGCTGCAAGGGATATCTCCCATTGTTCGGTAGTCAACCCTATCGAGCTGAGGTCGCCGAAGATCAACCCATAGCCCAGTGCCACGGCCAGAAAGAACGCCGACTGTAGAAGGGTCAGCTTGATGATTTCCTCCCTTCCGACCGCGAGTTCGAGATCTTCGGCCATCTGGCAACACTCGCGCGATCAGCCGGTTATCTCCCTGATGTAGGCGAGATCGTCGACCGTCTGAGCTATAGTCTCATCCACGGAGAGATCGCCGTACTCGCTGTGAAAGGACACCGGACCGTCGAAGGAGATGTCCGCGAGATCTTCGAACACCTCGGGCCATGGGACCATGCCCTCCCTCAACGGGGCGTGCTTCACCTTCCAGCTCTTGTCCCTGCCGACTTCCTTCACCCATACGAAGTCCTTCACGGCCATCATCCTGGTCAGCGGCGCCAGCAGATCCATGCCGAGTTCCCAGCCCGATTTCCCGCCTTCCACCACCATGTGTCCCGGATCGATATATGCCCCTAGAGCCACGGGGTCAAAACCCTCCAGAATCCTGTGTGCCAAGCACCCGGTCGCCGTCAGGTAGTCGCCGGAGTGGATGTGAACGGCGGCCGTGATCCCCAGGACCCTGGCCATCGTCTCTATACCTGAGAGATCCATCCGCATCTCCTGGATCTGTCTCTCCAGGCTCCCGAATCCCTGGTACTTCCAGTAACCGAGTTTGGCGTAACTAACCCCGCAGTCCGCAGCTGTGGATAGGATATTTTCGCTAGCCGGGTCATCCGGGTCGGTTATCCCGGTGGTGATCATCGTCACGCTCAGGCCAAATGACTGCAGAACCTCAATCGCCTTCGGCAGCTCGGTGGATACTTCCTTCGGTTCGATATGCCCACCTGGACGGACAGTAAGATCGACTCCGTCCATGCCCAGTTCCGAGACGGTTTCGCCCAGTTGAACCATGGATAGGCTACCGAGCTTCTTGCTGAACATCAGGAAATCCATGGGATCTCCGAGAACCTGCATAGCGTGCCCCAAATAATGATTTCCTCCGGTTTGGGGGCGGAAATACCACCCCGAGATTCGCCGTAAATACATTTTTAAGGTTATCGAAGGCCAAGCCGTAGAGGTGCAGCTCTAATGCTCCAAGTCTTCGGCAACGTGGGGGTCGTGTTGGCCCTTATTTCCGGTGGCATCGCGATCCTCAGCTTGGTGTTGATTCTCTACTTCGCCAAGTTCGTTCCATAATCTCAGCGAGCTCACCCAGCGCGTCAAGGCCAGATAACAGCCGGTAGGGGATCGAATAGGGTTTTCCCGGTAGCACAGGTGATAGGAGTATTTCCATCTTGACCGAAGAGGACGATCCCCCCCAAGATCCTATCACACTCTCCGCGTATATTACTGCTCAGGCGGTATCCGAACACTTCTCCAGCCCCAATGATCGAAAGATATCGATCAGGAGATTGAAGGACATCGGGATAACCAAGGCCTACGTCGAATTCTACAGGGGGGGACTGGCGCTCCCTCACGGGATTCTGAGCGAAACTAGGGACTCCCTAGAGGGAGAGGGTATCACGGCGGCTGGCGGGATAGCAACGACATACGGAGAGGGCTTCACCGCACAATCCACGGGCGGAAGCCACTGGGTGTGCTTCTCCTCGGAGGTGACCAGATCAAACTTGGCCGACGCGATGCGCACAGGGGCAAGGGCCTTCGACACCATAATCATCGACGATTTCATGTGTACCGACTGTGAGTGTGACCTTTGTATAGAGGGGAAAGGCGATCGGGATTGGTCGGAATTCCGGAGGGACCTACTCGTGCGGTTCGCTTCCGAGTGTCTTATCGGCCCGGCCAAGGACGAGAACCCAAAGGTCCAGCTGATCATCAAATACCCGCAGTGGTATGACAGATTTCACGTTTACGGTTACGATGTGAAAAGGGAGAGTGAGATATTCGACCTGGTCTGGGTGGGAACCGAGATAAGGGATCCAAGGGTCGACTACGTGCACCAGTACCAGGCCTTCTCCAACTACGCGTACATCTCGTCCCTGGCCGGCCAGAAGGTAGCGGGGGCGTGGTTCGATCATCTGTGGTGCTACCCCGATATCTATCTGGAACAGGCCTACCAGAGCGTCCTAGCCGGAGCCCCCGAGCTCGTGCTCTTCTCTTACAGCCCCGCCAAGTACGATAGTCTGAATCCCAACACATCGGCCCTGATCGAACAGAAGGACAGGCTGGATCATCTTCGCTCTGCGATAGCGGGAACCAAACACATGGGCATAGAGGCATACAAGCCCGCCAATAGCGACCCTGGACGGGAAACCTATCTCTTCGACTATCTCGGTATGCTTGGACTGCCGGTACTGGTCACCGCATCCCGTCCCCGCACCTCCAGCATCATCCTGAGCGAACATTCCCTGGCCGACGCGGATATCGAGTCCTACGCGCTAAACCCACCTGCGGGAACATGCATCATGGCTACCCCCGGCTTTCTGGATGGGGTTGCACCTGAGGTACTGGAGTGCTTCGGCCTCTCCGACGAGCCGGTTGGGAGGAAGTCCTTCTTCACCTACCGGTTCGACGTTCGTGGCAGAACCGAACTTGCGGAGGAGAACGTGATCTTCAACTCGTTCCTGAGGCCGGAGTCGGCAGAAGTAGCCGCAAAGGCGCTTTCGGATAGATCCTATCCTATCCTGACCCTGAACCGACACGATGACAGCAAGTACATTGCCACCTCTCTCCAAACCTTCGGGCATGAACCGTATCACGGGTCGCCAAGCGTCACAACTGCAGAGCCGGTGTCCCTAGTGCACCTCCCAGAGGCATTTGTGAATGCCATGAGAGCCGAGATCATGGCGCCCCTGGGAATAACCCTCAAGGCCCCTGCCAAGATCGGCCTATATCTGTATTCGTTCCCCGGCTCAGACAAGCCTTGCGCTGCGGTAGTGGAGAACTTCAACGACCAGGATGCTTCGATCATGCTAGAGACAGGATTGCCCCTTCAACCAGAGCTGAAAGGCTCGAGATCCCTCAGGAATGGCAGGAAACTCGAGATCGAACTTCCGGGGAGGGAGCTCGAACTGCTCTCGGTATACGAAATCCCGTGAGGTGCCTGGATTGATCGGTCGACCTACCGGGAAGATGAATCTTACTGAAGGCTCCGTTATCCGCCCCCTTCTCACTCTATCGATCCCGATAATGATAACCTATGCTATGCAGACCGCGTACAACGTTGCGGATACATTCTGGCTTGGCCGGATAGGAGCCGAAGCGGTGGCAGCTCTTTCGATCAGTTGGCCCCTTATCTTCCTGATAATCTCGATAGCCGGTGGATTGGCGATAGCTGGGACCACCCTAGTTTCCCAGCATACCGGCGCGGAAGACCAAGAGGCGGCTGATTTCGTCGCTGGCCAGGTGTTCGTGCTCCTGCTCATCGTCGGCGTCAGCTTCAGCGTGGTGGGAGTCATCATCGCGAGGCCGGTCATGATCCTTATAGGAGCTCCCCCCGACGTTCTCCCTCTTGCCACCCTCTACACCCAGATCATCTTCGCCGGGGTCGTTCTGATGTTCGGTTTCTACATCTTCCAGGCCATCATCAGCGGCTGGGGAGATACAGTGAGCCCCATGAAGGTGATGCTGGTATCGGCGACACTCAACATAGCTCTGGACCCCGTCCTGATATTCGGCCTGGGCCCATTCCCTGAGATGGGGGTCGCTGGCGCCGCGGTGGCCACCGTTTTCGCCCGGGGCGTCGGCTCGATGATAGGCTTCTACCTGCTTTTCTCGGGCAAGAAAGGGATCACATTGAATCTATCGGACATGAAACCCCATCTTGGCACCCTGTCGAATATCGTGCGCATAGGTATTCCGTCCTCGGTCGAGCAATCGACCCTTGCCCTCGGCTTCACCTTCATGATGAGCATAGTGGCCGGCTTCGGCACCTATGCGATCGCTGCATTCGGCATAGGTAACAGGATATCCTCCATGATCTTCATGCCGACGATGGGCTTCGCGATGGCGGTGACGATCATGGTGGGGCAGAACCTCGGGGCGCGCAAGTCGAAGAGGGCTGAACGAATCGGGTGGCTGGGAACCGGACTGATATTCGCCATACTGACGATCGGTGGGGCGTTCTGCTTCCTATTCTCCAGAGGGCTGGTTTCGGTATTCATCACCCAGGAAGACCAAGCGGTGATCGAGCTCGGGTCGAGATTCATACGCATCATCGCCTTCGGCCTGGGCTGCGTCGGGGTTCTCCGGGTTCTCAATGGCGCCTTCCGCGGAGCGGGAGATACCGTTACGGCGATGGCCCTCTCCATTCTATCCCTCTGGGTGATCAGGATTCCCCTTGCGGCCTTCCTCGGTTCGGAGATGGGTACAGACGGCCTCTGGTGGGCGGTCCTGCTGGGGAATATCGGAGGGGCCGTTGGTGCGGTCATAGTCTTCAAGTTGGGAAGGTGGAAACGGAAGACCATACACGAACGGGGATGGAAGGAACCATCAACGGGTTACGGCGAATGCGCCGATCCGTCGCCTGAACAATCTGGAATCAATTTAATAGATCAAGAGGACCCTCCAGCCTCATGAGGAACAGGATCGGATATTGGGCGCCGCTTGAGGGATTCAGAGCCCCTGCACTTCTCCTAGATCTTGCGGCTCGGGCCGAGCGGATAGGTTTCGAGATGACCGCTGTGAGTGACCACTTTCATCCGTGGACCCATTCAGGCGCGCATGCGGTGTTCCCCTGGACCTGGATGGCGTCCCTTCTGGAAAGGACCGAAAACACCATCGTGGGGACCGCCTGCACCACCCCCACCATGCGCTACCATCCGGCCATAGTCGCTCAGGCCTTCGCAAGCATGGCAACACTGTATCCGGGGAGGCTCTTCCTCAGTGTAGGGACTGGTGAGAAGCTCAACGAGGAACCGGTTGGATACGAGTGGCCGAAATTCTCAACGCGCAAGAGAATGCTGGAGGAGTCCATCGAGATAATAAGGGGACTCTGGACCGGGGAATTCATCGACTTCGACGGGCAGCACTACCAACTGAACCATGCGAAGCTGTACGATGTCCCCTCGCGGCCAATACCGTTGCTGGTGGCGGCCAGCGGGAAGAAGATGATCAGGACCGCGGGAAGACTCGGAGACGGGATCCTCACCGTGGCCTCGATACCCGATTTCAAATCCCTTGTGATCCCCAACCTCAGGAAAGGCGCCAATGAGGCCGGGAGGGATGTTAATGAACTGGTCAAGATGGTTGAACTCAAGGTCTCTTTCTCGGAGGACTTCGATAAGGCGCTGGAGCTGTGTCGCTTCTGGGCGACCACCGCCATCCACGGCCACATCGGCCTTTCCTCGGATCCCAGGGAATTCGAGAGGGCCGCCGAGGATGTCAGTGACGAGAGGCTCAAGGAGATCTGGTACATAACGGACGAGATCGACGATGTCGTAGATAGAGTAGAGCGGCATATTGAAGCCGGCTACAACTGGATACAGGTTCACAGCTGCAGTCCCGATGAGGAGGGCTTTCTGGACATTTTCGGGAGATCGGCGATGCCCAGGATAAGGGAGATGCTGGATTAGGCGGTTTCCCCTTTGATGACCAGCAGAGAGCGTTTTCTGGCGGCAACGAGGCTGGAGGAGCCCGACCGGGTTCCGATATCGGATGTTGGCGTTTCTCCATCAGTCGTGGAGAGATCCATAGGGCGCAGGCTTTCCTCCGAGGCCGAGTGGGCTAGGGCTCAGGTAGAGATGGGATTCGACATGATAGTATCCAGGCACAGGCTTCTCGGCCACGGGCAGAACATCCTGGGCGAAACGCCGCCGGGATGGGAACCGGAGTGGATCGATGACAGGACCTACATCGGTGAATGGGGAGAGATCAGGAAGGTCGCCTCCAACATGGAATCGCCCGTGGATGGAATCATAAGGAACGAGGACGACCTGGGGGATTTCGATATACCCGATCCCCACAAGGACGGGAGGGCCGACCCTGTCGAAGAGGCGGTGAATGCTCTGGGCGAGGACACGCCGGTATTCGCACTGATTCATGATGCATTCGAGCTGCCATGGATGATGAGGGGGAGAATCGAGAGACTTGTCACCGACTACTACCGGAACCCGAGGCTCGCAGAGAGGTTGACCGAGATCTCAACCGATTTCAACATCGAGATGGCGAAGATCCTGCTTGATGCAGGCGCAACAGGCATAGTCACCGGTGATGACTACGCCTTCTCCTCGGGGCCCTTCATGACCCCGGAGCACTTCGAGAGATTCATCTACCCATACCTTAGAAAACTGGTCAGGGTCGTCCACCGAAGGGGTGCGCCTTTTCTGAAGCATACCGATGGGCAGATCTGGCCGATCATCGAACCAATAATCGAGAGCGACCCCGATATCCTAAATCCCATAGAGTCCGAGGCCGGCATGGACCTCGGAGAGGTCAAGAACCGTCTCGGCCACAGGATAGCGCTTATGGGAAACGTTGACTGCGGGCCGATCCTCCACTACGGGACAAGAGAGCAGGTTGCGGAGGACGTCCGGCGATGCATGAGAGACGGGGCCGCGGAGGGGGGATTCATCCTCAGTTCAAGCAACACGATATACGATGGCTGTCGGCCCGAGAACGTCAAGGCCATGATCGAATACACCCACAGAATTGGCAGATACCCGTGAACAATGCCGGATGTGGCAACATATTAAGCGAGATCACCCAAGGAGGATCTCCAATGGGCGTCCAGCTTGGAGGACTGGTCCCGAAGAAGGATATCGCACTCAAGGATCTGAGGGGCAAGACACTGGCCGTCGATGCCAGCAGCATAATACACCAGTTCCTCGCCGTGGTAAGATACCCGACCGGTGTCCCGCTCATGGACGAAGAGGGACACATCACCTCTTCCCTAGCTGGCCTCTTCTACAGATCGACCAAGCTGGTATACAAACACGGCATAGAGCTAATATTCGTCTTCGACGGCAGGTCTCCGGCGATCAAATACGCCTGGATGACTGACCGGGAGCGGGAGAAGAGAAGACGAAGATTCGAGAAGACCCTCAAGGACTGGCGCGAGGCCCTTGCAAGAGGTGATCTCAGATCCGCCTATTCCAAGGCGGTTACCACCGGAATGATTGACTCCGATATCATAGCCGATGCCAAGAGGCTGCTCCTCTCCCTCGGCCTACCCATAGTCCAGGCCCCGGCGGAGGCCGAGGCTCAGGCATCCTACATCGCCAGGACCCAGAGAGCCTGGGCGGTGAATAGCAGGGACTTCGATTGTCTGCTGTTTCGAGCCCCGAGGATGGCAAGGTACATATCGATAGCCGGGGTCTACAGGGGCATCGGAATGCCTAGCCGCCCCCAGCTAATCGAGCTTAGGTCCGTTCTCAGGAAGCTTCGCCTCACCCAGTCACAGCTTGTGGATATGGCGGTCCTCATGGGTACGGACTACAACCGCGGCTTGAAGGGCATCGGTCCCAGGAAGGCACTTCGCCTCGTCAGAACGCACGGCTCACTCGAGGAGATGCCGCAGGATATTCGTTGCCGCCTCCCCTCTAACATCGAGGAGATAAGGCGTCATATAGATGAACCGCTGGTAGACAAGGACTATTCGATGGTAAGCGGGGAGTTCGACCCCGAGGCCATCGTCGAGTTCCTATGCGAGGAGAGAGGTTTTCGGGAGAAGAGCGTCCGCTCCACCCTCAACAAGATGTCACGGGCCGCTGCCGAGGGACGACAATCCACCCTCGACAGGTTCGGCGGCTAGGCGTCATGCCCTCGACTGGCCGATCGACTGGGAGATCGCCGGGTTGAGGCCCTTGAAGGCTGATAGCCACTGGACCCTCTCCTCGACGAGCTCCCTGACGAGGCTCTCCGCTTGCTCCTCAGTATAGAAGCGGTCGAGATCGTATCTCGAGATATCCATTCCCGGGACCTCCTTAGGAACCATGTTATCGAAATACTTGCCCTTCTTCCACTCGATCTCCCCCCTGGCGATGGCACTGATAATGGAGGCGGACTCGGGTATCCCGATGTCCTCGGGCTTCTGGTGAATAACCCGCCTCCCATCGGAAGTCAGCTCGGCGATTTCCCCGACCCCGCCCGTGTTGAACAGGTACAGTTGAAGCTTATACTGATGCCTCTTGGCGAACTCGTACATGAAGTTGCCCTCTGTCGCGAAATCCCCGACTATGAACGGGTTCATTCCCACGACCCTGACCGACTGACCGGCCTTCGAGGGGTCGCTGCCCGAGGTCTCTATAGATTCCCCCAACATGAAGGCTGCCGCTGCCTGTTCCGGGGTGAGCTTCGAGACCGGTGGAACAACGGTGTTACGCCTGGTCACGAAGAGGATTATCATGCCGTCGAGTTCCGACAATGGGGGTATGTTCAGGGAGTCGCTGCAGTGCTTGCCGAAGTCCTTTCTCTGCATTATCCCCCTTCCATTGCCAGTCAGTGTCTGATCCCCGAAGGAGACGTTGCCCCGGTAGTCGACCAGCACATTCTCGAAGATCGCGCTTGGCCGAGTTACCGCTTGATATATGAGGGGCAGTATGCCCGGGTCCACGCCCTCGGTCTTTAGGTAGAAGCCCTTCTCGGGCCCGTACGCCGTACCGTCAGGGCGGAGAAACACGACGTCGTCCTGCACGATCTCTATCCCCTCACCCTTCCTGTCCAGCCCGTGGTCGTGGCAGGTATGGGTGGTCTTGCCCGTCGCTGTCAAGCCAAATATGAGCATGCTGTATCTCTGGAGCTTGTTCGTCTTCCTGTTTCTCGCCCTAACGATCTTGGATCCCGCGTGTAATCCCAGCATTCCCCGCTGCTTTGCCTCCCACATCGCCATCCGCAGGAATCCCTTCTTGTCCTCGCCATAGTAGTCGGTTCCAAGGAGATAGGTGATCCCGGTCTCAGGGAACACCAGGACCTGGCGGTCCTTTTCCTGCCACTCGGGGATATGTAGAAGCTGGAGCAACGGTTCCTTGTCATCCTTCTTCTTGGGGAGCGTCTCACTGACCATGTACGCCAGCCTCACCATCTCCCGTCTCTGGCTGGAGATGAACAGGCGGCAGGTCGGCGTGAAGGAGTCGTTTTCGCCCATCGACCTCTCCACGCAGACGAAGGGGGCCTTCTGAACATATTCGTGTACGTCCTTCAGGGTCTTCGGCAGGTTCTTGAGTATCTGCTTCTGCCTCTCGTTCAGCTTGGTGCTCATCACCTCTTTGCTCCCTATCGCCACTGTGAGCGGGGCACTGCGGTTCTTGACGGTGGAGACGAAGCTGTAGTTGTCGAACTTGGTCTTGGTCCCGTGCTCTATTGCCATTTCCCTGAGCTCTTCCTCGTCGGGGTGATCCACGTTCTTGCTGGTATACAGTTCCCTCATCGTCTCCTTGACCGAGGTGAGGTCTGTGGGCCTGATTATCTCCTCCATCTCAGGCACGTCCTCGCCCTCTTGGACCTGGATACGATACTCGCCGGAGTTGATCACCTCCCTGATCCTCTTCTGGACCTCGAGTATCGGATGGGAGGTGTTTATCCTGTAGAACGCCGCGAACTGCAGGATATCCTGGAAGAATGACGTCTGGAGCGCGGACCTGTCCTCCGTTCTGACCAGCCAGTACGGGTTGAAGAACGGGTCCGAGGCCTTCCTCAGAAGATCTATCGCATCCCTCTGAGTTAGGCGGTTGCAGATCCAGCCCTCGTTCGGGCGGTCCTGTGCAACGAAGATCAGCTTTATCCTGGTGGTGTCGAGGAACTTCTCCTGGCCCCCTATCCACCACGGATCGAGTATGAAGTGGCCATCGGAGGACTTACAGCTCCCTATCAGCTCCTTGATCCTTGGGTTGATCTTCGATACATCCTCCCTGACCAGGAACTTCCGTTCCGAAACGAGCGTGGAGATCCTCCCGTGCTCGCCCCCGAGCCTCTCGACGTATATCCAATCTTGGGAGTGTATTCTTGCATGGTCCAGTTCCATGAGAAGCCAAGTCTGGGTCTCCTTTCCGGACTCTGATTCACCGGTTATCACCACCCCTTCTCCATTGACGTCAATCAGCGCGCCCCGTATGAAGTGCATATCCTTCTGTTCCTCGGAGATATACGTAACCAGGCCGAGGGCTATCGATCTGAGGTCCTTGTAGTCGGTTCTGTTTATCGTTACGGCGGTCTTGGTTTCCCCGTGGAATGCGGCTTTGGGCTCCGTATCCGGGACGTTCGTAACCGCATATATCACGCCGTGGGGCCTCGTTGTGTGTTCGTGTTCCAGGCCCGGTGCCGCAAACCAATTCTCACGCCAGAAATCGTCCAGGTGTCTGTCGTTGGTTCTCAGCTGTATGTATATGCCGTTTATGTTCGCATTCCAGACGAATATCTCCCTGCCCATGTACATCTCTGCTTGCCGGACAAGCTCGTTCCTCTCGGAGAGGGAGATTCCAGTCTGCACCATACTACTGTGACCAATCGGCATCGCTTGATCTCCTTAGGGATGTCCCGGGCGATAGTTGATAAAAATATAGTCATGGCCATCCGTTGCCGATGTGCCGATTATTGGGTGCCCATATTGACCTCGACGAGGCTCCTGGTCCTGTCGTCATCGGCAACGTAGACCTTTCCCCTTATAACGAACTGGTCCGAATCGTCGAAACCCTCTCCCGTCAGCCAGCGATGGAACTCGGAGGTGAAGTTGAAACCGTACTCGGTCTCCGGTTCCATGTCGCTGAATACCAGCTGGCCCGATTCCATCAGTTCATCATACGGCTCCGAGCTGAAGACCTCATCGTCTCCATTGAATACAGTCCCGTTCACGAACTCCATGAACGGTATCCCCGAGGTACCTACCCAGACACCCCTAAGCTGCTTGTCCTTTCTATCCCATTTCACGATGAAGTTGCTCGGTATCTGGAGGTGAGCCGTCTCGTTTGTATACAGCCCGAGGTACTCAAAGGCATCGGAGAAGTCCAGTGAGATCTCCCTCACATCGCCCGCTATGTCGCTGCCCCTCTCGGTCAGCACCATATCCCCGGGTGCGTCCTCGGCAATCTCGTAGGCGTCGGCGATGATCGGGATGCTCTTCGCCAGTTCGAGGATGTCGTCCCCGGTATAGTTGACGTATACGGGGTACCTGAAGTAGCCCGAGAAGGATACGGTCACGCTCCCCACGACCCTGTTGACGTCATTGACCAGGGTCATCGAGAACTCGTTGGTTCCATCCAGGTCGATATCGATCGGGTAGCCGTAGTGGATTATTCGGTCGGGCCTCTTGACATAGTAGAACCTAAAGGCGAGGATCGCCCCCGAGAAGACCAGGCCCAGAACCAGTATGATCACCGTCCTCTTGTCCAGTATCAGGGGCTCGCCCCTTGTGATCTCCCGGACCTTGGATATCTCCTCCACATCCCGATTTAGATTCCGTTTCAGTCCGGAGAGGCCGTGGTTGTTCACCATGTTGATCACTCCGAAGAGCGCCACCATCCCGGTCCAGACGATCCCGTAGAAATTCACCATGTAGACTAGGCCCGGAATATCGGACCAACCGGTGCTAAGAAGCTCCAAGTATACCAGAAACCTCAGTATCAGGTAGAACCCAACTAGGGCACCCAGGGTGGCCGTCCACCATCCCAATCTCCTTGATAGCCTGGCGACTATGTTCTGGATGAAAATGGGAAAGAATATGCCCGAATACCCTATCAACATTGCCCCGCGTACGAATATCCAAGCGATATCCGCCGTACTGTAGCCCTGAACCTGGAGAACGGCGTATATGAAGACGAGGATGATTATCGCGATATAGAGAAAGAAGAGCCTATAGTATCCAGGGATATAGCTTATGCCCTCGATCCATCTCTTTATGCTGCTCAATGGAGCACCCGATCGGGCTAATCCTCTATCTTGACCCGTGTATCCTCGTTGACACGGACATGACCGGTGGGAGATGATCCCACGAGGCGGAACTCGGTCCCGAGGGAGGGATAGGTCTGGCCCAGCACCAGCTCCTTGCCCACTACGTCCCCCTTCACCTTATCGGTTATCTTCCTCACCAGCGCGGAAGGCAGCCCAAACGGTGACTTGAGAACAACCACCTTGGCATCCGTCAGTTCGCCCTTCGCCGCCTTCTCCTCCTCACCTCGAGCGATCCTGAGCTTGCCCCCGCACTGTAGACAGTATCTCTGTGTTTCATCAAGGCACTCGAAGCAGACCCTCCTACCGCACTTGAGGCACTGGAAGCCCTTCGTGGGCTGCCCACATATGGAACATGTAGTGCACTCGATACATCTCGTATCATCGGATTGGAGTTCCCCGTGGCGGTCGTAAAACTTCCCCTCGCACTTGGGTCCGAACCATCTACCACAGGAGAAGCACTCCCTGAGAGCCAGCTCGACGTTACAGATCTCGCATATCTGCGCCGCCCCGAAGCTGCCCACGATCTTCCTCGACCTCAGTTTGAAGAGCTGACCGGCCAGAGCGATTCCCACTCCGAACGCCATCGGGAGCCAGATACGAGGCGACCATACCTTCACCATGCTGAACATGAACAGCCCGGTGCCGATCAGGGCCGCTCCAAGGAACAGTAGAACGCCGGGGATTGTGGTGTCCAGCAGGCCGACCGGTCCGCCTTCGGACTGTCCACCTTCTGCTCCGGCTTCTCCGCCTCCGGCACCCATGCCGCCGCCCATGCCCATCATACCGCCGGGCATGCCTCCTCCGCCCATGGCCATTATATCACCCTTCCAGTTGCCTCTTTTTGTTCAATAATGTAATGCATACGGGGAATCTCAGTCCGCCACCGTCATCCTCGTGTCTCGCATGACCCTTACAAGGCCCTGTGGTTCGGTGGTTGCTATCTCGAACTCGGCGTCAAGGAGGGATATCCTGTCGCCCACCTTCAACTTCCTCGCGTACATGGCGTCGAGCAGGTCATCATGGATCTGATTCAGGATCTCCTGGGTCATCTCGGTGCTTGCTTTGATCCCGATCTCCTCGGCCTCATTCAGATCCTCTCTCTGGACGGATTCTCCGATAACCTTTCCGTCCCTGAGATAGGTGATAATGTCAACCACGTCGGCGACCTTGGGATCATGTGTCGCCACTATCACCGTGGCTCCCTCCTCCTTCTGGAGGTCCTTCATGAGGTCTATGATCTCGAGCCCCGTTTTGGTATCGAGGTTGCCTGTTGGCTCATCTGCCAGTACTAGATCGGGGCTGTTCACCAGAGCCCTGGCGATCGCCACCCGCTGCTGTTCCCCTCCGCTGAGCTCGGTGGGTCTGTGATCTACCCTATCACCCAACCCTACCCTTTCCAGCAGTTCCATCGCTCGCTCCCGCCTCCGCTCTTCGCCCGCCCCGGCGAAGACCATCGGCAGCTCCACGTTCTCGATGGCGGTCAGAACCGGAATCAGGTTGTATATTTGGAAGATGAAGCCGACGTTCTCCTGTCTGAGTTTTGACAGGTGGGCCTGATCCATGCCGGTGATCTCCCTGCCCGACATCATAACCTGACCCTGGGTCGGGGTATCCAGGCCGGATATCATGTTCAGGAAGGTCGTCTTCCCGCTTCCCGAAGGACCCATGAAAGCCACGAAATCCCCTTTGGATATCCTGGTGTTCACCCCGTCGAGTGCCCTGACCTCGATCTTGGTGCCCATGTCGAATATCTTGCTCAGGTCACGGGTCTCGATCACGAACTGCTCGACACCCTTCTTGACATTGGCAGGGGTTATCGTCTTCCTCCTCTTGCGGGGCTTCTCCTCTTCCTCCGCTTCCTCTTCTGACTCCTCTTTTGACTCTTCTATTGACTCTTCCTCTTCACCACTCATACATGAACGCCTCCACAGGTTCCATCTGCGCCGCACGCCTGGAGGGATAAAGGCCCGCTAGAACTGCAACCAGGACCGCAATGGCGATTGCGGCCCCCCATCCAGCCACCATTGTCGGTATGGGTACGGTCAGCCCCTCCCTTCCGAAGAAGAATATCATCGATGTGACGGTTCCCAGGATGCATCCGAGGAAACCGCCCAGGGCGCCGATTATCCCGGCTTCAGATAGGAAGACCTTCATGACCTCTCCCGGCGTTGCCCCCACGGCCACCATGATGCCTATCTCCTTCGTTCTCTCCAGAACTGACGTCAGCATGGCGTTGGTTATGCCCAGTGCTCCCACGATGATGGCGAATGCGACTACCTGAATCTGATACGATTCGATGCTGTATCCGGGCGAAAGCTGCCTCTGGAAGGCCGAGATGACCAGCAAGTTAACCAGCATTCCTACCCCTACGGTGATCCCGAGTGCGGTTAGTATGCTCCTGAGTTTCCTCTTCCCCAGGTTCCTGGCCGCCATCGCGGCGTAGTACGAACTCTTCACGGCGCGTGATATGAATCCGAAGATGCGGCCCTCGTTGGGACTTATGGCCCAGTCACCGGCGATCGCCCTTCTCGGTTCCAGGGTTCCGGCGAGCCTAGCGGGGAAGATTCCCGCGGCAACGCTGACGAAGGTACCCATGGACACTGCGGACATGATCCATAGGGGATTGACCTTGAGCGCGATAGTGGGTATCGCAGGTATCAGTCTGGTCAGGGCTGAGAATCCCAAGCCGGCAAGATACCCGCCCATACCACCGATCAGTCCTATTATCAGTAACTCGAAAACGTACATATCCATTATGTGCCACACTTCGGATCCCATCGCACCCATGATCCCGACCTCCCGAACTCTCTCGTAGATCGATAGGACCGTGGCGTTCATCACCACTATGACCGCGACAACCAGGGTAATCAGCACGGATTGAAGATGGGCAAGCTCCGTGGTCTTGACCTGTTCGGCGACCACCGTCGTGCCTCCTTCGGTGCTGGTCACCATCTTGGGGATCTGCGTGTTCATGTCCCGTCTGCTGGCAACGAGTTCTGCCAGCTCCGCCGTGTTCCTGACACGTTCAATATTGTCGTCGCCCGGGAACTTGACCTGCACCGCCGCCTCCTGCACGAATTCCTCCGGAAGGGTCAGGAGCTCCTTGGCGGCGAGGTAATGAACATAGAGGTTGCCATTGTCCTTTGATCTGGGAGAGGCGAATACCCCGACGACCCTGAGGTAAACGTCGCGGCCCACCGCTCCTCCGTATGCCCCCTCTGTTCCCCCCGGCAAGAGGACGAGATCTCCATCTTCGGGACCCACGGCGGCTATCTTCAGGTCGTGTGCGATCTCCGCGCCGAGCAGAGCGGGGTATACGGGCACGTTCCGATAATCATCGTATCTCCAGTTCTCCTGATCCAGGTACTGGCCGCTCGAAACCTCGAACTCGCGACTTCTACCCCCGATCTCCTCGGTGTAGGTGTACCAGAGACGATACTGCAAAGTAACACGTCGGGACTGCTCGTCGTACTCCTTGACCTTCACCTCGAGGTTGTACTTCCTGTACTCCTTGTAGACAATCGAAGGTACCTGAGTGAAGGCCTCGGAACCGATCTCTGCCGTCTTCAGGGCTGCCCCAGCCTCGCCGTAGACCCTAAGTTCGAAGGTCTCGTTGGTGCTGCCTGGGATGACCATGTAGCTGAGTTCCGCGTTGAACCCCGGTGTCACCTTCTCCTCAAGATTCCCCGTTGTCTCGAGCGTTACATCCTTTCCGCGGATAATTGAGAAATTGAGGTTTTCGAGAGGGTTCCAGTACGGCATGCCGGTAGTCTGGTTGATCCTTGGCGTTCGCAGTTTTGCCTCTGCCTCTGGATCTATGCCTATGAGCTTGATGAGCCCCGGGTAATCCGTTGGGGGGAAGTTGCTGATCGAGGGGTGCTGGACCGAGAACCTGTCGCCGAAAGCACGCCTGAGAATGAGCTGCTCACCGCTATCATCCGGGGTACCGATGCGGACCGCGACCACGTCAACCCTCTCATCGGCCTTGAGTTCCTCTACCAGGTCGAGGGGCACACGACCCATACGTATTCCGGTTCTCACCCAGCGATTGGCCTCAACGACTATGAAGTCGGCGAAGAAGGGAAAGGGCTGTCTCCCGGAGTGGAAGCTGGTGATCTGTGCGCTTATCGTATCCTCCACGGAAACAATAACCACAAAGCATGCGATCGCGAGAACTATGCTGAGAATGGTAATAACGGAGCGGATGCGCCTGCGCCTGAAGTTCTTCCAAGCTATCCGAAACATTGGATTTTCTAGTACCACGAATTCCCACTCCGCTCAGGAGTAACTAGCCTCTTACGTAAGCAAGATAGCCGATTACCAGTATAACCATAACCCAGATTATTATTAGAATCGTGTTGAACCCGGAAACCATCTGTGTTAATACCAAGCCTTCTCACCCTCCTTTACTCGCCCCAAAGATAACCCCAGAGTATCAAGTACAGGTGGAAAAACCCGTACGACAGAAGCAGGATGAAGAAGATCTTGGAAGCGACCTCTATTTCGGCAGGACCGCCAACCTGAGTCAGGGGCAACATCTTCCCTATCCCTCCTACTCCTCCTCAAGGCTCTCGCGAACCTTCTGCTCATAGTATCTCTGCTTCATCCTTCGCTCGTCATACCAGAATATCAGTATGCCGACCAAGGCGAGACCTACAACAGTCAACATCAGCAGCAGATCCATCCACAGGAACCTTGTTCCCGTGAAGATCGGCTTCCGCATCGCTGGCAACAATCGCGTTATGATACTTATCATACGTTATCGCCTCCTACCACAGCTCTCCCCTTTCAGCCTTCTCCTTAAGTCTGTTCATCATATCCACGGTCAGATACAGGAACACGACAACCAGCAGGCCTATTACCAAGAAAGCCGTGATTCCCCAACCCGGTCTTCCGAAGAGAATATAGAACTCTCCCTGTTCCGGGATATTTGACGTTATGTGCCACAGGATCGCGACTCGGCCGGTTGCCGGGTCGTACGACTTCGCGGCGTTCAGGCCTGGGTCCCAATCCTTGGGCACGAAGTCGAGTGGCGGGAAGAGCTTAACGATGAGCTCCTGGACGTTTGCCTCGAAGATGGGCGTCTTGAAGGTCACCGCGATGTTGTCGCCGGTTCGCCCCAGTATGGTGTCGCCCAGGGTCTTCTCTCCGATCTTTGAGACACCCGCGTCGCCCTCGAGATCGTATATGTAGTATCTGATGATTATCACGAAATCGTCGCCGGCATAGATCTTCTCCGGCAATGTTACCTCGACTATCGTCTCATTGTCGCTCTGGAAGATCGTCTTGGCGATGTCCTTCGCGGCTGTCGTCTGCGCGAGAAGGGTCGTGTTCGCATCGGGCATCTCGTTCCTGCCGTAGGGTAGTGTCACGTTTATCTTCTCGACGAAGCCCTCGAACGCGTATAGGGTCACTGCCTGAGAGACCACAAGTGTTCTCCCACCCTCGTATAGCGTCACTTCAAATGACTGAGACTGATAGAAGTAACTAACCGCCGATGCGTTCTGTATAAGCAGGACCGCCACAACGACTATGAAGAGACATCCTGAAAGCTTTGTACCCTTGCCCACTAGAGGAACCTCCTCGAAAATACACCCGGGTTTCGGGCTCTAGTCAGATGCGCCGGCTTCCTGACGAATCTATATAAATGTTTTGTGATACGCAAAAAGAGGCCTAATTTGCGCTCTATAGCGAAACGAGACATTAATAAGCGTCTAAAAGCCAAGAAATGGCATTAGAGGAGTTTTTAGCCGTTGGGGAAGCCGTTCGTCGGGATTCTGATCCATCCTTGGGATATTCAGGATGAGGGGAGTTTCGGCGTGGCTGAGACACTCTCAGGGCTTGGCGTATCGTCCCTCTTCCTCGCGGTCAACGCAACTGCGGAGGAGCACCCACCACAGCCGGTGGACGCGCGGCTCACGCACAACCCCAAACGCAAGAGATTCGTTTCAGAGGAGGGACGATTCTACTACGAGACTGACTCCTCCTTCTACCCGAATTCCGTCGCCATTCCCAAACGCTCCGCGGAAGAGAGGCTCATGGGCTACGATGTGTTCGTGGACACAAGGGAAGCCTTCTCCGCGTCCGATCTCTCCAGATACGTCTGGCTAACGTCGCTACACAACGGGCAGTTCATCGAGGACGGGCGGGAACTGGCCACAGTCGACATCACGAGCGACGCTGACAGGAACTGGATGTGCCCCAACAACCCGAACGTCCTGATCCAGATGCTTGAGCTCATCAACGAGATCCAGACCAAGTACGACACCAAAGGTATCCTCCTGGACAACTTCTGGTGGAAGTATCCCCATACCTTCATGAGCTCCCTGGAGTCCGGTATGGTCTGTTTCTGTGAGCACTGCCTGGAGGGAATGGACCGAGCCGGCATAGATACCAGAAGACTGAGGGTCGCCCTCTCGGGTATAGCCAGGGCTGTGAGAGGGTTGACAGAATCCCAGATACTGGATATCAGGGACACCGATCCAGATCAGCTCCTGAGGATCGTGGGGCTCGAACCTCGGGAGGGCGCCGGCTATGCCGACATAATGAATGCTCTATTCGAGGACCGGGACCTTCGCGGTCGTATACCCGAGCTTGCGGAGACCGATGGCCTAGGGATCTTCAGCTGGTTGAACGAACACCCCATCATACTGGACTGGCTGGATTTTAAGGCCGATGTGCTTAGAGAGTTACTACACTCGATCCGATCTCTGGTGAAGAGCAATGACCGAGATTTCGAACTGGGACTGGCGATCTGGTCGCCGAGGTCGTCCTGGAGCGTCTGCCAGAGGTACGGGGACCTGGTCCAGGAGTGCGACTGGATGATGCCCATGGTCTACCACAAGATCTGGGGCTGGTATTCCACCTGCGTGGCCGACGAGCTGTTCCAGATCACCCATCCCAAGACCCCCACCATGTTCGCATCCTACAAGGAGATACTCCGCGCGTGGTTCAAACTTGCCGGTTACTCCGGTAGCCATCTGGCTTCGCATATCATAAACGGCCTCTCCCCCGAACAGATTCGAAAGGAATTGGAGCGGTCAAGAGAGCTGGTCGGGGGTGGATACCCCCTCTACGCAGGCATTCAGCTATGGGAGCCGGGTAGCAAGATCCCACACCCCGAGGAAGCCGCGGAGATCGCCCGAATATGCCTAGAATCCGACATTCAGGGTATTCTCATACAGGGCTATGGCTGGACGCCTATGCCCAACCTCATAGCATTCTCGAAAGCTATGGAGGATTTCACCCGAACTCAGCCATAGCCTTCTCCCTGACCTCGGGGGCAACATCCTCTATCTTGTCGATCTTGCCGTCCCGTAGAACGACCCTTCTCTCAGAAAGATTGGCCAGTCTGGGATCGTGAGTGGTGATGATGAACGTCTGATTCTCGGCCTCGTTGAGCTGCTGCATGAGCGTGACTATGGATTTACCGGTCTTCGTATCAAGGTTCCCCGTCGGTTCGTCCGCGAGGATTATGGATGGGCTGTTGGACAGTGCCCGGGCGATGGCGACTCGCTGTTGTTCACCACCGCTCAACTCGCTCGGTCTGTGGTTCATCCTGTGACCGAGTCCCACCCTCTCCAATAGATGGGTGGATCTCTCCCTCCTCTCGTCCTCGGGTTTGCCAACCAGCTCCATGGGCAGTTCCACGTTTTCAATTGCCGTCAGGGCCGGAATCAGGTTGAAGAACTGGAAAATGAAACCGACTTTCTCGCGCCGTATCAGATAGCTCTCCTCGAAGTTGGCGGTGATATCCTCATCATCCACTATCACCCTGCCCTTCGAGGGCCTCCCGATGCCCCCTATCATGTTCAGCAGCGTCGTCTTGCCGCTCCCGGAGGGGCCGATCAGGCTGATCATTTCACCGCGATCCACTTCGAGATTTATGTCGTTGAGGGCGTGCACCTCCACCTCACCCAGCATGTAGGTTTTCCAGAGACCCTCCGTGAGCACCACGACATCAGCCAAAGATAGTCCTCCGTTATCACACTTGGGCTTTGCGACATATAAATGAATTTACGCCAGCGGTCATCCGCCTATCTATACGTGTTTGAGGACGCTTGTCCGTCACAAGAAATGACGGGCGATCAGAGTCGCATGCGCGGGCATCAAGCGATATCGGAAAACATTAAAAGGTGCTGCCCGTCCCTGTCGGGGACACCTGGAGGTTGAATATGCCGGGGAAGAAGCTCATTTTGGGTATTGTAGCAATAGTCGTTCTTATGATTGCGGCCATCTTCCTGAGCCCGATGAGATGTAGCGTTTTGGGTACGAAGGGCAAGGTCGCTCTGATAGGCGCACACTCTAAGGCCAGTTTCGAGGATGCATCGGAGGTCGGGGTGATGAAACTCAGGGATTTCCTGGAGGACAACTGCTACGAGGCGGTCCAGCTCCAGCTACCGACCATCAATCTGCCGGACCTCCAGCCATATGATGCCTGCCTGTTCTTCGCCCCGGAGTCTGACCTCAGCCAGACCGAGTTGGATGCCATACACACCTATGTACGGGATGGCGGGGGCTTCCTAATAACGTCGACAGGCTGGGCTGCCGATCGGCTGAAGCACGTCAACAACATCACTGAAGAGTGGGGATTCCAGTACATGAACACCAAGTGCTACGAGCCTGAGCAGTCATATACCGACTACGGCGTATCGGTGAGTCAGTACACGGTTGCTGCCCTCGGTCTAGTGGAGGGAAACCCGATTGCAGATCGGATCACCTATCCATATATCATGAGAAACCATGCCACAATCGACGTAACCGATCCGAGCAAGGTCAATGTCGCGATAACGCTGGCGGGCTACGCATTCGGGGAACACGCCGAGCACCAGGACTTGAAACCGAACCGCGATCACGGCGAGCCGGTGGCGGATGAGGCGGTAGTCATGGTGAACGGGGAGATCGGAAACGGACGCGTCGTCGGCATGGGCGGGTTCGAGATGTTCATGAACAAATGGATCGATCAATCCAAGCCGGCCGAGAACGCCAAGACCATGCTGTTCGTTCTGGATTGGCTCACCAAGCAGTAGATCGACCTCAGCCACGGTCTCAGAGGGAGACCAAGTTGGACAGGGTTAGATCGTTTTATGACAAATCCGCTGATTCCCTCGAGATGAAGAAAACCCGGTGCGAATTGGATGCCGAAGAGACGGCTTCCATCCTCACTTCCATGGGTGATCGATCTCGGGCGATCCTAGATGTGGGCTGCGGGACCGGCCACCTCCTGGAATTGTGTGGATCCGGATTCAAACTTGGTCTGGACCTATCGATCGGTATGCTCGAACTGGCCCATAGGAGAGGGTGTGGCTTCCCGCTTGTGGTGGCGGATGCAAGGCGGCTGCCGATTCGGGACACGTCTTTCGGGGTCGTGGTATGTCAAGACGTGATCGGGCATCTGGATGACCCGCGCACGGTGGTGGCGGAGATGAAAAGGGTCTGCACCGACGGGGGACTCATGATACTCACCGCGAGCAGGAGGAGGTGGAACTCGAGCCTGACCTCCCTCTACTCCCGTCTATTCTTCGGCTTTCCGCTCAGGTCGTACCGACTGGACGAACTCGAAAAGATATTTGAGTTTTCTGGAGCAGATGTGATTGAGACAGAGGTCATCGGGGGCTCGATGCTGAAGGTCATGGGAACCCCTAAGGCCTCTGATCCGTGATTCCTTTGACCACCATACACGGTATAAACAAGAGGATTCTGAAGGGCGAGGCTCTCGCCGAGGTCAACGACCTGAAAGAGGGGTTCTTCGAGTTCTGGAAATTCCATCTCTCCCCACGGAAAGAGTTCGTCGAGGACATCAATCTGGTCTACTATCCCTTCTATCTCGTCCCGTACCAGATCAAGTGGGGAAAGGCACCCTTCGCACCCGGCATGTTGGTCGATGCTCGGTTCCGGGAATTCTCGGTGCTCTCAGGTGTCCCTCCACGCAGCAGGATAGAAACCGATGACCTCGTGATAAAACCCACCGTAGACCGCGGATCGGCAGTAAGGTTCGCTGAGAGCAAGCTCAGGCAAGCGATGAAGAGGAAGAGGGCCAAGGAGATGGAGAAGAAGAAGAAAGAGCTCTCATCCTACGAGATCGATGAACTGGAACTCACATACTGGCCGTTCTGGGTTGTGAGGATGGAGGATATGTGGGAGAACCACCGATACATCTCCGTGGATGCCGTACTTAACTTCAGAGGCTACAATCAGTCCTACACCAACTTCTTCTCCGGTCCCCTCTTCTCGCTTATCGATGAGCAGTTCGAAACCGACGGCGGGGAGAGACCTGACTCATCTAACCCTGGGTGAAAAAGTGGTAGACGGCCCAACCCTCGTGATAGCCGAGAAACCGAGTACGGCAAGGAGCATCGCCCGTGCCCTTGCCGCGATATCCAATACCAAGCCCGAGTCCAAGAAGAAGAGGAACATCGCCTACTACGAGGTTTTCGTCGAAGACAGGCTGCATATAGTCACCCCGGCCGCGGGCCATCTCTACGGAATTGCCCAAAGCAGCTCGGGGTGGAAATATCCCGTCTTCGATATCGAATGGAAGCCATCTTGGGAGCTGAACAAATCGGGAAGCTTCACCAAACCTTACCTCGAGAACTTCGTTGAGTTCTCGAAGAGATGTGAATCCTTCATATCGGCGACGGACTACGACCGCGAAGGATCGGTGATCGCGTACAACATACTCCGGCTGGCTTGCGGGACCGAGAACGCGAGACGGATGAAATTCTCGACACTCACGTCCACCGATCTGATCAGATCATACCAGGCCGCGAGCGACCAGCTCGACATGGGGCAGATAAGGGCTGGACTGACTCGACATGTACTGGACTGGTACTGGGGAGTTAACATCACACGGGCCCTGACCCTCGCGGCAAAGGCCCAAACCAAGGGGTTCGACGTCGTGTCCTCCGGTCGAGTACAGGGCCCTACCCTGAAGATACTGACCGAGCTGGAGAAGAAGATCCAGGACTTCACCCCGAGGACATTCTGGACCCTCGTTCTACTCTGCGAGCACGAAGGAACCGATTTCGAGGCGGTTAGCGAGCCGAAGAGGATCTGGGATGAGGAGCGAGCCAGGAGCATATACACCGACTGCAAGGACAAGCCGGCGATTGTCAGAGAGGTGAAGAGAAACGTCTTCAACGTTCCACCGCCGCCTCCCTTCGACCTTACGACTCTGCAATCCGAGGCGTATCGACATCTCAGGTTCTCGCCCAGAAAGACGAACGCCATCGCGCAGAGGCTCTATGAGTCTGCCCTCATATCATATCCTAGAACCAGTTCTCAGAAGATCCCGCCATCGATCGGATACAGAGACATACTGGAACAGCTGTCGAAGCAGGACTCCTACACTGAGCATTGTAGAACCCTGCTGGGGAGGGGGAAGCTCAGCCCCAGGGAGGGCAAGAAGACCGATCCCGCCCATCCCGCAATCTATCCTACGGGGAAGTTCCCGGGCAAGCTGGCGAAGGACAACTGGAGCCTGTACGACCTCATATGCAGGAGATTCCTCTCGACTTTCGGACGGCCTGCGAAGCGGGAATCCCTGAGGGTCGGTATATCGGTCGGCGAACATCCCTTCAGATCCTCTGGACGTCGCACCCTCGAGGCGAACTGGATGACGTTCTATGGTCGTTATTCGGGCTACAAGGAAAACCTGCTGCCCCATTTGGAGGAGGGCGACGTTGTCAAGGTCCTCAAGCTCAGCAACAACAAGGACCAGACCAAGCCACCGAGGCGCTACACACAGGCATCAATCATCAAGGAGATGGAGAAGAGGAAACTGGGCACCAAGGCCACCAGGGCGTCCATAGTCCAGACCCTGTACGACCGCGGGTACGTCACCGGAAGAAGCCTCGAGGTAACCGAACTCGGGATATCCGTGGTCGAGACCCTCGAGAGCCACTGCCCGAGGGTGATTTCCGAGGATCTGACCTCCAGGTTCGAACAACTGATGGAGTCGATCGAGGCCGACCGAACCGAAATGGAATCGGTGATCTCGAAGGCACGGGAGACTCTGTCGGAGATACTGGCTTCTTTCAAGGGGAACGAGGACGAAATCGGAGTCGAACTCGCGGAAGCCCTCAGGAAGACCAAGGCCAAGAAGAAGGAGATAGGGCCTTGTCCGAACTGCGGTAAGATGCTGAGATTCATAACCTCAAAGAGAACTGGCAAGAGATTTATTGGCTGCAGCGGATACAAGGACGGATGTCGGTTCTCGGCTCCCGTTCCCCAGAGGGGCCGTCTCACTGTCACAAGCAGGAAGTGCAAAGCATGCGGTCAACCAATGATAAGCGTGTACACACGCGGGAAGAGGCCATGGTCTTTCTGCTTCAACCCCGACTGTCCGGACAAGAAGGAGGAGAAGGAAAGTGACGAATAATAGAAACACCAGAAACGAGGGGAAGCCCGAGCAACCCTTAGACGTCCTGGCATCCATGGTGAACGAGAATATCCTCATAAGGCTGATGGACAGGACCGAGGTCGTTGGAGAGCTGCTGGAGTACGATAGTTACATGAACCTCAGGATCGCGCTGAAGAAAGAGGATCTGCTCATACGGGGCAACAACGTGGTGCTAATAGCGCTGAACTGGGAGGATGCCCCGGGAAAGTAGTACGGTGGGTTCAGATGATCAAAGCTCTCTTCTTCGACCTAGACGACACGGTATACGACTACAGGGGGCCGATGAGGGATTGCGAGGAGTACCTATCTGATACTGTCGCTCAGAGCGTCGGGGTGGAATCCGACAAGTGTCTCAGAACCTACCTCAGACTGAAGCGGGAACTGTACAAGGAGTCACCCCACGACCCGGTCATCTTTGACTTCCGTTTCAGGATATCCCGGCTGTTTTCGAAACTGGGCGACATGGTTAACGAACGCCGGATCGACGCCATCTTCACCGATTTCTGGCAGAGGTTTCTGATGATGATAGAACCCTATCCCGATCTCATCCCCCTGCTGGACGTCGCAGGAGAGGAGGGCCTCAAGACGGCAATCGTGACCAACGGCACCGTCGAGCAACAGACCTCCAAGATCGATAGGCTGGCACTGAGCGATACGATGGACCTCGCCTTGACATCGGAGGAGGTCGGGGCGAACAAGCCGCAGCCGTCTATTTTCCTCCGAGCCCTCGATCGGCTCGGTGTCTGTGCGGAGGAAGCGATCATGATCGGGGACATCTGCCAGGTGGATATCAAGGGCGCCAACGAGGTCGGGATGCCAACGTGCTGGATCAGAAGAGGTATTCACTCTGGGTCTCCTCCGCGGGATCGCTCGGAAACGCCTGACTTCTCGGTCAGGGCGCTGCGGGATATCCCGGGCCTACTCGAAGCGTTCTAGGGCGACACGGATCTCCTCGCGCGGCCCTTCCCACGGCGATCAGATGTCTTCCTGTGAACCACGATCGCCATGACGAAGCAGAAGATCGAAACGGAAAGGATCCAGAGTGAGTCGATGTTCCTGAGCCTCCAGAAGAGGAGCAGGAAGAAGATGCTGGCGGAGGAGAGTATCAATGCGTAATCTGAGACCAGCGTCAGAACGATCGAGCCGGTGCCAAGGAGGCTGGAAGCCGTTATGAGGCTGAGTATAAAATTCTCAAGGCTCGACTGGGGAAAGAGGGCCGCGATGGCCATTATGATTATGGATAGGCTTGTGAGTGATATCCCGACCAGAGAGGAGCCCAGGCCGCCCTCCAATGGTACCTTCTCGGGTAGATCTTCCACGAGCAGGACGAGAACCACCGCAATATAAGTAGGTTCTTTCACAACCGTAAACGTCGCTAGCTGGCCTTGCCCCATCATTCTCGACAGGCCAGAAACCATGCCTCGCATTGAAACCGCATATCCGGACTGAGCCCCGACCGGATGCAGGTATTGAGAAAACTGCTGGAGATCAAAATCATCCAAAATTCTGGCTTCATTGTTGGATAGCAACCCCATCCCGGAGATCTGGTTTATTTTAACATATCTCAGATCTCTTGCTCTTGATAGATCGGTCCCGATTCTACCCTTTCCTAGATTTCTAGTAGGAGCCCCGGCCTGTTGGCCCTCCCTCCGGCAGATCCCGGCCGCCTCTGGACCAGCCGGAATGGCTGAAATTCCTCTCCTGGGGAGTTGCTCCTGACCAAGATGGTGTCACAAGCCGTGGAGAGGGCCTGAATGACCCCTGCCAAGGCCCCCTCGCCAGAAGCACTTTTAGCCTGAACCCGATCCCGATTCACCGTTTATGATACCCCCAACTGCACTTAGGAAACTACCCAAGCAGATCACAAGACTCCGACCTCTCAGATACAGGAAGGTGGCTGATGTCCCACTGGAAGCTGCACAGACCCTAGAGCATTTCCGCAAGCCCCCCGCTGACCTGCGTTATCGACCTGCCCCATTAGGTTCATGCTGGGGGGAGAACTGGGCCACCGTCTGGTTTCGCGGTACGGTCGAGGTGCCCGCCTCTTGCCGAGGGAAGGCCGTATTCTACCGGCACCGCAGTGAGGCAGAACGCATGCTCTTCGTGGACGGCGTGCCTGCCAGCGGGATGAATGCATATCACAGCGAGGTCCTGCTCCTAGAAAGGGCGGGTGGTGGTGAGCGGTTCTCGATACACGTGGAGGCCTACTCAGGACATCCATGCGCCCATGGCGATCCTTACGCCCCGAAGTACCGGACGATCCATTGCGTCTCCGGCTCCGCGGAGGTACAGCCACCCCTGCCACTCAACGCAAGCGAGATCGTCGTCCCACGCAAGGATATCTCGGCCCTGTACTTCGACGCTGACACACTGTACCGAACGGCTCTGCTTCTTGATGGTAATTCGCGGCGGCGTCACCTTTTGCTTGACGGGCTCTGCGAGGCCATGGAGTTGATTCCGCCCCACTGGGACGGCGAGGAGGAGCTTGAAGAGGCGGCCAGGGCGGCCCGCAAAAGGCTCGCCCCGCTGCTTGACCGCCCCAACGGGCCCAGCGCGCCAAGCGTCGGCATCGTCGGCCACTCCCACATCGACATCGCCTGGCTTTGGCCCATCAGGGAGTCCATCCGCAAGGCCGCGCGGACATTCTCGACTATCATAGGCCTCATGAATGAATACCCGGAGATGCGCTACATCCAGTCGCAGCCGATCCTGTACGCGATGATCGAGGAGCACTACCCCGAGCTGCTTCCATCGATAAGGAGGCGGGTGGAGGAGGGTCGGTGGGAACCTAACGGCGGTATGTGGGTCGAGGCAGACTGCAACATCACCGGCGGCGAGGCGCTGGTGCGCCAGTTCCTCGAGGGGGACAGAAAGTGCCAGGAGCTCTTCGGCTACCGGGCGGATACCCTCTGGCTTCCCGACGTCTTCGGGTACTCGGCGGCCATGCCCCAGATCCTCAAGGGATGCGGAATAGAGAACTTCGTCACCAACAAGATCACCTGGAACGAGACGAACCTGTTCCCCTACAGTACCTTCTGGTGGGAGGGGATCGATGGCTCATCCGTGTTTGCCCAGTTGATTACCAACCGGGAGGGGAACTACAACGCCGAGGTCTATCCCGAGGTAATGCAGTCCGCATGGGGCTACTCCCAGCAGAAGGAGACCATCGACAGCGCCTTCGCCACGGTGGGCTGGGGGGACGGCGGTGGCGGCGTTACCCGGGAGATGTGCGAGTATGCCCGGCGGATGCGGGACCTTGAGGGGTGTCCGAGGACAAGTTTCGTGAACGTATCCGACTTCCTCCGAAGACTTCGCGACCAGCCGATCGAACGGCCGCGCTGGGTGGGGGAACTCTACTTCGAGATGCACCGGGGCACCTACACGAGCCAGGCGCGCGCCAAGCGGCAGAACCGAAAGCTGGAACTGCTGCTCCGGGAGGTTGAGCTCTATTCCACGATGGCCAGCCAGCTAGGTCGCCCTTACCCCGCCGATGCGCTTCAGCGGCACTGGCGCGCCGTCCTCACCAACCAGTTCCATGACATTCTACCCGGAAGCTCGATTCCTCGCGTCTATGAGGATGCCGAGAGAACCTACGCCGAGGTTGAGGAGGAACTCCTCTCGCTGCGGGGACAGGCCCTCCAGGAGCTCGGCCAACACCTGGCCCCGGCTGGCGAGAAGAACGTCTGGATGCTGGCCAACGCCCTTTCATGGAAACGTGAGGACATCGTCATCATCGAGGACCACGGCTTCAGCTCCGCGATAGACGCCTCGGGGAGAGAACTGCCCTGCCAGCCACTGAGAGACGGGTTGGCTGTCAGAGTCTCGCTGCCATCAATGGGGGCGACGACGATCGCCCTTCGGAGCGCAGAAAAGAATGCAGCCTCTCCATTCGTCTACGATGGAGAAACCCTAGAGACTCCACACTATCGCCTGACCTTTGATGGGGCCGGGCGAATATCGAGTCTCTTCGATCGGGCCGCCGAGCGGGAGCTGGTTCGCGAGGGCCTGCAGCTCAACGCCTTCTACACCGCAGACGACCTGCCCACCGGGAATGACGCATGGGACATCGATCGGGATTACAGGAGGACCGTGCATCAGGAGGTCGGAATGGAATCGCGTGAGATCGAGGCCGATGGTCCGCTCCTCTTCAGCCTGCGCTCACGTTACAGGATCGGGCGGCGTTCAACCCTCACCCAGCTGATGGTCTTCTATGCCAATTCGAGGCGGATAGACTTCGAAACGGAGGTCGACTGGAGGGAGAAACACACGTTGCTCAAGGTCGGCTTCGGCCTCGATATCCATGCCGATAGCTGGCGAAACGAAATCCAATTCGGCCATATAACGAGAAGCACCCACACGAACACGTCCTGGGACCAGGCCCGCTTCGAGGTCTGCGCCCACAAGTGGGTCGACCTCTCCGAGGGTGACTACGGTGTGGCCCTCCTGAACGACTGCAAGTACGGCCACGATGCACTGGACCGGATGATCTCCCTTACCCTCCTGAAGTCGGCGACGGGCCCGGATGAGAACGCCGACCAGGGCCCGCATGCCTTCACCTATGCGCTTTTCCCCCACCAGGGCGACTTCTCGGTGGAAGCCGTCGTGCGGGAGGGCTATGCCCTGAACTGCCCCGTCACCGCTCTGCCGATTGAGAATGCCCGAGGCAGTTCTGCCTCCACCAGCCTCTGTGAGGTGTCCAACCCCAACGTCGTGATCGAGGCGGTGAAGAGAGCGGAGGGGGACGATGGGATGGTCATCAGGCTCTACGAGGCGGGGAGGACACGTGGCCCAGTCGCCGTCACCTTCAGAGGTACTCTGACCGGGGCCATGGAATGCAATCTACTGGAGGAGTCACTTGGCGAGGCTGAATATGAGGGAAACACACTGCTCTTCGACATTAGCCCGTTCGAGATCAAGACTTTCAAGGTCCTTGTGAAGGTAGATGAACACTCCTAGGCCTATTCATAGGGGACACTCTCCATGGTGCTGCCATTCCTCCAGGACTTCTCCGCGGTCTCCATAACCGCGATCACGCGCCGCGCCTCCTCTGGCTTGACTACGAGCTCGCGGCCCCGCTTCAGGTGTCCGTAGATACTGTCGTAGTATGCGTGCCCAGTTTGCCAAGGTTTCTCCCTGTAGGGCAAGTCCAGCTGGGCCCTGTAACCCTTGAGGAGGACCGAGACCTTGAAGGAGTTGTCCCCGTCAAGTATGGCGCCCTTTGTTCCCAGAATCCTCCAGCGCGGCTTTCCCACCATGGCGATGGACGAGATCTGGAAGTCCGCGGTTGCCCCGGACTCGAACCTGATGATCGCCCTCGCATCGTCCTTGATGTTAACGTCCTTCCACACCAGTTTCTGGGAAAACCCGACGATGCCGACCATCCTCTCCGGCAGGAGGTTCAGTATCTGATCGATGAAGTGGGCCCCCCAGTCGTACATCGCGCCCCCTCCTATCTCCTTGTCCGAGCGCCACCAGTCCCGGGGGTGCCCGTACCCGCCGCGGTAGGCCTCGACTTGGTAGACCTTGCCGATGAATCCCCTATCGATGATCTCCTTCAGAACCTTGAAGTCGCCGTCCCAGCGGCGGTTGTGGAAGACCGAGAGCATCACGCCCGCCCTCTCGGCGGCCTCGATCATGGAAGTGGCCTCGTCGATGGTGATGCACATGGGCTTCTCCACGATCGTGTGCTTCCCGGCTTGGATGCACTTCAGGGCCACGGGGGCGTGGATGTTGTGGGGGAGGGCCAGGGTCACCATATCGAAGTCCTCTTCCAGCAGGTCGTCCACTTCCGAGAAGGTCCGGATGCCGGGGTTTTCCTTCTTGGCTTCCTCGGTTTTGGACTCGTCTATGTCGCAGACCGCGAAGAGCTTCAGGCCTCTAGTTTCCTTGATGTATCGCGAGTGGGCTTTGCCCATGCGATAACCCACCACCGCGCAAGATACTGGCATTCTGACATCTCCGAGCTGAGTTGGGTAAACCCGGATGATCATAAATGAATTTCCCTACCTTCAGGGGAGTCACCCGGCCATCAAAGAAGCGGGAGGATCACAAGGAACTCAACAGTCCACTCGGGCGTATTTCGCGTCCCTTCGGATAGTGTAGCGTGTGATCAGAGCAGGCAGGCGATTGTATCCCAAAGCCCCGCCAGCTCGCCAGCTCGCCAGCTGAAACAGTTATTACACCTTGAGGCTCATTTTGAGGTGGGTGCCGCGTTGGTCGAGGATCATAGGCATTGCCTTGGATGCGGGCGGGCGATATCAAGCAGGGAGCAGTTCTGCAGCTCCGAGTGTGAGGAGAACTTCATTTCGCAAGCTTCCAAGGAGAGAAGACGCAACATCATGTTCCTGCTAGCTTTGGCGATGTTCATCTCCCTTGTACTCATCATCCAGATATTCTACGGCTGAACGAATTGTCTGATCCCGGTAACCGTATGCTCGAAACGGTGGCAAGCATAACTGACCTAGGGGCGAGGCTGCCGGGTTCCGGAGCCGAGAGGGCCTGCCAGGAAATGGTGGCGAGTCGGCTTCGGGAACTTGACGAAGGAGATGTCGAGGTCGAGGGATTCCCCTTCCTCAACTGGTCACCGATTTCTCAGGGGCTGACAGACCGATCCGGTAGAGATTTTCCGGTCCTCCAACTCGGGTACTCGGGATCGGGAAGGGTGGAATCCTGTCTCGAATACTGCGGAAACGGGACCAAGGAGGAGTGTCACGGCGCGGATGGCCGCATAGCGGTCTGCACTTCGGGTGTAGGTTCATACAAGTTCCTCCACAGGATGAGGAAGTACCGGAACTGTGTGAACGCGGGGGCAACCGGATTCATACTGGTCGGCGACCCCGGGCACCCGCCCCCGCTAGGGATAATCAGGAAGAGGAAACCCGGCCAGATCCCAGCGGTGTCCATGGGATATCAGGACTCTAACGAACTGGAGTACGACATCCGAAAATCCGGCTACACCCTCTCTACCGAGAATCGTTCGACCGAGGAGCATTCCCTGAACACCGCATGGACTATCGGCGGCAAGGAGCCGGGATTGATTCTGGCGGCCCACTGCGACAGCTGGACCGTCGGGGCCTGGGATAACGCATCCGGCGTTGCTGCCCTTCTGGAGCTCGCTCGGTATCTATCCCGGCGTAAACTGGAGCACAGGGTGACCCTCCTCTTCACGGGGGCCGAGGAACTGGGTCTCTGGGGCTCACGCCACTTCGCCCAGATCCACGGCGATGATTACGGATTCGCGATCAATGTTGATGGAGTTGGATATGGGGGATGCAGCCTCCAGGCGAGGTGCAGCGACATGGAGCTGTCGGGGATCCCTCCGCTCAGACGAACCTATTCCGATCTTCCGCTGACCACATCGGGCGATCACTGGTCGTTCCACGAGGCCGGGATCCGAACCATCTTCGTGACCTGCGACGCAGGCAATGCGATACAGCATACGGACGAAGACCGGGCAGAATGCCTCAATCCGGACAAATTGGCGTCCTCTGTGACTTTTATTGCCAAAATAACGCTCTATCTAGACTCTATTATCAAAAAATAGGCCTATTACCTGCCTTTTGACCTAAAAAGGGGCACTGCAAAACATTTATATAGAAAACGCCGGATGCCGGCCCCAACTCTAGCTGTCATCAATAGCTGAGTGCAGTACTAGCTGAGGTGGGCTTTTGTTTCAAGGCGTGATTGTCTGGCAGATGAGCGCACTCGACATTATACTTGCGGCCCTTTGGCTCGTGATCATCCTGTTCGTTGCGTTCTACGGTGCTCGTTATTCAAGAGGAACGTGGATGGAATACATCATCGGGGGAAAGCGATTCCCCTGGTGGTATGTCGGGATATCAAGTGTGGCTCAGGTATCGCCTACAACACCCATCACCACAATCGCCAAGATATCGCAGTACGGCCTCATCAGCGTTTTCAGCCTCGGCTACCCGTACGGCCAGGCCAAGACTTACTTCAACACCCGTGTGTACTACAGGACGGGCGCTATCACCGCCAACCAGTGGCTCGACCTCAGGTTCGGTGGAAAGCCCGGGGCATTTCTCCGGGGCTACAACGCCCTGCACGGGATGTTCGTCAGCGGACCCATTACACTAGGCATGACCGCGAAGCTGGTGGGGGAGGCGATGTACCAGCTGGCGGGAATAAACGACATGGTCTGGTCGGCGATACAACTCTATATCGGTGCTTGGTTACTCCCGGTCCTGGCTGGGATCTGGGGTGTCACCTGGACCAGCCTCTTGCTCTATCCGCTAATCATGGTCATGTACGGCCTGCTTACCTACTTCGCGTGGACCACCGCGGGAGGATACCAGGGAATAATATCCGCGTTCCAGGCTTGGGGTAACCCGTACAATCTCCGTATCTTGGGTTTCACCGAAGACTGGCCGCTCGGAATGTGGCTCGGTGGTTGGGCATTCGCGCTTATCAACGGATGGGGTCCGATGAGGGGCTGGGGAGTCCTCGGAGCAAAGAGTGAGGATGATGCCTTGGTCGGCAATACGTTTGGTAAGAATATGCTAGCCTGGCCCGCGGCACTGATCACCATACCTATGGCTCTGGCAACGATGGTGCACTTCCCCGAGATCGCGTTCGAGGAGCTGGCATTCGGTAAGTTGGTCCGAATTCTGCTACCGTCCGGACTGATGGGCCTGTTCGTCGGAGTTTGGCTTACGCCTGTCCTTATCACCGCTCAAGTCGGCAGGATATGGCAGGGAGGGACGTTCTCCAACGACTTCTATAGGAGACTGGTTGCCCCAGGAAAGTCGGACAGGCACTACATCTGGATAACCAGGATATCCCTACTGGGATCCAGTGCGTTAGCCATGATGTATGCATACTACACCTACCAGGTTGTGCCAGTGATGTTCTGGTGGGCGACCTTGAACGCCGGGCACGCTGTCAGCGGGCTCGCCACATTCTACTGGTGGAGATGGGGTGGATGGATCGCTCTTCTAACGAGCCTGGTCCACTATCCGATCAACATCGTCATCATGAACGTGTTCGAGGGAGCATATCCGGTGTACACGCTGCAGTGGATAATCATGGTTATGGCGTGGTTCCCAGCGATGCTGCTGGTCTGGATACTGCCGCCCTCGTCTCCGGATGTGCTGATGGACTACTACAGGAGAACCCGTCCGCCGGGCTTCTGGGGTCACATCAAGCTTCAAGTGGAGGAGCTGGAACGGGCTGCGACCAGTGGACTGTGAGGTGAAAAACGATGCAGAAATGGATCTCAAGGGACATGGTCTTTGCATTGCTGATACAGTTCGCAGGATACTTCCTGGGAACGGGAATCATCCTGTGGCTGGTTACACCCTACAAGTCCATCGGCCAGTTGATGATACCCTCCAGCCTGATCTGGTTTGTCCTATACGTTTGGGACGTCAAGAGGCACGGAATGTGGCCGAGCGGCGAGATCATGGGCTGAGCCGTGCCCACCAAATCTTTTTATGGTCGAATAGGACATAGGAATGAATAGGTGGATACCCCATGGCAGCCTTGGAAGTATATGCGATCGAGAACATGGAAGATCTGTACATAGTCCAGGTCAAGAACACCTTAGCTAGAGCTGTGACCCTGCCAAGAGGCAGTGTTATCAGGTTCAGGGCGTTCCACTGGGACGGAACGGTGACCGTCGACGAGCTGGAGATCGAGGACGATATCATAATCGGTCCCCGGGACATCCACAGGTTTGAGGTCGAGGGTGAAGGGACCTGGGCCGGCGACAGAACCGAGATGCTCTACGAGACGAAGGAGTTCGGCAAGCAGCAGACCGTCTACAGGGTGTAGATCGATCTCCGGATCCGTTCTCGGCCGCTGAGGGAAACCCCTTTATAGCGGACTTCTTAGTTAGGCTGGGATATACTTGCCATCCGTAGTCAACCGATCGGGGGCGCCGGGGCTCCTGGAGAACCTGCCGAAACATCTTGATTCCTGCCTCTCTCCCTCTCTCGAAAAATCGGATGCTGTGGCCATAAAGCTTCACATGGGAGAGGAGGGCAACGCCCGCTACATCCGGCCGGGTGTGGTGAGGTGTATCGCCGACTGGTTGAAATCGAAGAGGGTCGAGCCCTTCGTCACGGATTCCACCACCCTCTACAGACGTCAGAGGGGCACGCTATTCGATTACCTCCGTACGGCGGCCAAACACGGTTTCACCTCGGAGACGATGGGTTGCCCGGTGCTGATAGCCGATGGGCTGAAGAGCTCGGGCGTTGTGGTCGAGGTTGAAAACCCCGTCAAAATGAACGAGGTGGGCGTTTCCTACCTGATCCACGAGGCCGATGTCCTGATTTCCCTGAGCCACGTCACCCTTCATCCGGATGTTGTGCCGGCTGCCGGCCTCAAGAACGTGGCTATGGGGTGCACCAACAAGGAGGCCAAGATGAGGATGCACGCCTCGGACGCGAAACCGAAGTTCTCAAGCGAAAAGTGCACCGGCTGTGGCACGTGCGTGAGGCACTGCCCCGCGGACGCGATCGAACTCGTGGAGGGTAAGGCGAGATTCGATCCTGACAAGTGTGTATCCTGCGCGGAGTGTATCGCGTTCTGTGATTTCGGGGCCATAACCGTGAACTGGAGTGCCCTGTCAAGGGACGTATGCAACGGCGTTGTCGATGCAGCCAGGGCCGTCCTGTCCACATTCGAGCCCGGGAAGAGCATGTTCATGAACCTAGGATATGACATAACCGAGGAATGCGACTGTGGTGGAGGGAGCAACCTGCCGGTCGTGACCGATTTCGGTGTCCTATCCGGAACCGACCCGGTGGCGGTGGATACGGCAACCGCACATCTACTAAACGAGCAGGATGTCTACCCCGGCGGCCCATTGGAGAAGTTCCGCGGGCTCAAGGACAGGATCTCGGCCATCAAGCCCGAGGTGAGATGGGAACCTTTTCTTGAATTGGCCGAGGCCAGGGGTCTGGGATCCCGTGACTACGAGTTCTCGTGGATATAGGCCAAACCCTTACGGAATCTTCGATTATCCACTCGGCACTGATCGACGGCCCGGGAGGAACGAAGTTATTAGGTGCCCGATAGATCCTGTACCATGAACGTTATTGTCGTGATGCTGGACAGCCTGAGACGGGACCACGTCGGCTGCTACGGCAACCCCTGGATAAACACCCCGAACATCGATGCACTAAGCAAAGATTGCCTGGTTTTTGACCTCGCCTATGCCGAGGGTCTCCCCACAATTCCGGTGAGAACCTCCCTCTTCACCGGGAGGTACACCCTTCCCTTCAGGCGCTGGCAGCCGCTGGAGAAGGCGGATGTCGTCCTCGCCGAAATCCTGTGGAACAAGGGGTATCGATCGGCCCTGGTCGCGGATACCTATCACATGCACAAGCCCCAGATGTGCTTCGGTCGCGGCTTCGACAACGTTCTCTGGATAAGGGGGCAGGAGACCGACCCGTACATCACCGACGAATCCATCGCCACCAGAGTTGAGGACTTCAGCCCCAAGGACTGGCGGGCCGCGTATTCCGGGCAGTCCGATGATGAGGCGAAGGCCAAGCTCCAGCAGTACCTGCGGAACACCGCCCACTGGGAAGGGGAGGAGGATCACTTCGTCGCTCAGGTGATGACCCGGGCGGCGGATTGGCTGCAGGACCAGGTCGAATCCGGCAGGGATGACAGGCTATTCCTCTGGGTCGACAGCTTCGACCCACACGAGCCCTGGGACCCACCGAGCCCGTACAGCGAGATGTATCCCGTCGATGAGTACTCGGGTCCGCCGATAATATGGGCCGGCGGCCTCTCCGATGACTGGACGATAGAGGAGCTGAGGCACTACAGGGCCCAGTACGCCGGGGAGGTCTCGCTCGTGGACGCGTGGGTAGGCAGGCTGATGGAGAGGATCGATAGCCTAGGGTTGCTGGAAGATACCATGATCATCCTTCTATCGGACCACGGCGAACCCCTGGGAGAACACGGGGTGGTGAAGAAGGTCAGGCCCTGGCCGTACGAAGAGCTATCACACTTTCCGCTGATGGTCAGGCTGCCCGATTCCGTCGATCCGGATCCCGGAAGGGTGGATCAGTTCGTGACGATGCCTGATATCATGCCTACCATACTCGATCTGCTAGACGTTGATAGACCTCCCACGGTTCAGGGCAGAAGTCTCATCGAGGTTGCCTCCAACACCGTTGAGCCCCCGCAGTTCGGGGTGAGCGGCCACTACGGACGCTCATGGAGCATCAGGGACAGGAAATGGAGCTTCTACCTCTGGCCCGGCGGGAAGGCGCCGTACACCTGGGGCATAGGCTACCCCGAGCCCTCGGTCGACGAGAGGAATCCCGAGCTCTACAGGCTAGAGACCGACTTCACCCCATCCGAGCCGAGCAAATGGTCGGAGTCCGAGGTGGCGGAAGGGGAGAACGTGATCTCCGAGAAACCGGAGATCGCCAGGTCCATGGAACTCGACCTGCGCAGGTTTATCCAGTCCCTCAAACCCTCCCCCGGCGACATGATGGCGCAGGAGAGCATGAAGACCGAGATGCGTCAGCCCTGGCTCTACGGGATAGTGCAGAAGTAGGCTATGCGGGTCGGAAACGCCTTCGCACGGACTCTATCGTCTCGCCCACGATCTCCCTCTCCCACTTCCCGAGGCCTTCCTCGACCGCCATCCTGATGTGATCGATCTTGGCTGGATCGAAACCCATGACCTCAGCACCGACGATATCCGTGGCCACTACATCCCGACCGGCGATCACCAGGTCCATCCTCACCGGGTCGCCGCCCACGGGTCCGCCTCCCTCCATTCCAACGAAACCGTCTATGACCACCAGCGATGGAGACAGCGCACTGTTCACATCCACGATCACGCGGTCTATTCCCCGCATGTGGTAGCGGAACTTCCACTTGGTTGGGAGAAGGCCGAACATGTTCTTCATCCCGAGGGTGATACCGGTGGTCTCGTGGGTCTTGAGCTTCGCGGCGTCCACGATGTGTCCTTCAGCGACGATTCTTGGCACCTTTATCGAGTTGAAGGTCTTTCCGGTCGGGCAAGTGAGCTCGACCTTCTCCGACTCCTTCCTCAGGTTCTTGAACGGAACGCCGTTCCTCTCACACATCTCCAGCATGCCCGTCGCCTCGGCGGCCTTGTCGGCGTTGGTCATATTGGCGTCGCTTTCCACGACCGCGATATCGGGATTGACCTCCTCTATCATCCGGATCAGTGCTTCGACCAGAAGTGGATCCGTCGTGGCCCCAGAATCCCATTTCTCGGTGCAGATGAAATTGACCTTGATCAGAACCGGCTTGCCTTCGAGGTGCTCGACCCCTCCCGAGAGCTTGACCGCCCTCTCGACCGTATCGTGGCACCTCTCTCCCTTCGCTATGGCTACCCTGGCTGACATCGTGGGGGGTTGGAGGCCTATCTAAAATGATGTTCCTCATCGCGCACTGAGTACCTCGCACCGTCAGGGGCTTTGACCCGAGGGGGAACATAATTATGGATAACCGAGCAGCGAGGTTCGATGGGGCTTCTACACCTCTACCGCAAACCCGCCCTGAGTCCGAACCAGGAATCCAACCTTCTAGTGCAGATCGATGATGTTTTGGACTGTGAGGTGGCCTCCCTGGATACGGAGTTCTGCTTCAATATTGAACTCGACCTACCCCTTGGGCCTGAGGGGATGGCCAAACTCAGGTGGCTCCTCGCCGAGACATTCGAACCCGAGGGTCTACAGAAATCGACGCAACTCAGTGCCCGGGGGGAGCTCTTCGAGGTCGGTCCACGGATGAATTTCTCCACCGCCTGGTCCACGAACGCGGTTGCCATCTGCCACGCCTGCTCGCTATCAGGAGTCAAGCGTATCGAGAGATCCAGGAGGTATCTCCTGGGCGTCCCCAGGGACCTCAGAGAGTCGGAGCGCAAGCGCGTGCTCCCGCTGATCCACGACCGGATGACCGAATGCGAGTACCCTGAGCCACTGCAGACTTTCGAGACCGGAATGGAGCCCAGGCCGGTTTTCAGAGTCCCGGTCATGGAGAATGGAAAGAGGGCCCTCAGGGAGATCAGCCGGGATATGGGCCTCGCATTCGACGAGTGGGATATTGACTACTACTACCGACTCTTCGCCCACGACCTCAAGAGGGACCCGACTAACGTCGAATGCTTCGATGTCGCGCAATCGAACAGCGAACACTCCCGCCACTGGTTCTTCAAGGGAAGGCTCGTCATCGACGGGGAGGAGATCGAGAGCTCGCTGCTGGACATGATCCAGGACACCCTGAGAGCCAATCCCGGCAACAGCGTCATCGCCTACGAGGACAATTCCAGCGCGATACGGGGATTCAATGTGAGCACGATTGTCCCCTCCCTTCCCGGAGAGCCGTCGCCCTTCGTGGAGTCCGAGCCGACCTATGATGTTATCTTCACCGCCGAGACCCACAACTTTCCGACCGGGGTTGCGCCCTTCCCCGGCGCTGAAACGGGCACCGGTGGTAGAATCCGGGACGTTCACGCCACCGGAAGGGGTGCGCTGGTTGTGGCCGGAACTGCCGCTTACTGCGTTGGAAACCTGAATATCCCCGGCTACAAGCTCCCGTGGGAACAATCCGGCTTCACATACCCGGACAACCTGTCATCCCCGCTTGACATAGAGATCGAGGCCAGCAACGGGGCCTCTGACTACGGCAACAAGTTCGGGGAGCCTTTGATTCAGGGCTTCACCCGGTCCTTCGGCCTGACCCTTCCCTCCGGGGAGAGAAGGGAGTGGGTGAAGCCGATCATGTTCACCGGAGGGGTGGGGCAGATCGACTCGGATCAAACCCGCAAGGGGACTCCCAGGGCGGGGATGATGATCGCCAAGATCGGTGGCCCGGCCTATCGTATCGGGATGGGTGGAGGCGCGGCCTCGAGCATGATTCAGGGGGAGAATGTTGCCGAGCTGGACTTCAATGCCGTCCAGAGGGGGGATGCCGAGATGGAACAGAAGGTCAACCGGGCTATTAGGGCGTGTGTGGAGCTGGGGGAGGATAACCCCATAGTCAGCATTCACGATCAGGGGGCGGGGGGGAACTGCAACGTCGTCAAGGAGATCGTCTATCCCGCGGGAGGTAGAGTGGAGATACGCGAGATCATGGTCGGCGACGAGACCCTCTCGGTACTTGAGATATGGGGCGCGGAGTACCAGGAGCAGGACGCGATCCTGGCCCGACCTGAGAAGGTCGACCAGCTTCGCGCGATATGCCAGCGGGAGAAGGTCCCGCTCAGCATCATCGGTAGGGTAACCGGAGACGGTAGGATCGTCGTTCACGACAGAGCCAACGACTCGACCCCCGTGACCCTGGCCCTCGATAAGGTTCTGGGCAAGATGCCCCGCAAGGTTTTCGAGCTCGAGTCGGTTGACAGTCCTCAGGATCCCCTCGAATTCCCGCCAGGCCTCACCGTGGACGAGTCCCTGAGCAGGGTCCTCAGGCTCCTATCGGTCGGGTCGAAGAGGTTCCTCACAAACAAGGTCGACAGAAGCGTTACCGGTTTGGTAGCCCAACAGCAGTGTGCCGGGCCGCTCCAGCTGACGGTTTCGGATGTGGCGGTCATTGCGCAGAGCCACTTCGACCACACGGGGGCCGCTATAGCCATCGGGGAACAGCCGATCAAGGGGCTCATCGACCCCGCTGCCATGGCCCGGCTCTCGGTGGGCGAGGCGCTAACTAACATAGTATGGGCAGCGAATACCGGCATCGAAGACGTGAAGTGTTCGGCGAACTGGATGTGGGCCCCGAAGATACGGGGAGAAGGCGTGAAACTCGTCGAGGCGGCCCGGGCTATGAGTGAGGCGATGAAGGAACTGGGGATAGCCATAGATGGCGGAAAGGACAGCCTTTCTATGGCCGCCAGGGTTCCGTCGCCGACCGGGGACGCGGATACCGTCATTTCCCCGGGAGAACTCACCGTATCCGCGTACGTTACCTGTCCGGATGTAAACAGGATCGTCACCCCCGATATCAAGCATCCAGGGAGGAGTCTGCTCGTGTTCGTCGACTTGGGCTCGGGACACAGCAGGCTGGGGGGATCTGCGCTCGCCCATGTTTACGGACAGACCGGGATGGCCGTTCCTGATCTGGAGGAACCGAAGAAGCTGGCGAAGGCGTTCACCGTTCTGCAGGACCTGATATCCCGAGACCTTGTCGAGGCCGGTCACGATCGAAGTGACGGGGGATTGATCACCACCGTGCTTGAGATGGCATTCTCGGGGGACTGTGGGATTGAGCTTGACCTCTCCCCATCGATGCATGACCCTCTTCCCGCCCTCTTCTCGGAGGAACTGGGCCTGGTCATGGAGGTTCTTCCGGAGAACTCAGAGAGGGTGGTCAACGCGTTCAAGCGAAACGAGGTTCCCTGTCGGCTGATTGGACGCACCACCGTGGCCCGGGAAGTCATTGTGAAACGGGACGGGAAGATAATCCTGGACCGCAAGATGACGGAACTACGGGACCTCTGGGAAGAGACCAGCTACCGCCTGGAACTACTCCAGGCGAATCCCAAGTGTGTCGAGCAGGAGCGAGAATCGCTCTCCTCCCGGCACGCGCCGGAATTCAAGGTGACCTTCGACCCCAAGCCGACCCCCTCCTCAGCGATTCGCAGCGAGAGCAAGCCGCGGGTGGCGATCATTCGCGAGGAGGGTAGCAACGGGGACAGGGAGATGGCATCTGCCTTCCACATGGCGGGATTCGAGGCCTGGGACATCACCATGACCGATCTTCTCGAGGGGACCGTCAGACTGGATCGATTTCAGGGCATCGCCTTCGTGGGGGGATTCAGCTATGCGGATGTACTTGACTCGGCCAAGGGCTGGGCGGGTGTTATCAGGTACAACGAGGATCTCTGGGACCAGTTCCAGCATTACTACCGGAGGCCGGATACCTTCAGCCTCGGTGTCTGCAACGGCTGCCAGCTCATGGCCCTCCTGGGATGGGTTCCTTGGCCCGGCATCACCAGCCGGGAACAACCTCGGTTCATAAGAAACGAATCCGGCAGATTCGAATCCAGGTTCGTATCGGTTCGGGTTCTCCCGAGCCCTTCTATCATGTTGTCCGGGATGGAGGAATCAGTCCTGGGTATATGGGTCGCTCACGGGGAGGGCCGGGCCCACTTTCCGGACCGTCGCATATTCAACCGGTGCAGGAGTTCAGGACTTGCTCCTCTTCGCTACGTTGACGATGATGGCGAGGTGACGAAGAGATATCCCTTCAACCCTAATGGTTCCTTAGATGGAATAGCCGCCCTCTGCTCGGAGGACGGAAGGCACCTCGCTATGATGCCACATCCGGAGAGGGCTTTCCTGAAGTGGCAGTGGCCATGGCTCCCGAGAGAGATTGGCCGGATGCGGGCATCGCCGTGGCTGAGACTGTTTCAAAATGCACGCGTATGGCTCGAGAATAGAACGTGAGGTGACTCCACCGAGTTGGTGTCGGTCCCGAGGGGTGTTATCCTATCCCCACGGATTCCTAGCCTTCCTCAGCACATCGGTCCTGCTTCTGAGTCGAAGGGCACCAGCGATTCGAAGTGTCTGATTGCAGGTGGGGCAGGTCCAATCGGGGGTTGGCTCCGGAAACATCCTTCCGCAGATAGGACACGTGTACCTAAGATCCTCGTCTTCCGCCGTATCATGAATTTCTTCGTCCATGCTAAAGCCACCGCCTAAGACGAAGGTTGACGCATCTGGTGATCGACCCATCAGATTGTCACCGTTCCGGTCTTCGGGGCTAATATTCGAATTTATTTCCGGACGGTTGGTTACTATTTATTAATATTTCGGTCGATATTTGAAATTATTGAACTATTATCTTATTTTTTCTCGTTGGTATCGATTTTGCCTGTAATAATTTCGGTCAGCGGTGTCGGGTTTACCAAGAGCCTGGCTTCCGCTCCGGAATCGTGGAGTGCCGCGATTGCCGAAATCAGCCTTTCCTGAAACCCAGGTAGGCACCCGCGCCGAATGCTCCGAATACGGGCAGGGAAAAAGCGGCTGATGACCATACAGCTTCGGCCTGCTCAACCAGCTGGGGCCCGAGATCCTCAACGAAGCCCTGGAAGCCCTCATTTATGCTCACCCAACCGCGGTGCTGGAGATAGAGAAGACTGCCGAAGTAGATGCCGACAACTATCAGCAGGTACTTGAATAGCTTCTTCGCAACAAAGCCCACACCGAAACCAACTATTCCCCACCCCCCAATAGCAGGTAGATAAGAAACAACATCGATCGGCATGGTTTCTGGAAAATTAACTCTAGAATAATAATGTTTCGGATTAAACCCAAGATTCGGGAACGGCAATTAAATAATATTCCCCTATGTTAAAAGAAGTGCGCTGCGAATGCTGCATTTCTGCTGAAGATCCTTCAGGATTAGACATATCTTTGTCGGTCGCACCCAGGCTATGGGATGTAGTATGCGACTTGCGATCAAGATAGGCGGATCGATATCGATAGGTGAGAAGGGCCCCGATCCTGAATTCGCCGCCGCCTTCAGGAACGCTGTAGCTGATCTGGAGGAGCTTGAACGCCTCGCGGTCGGGATTGGCGGGGGCAAGCTGGCGAGAGGCTATCTGCACTCAATCCGGTCCATCATGGGGCCCGATGAAGCGGAATCCGTGGTCGTTGAGCTCCTGAGGGCGAACACGAAGTTCATGGCGCTGCTTCTTGGAGGAAGAGCCATAATGGATGAACCATCGATCGCGAAAGCCCTGAAATTCCCCGAGGAGATTCTCGTCATCGGGGGCATAAAGCCCGGAAGGAGTACCGATGCGAACACCGCTCTGCTTGCGAAGTCGATCCGGGCCGATCTATTCGTGAAGATGACCGACGTGGACGGCGTCTACAGCGCGGACCCCGATGCCGACAGGAGCGCCGAACTCCTGGACCGGATCACATACGATCAGCTCTACGAGCTCTCAATCGATGGTACCCCCGGCAGCTACGGCGTCCTCGACCGTACCGCCATCCAGGTATTGCAGGAAGCACGGATCCCATCGAGGGTCATTGACGGCCGAGACCCGAGGATTCTGCTCAGGCTGCAATCTGGATCCGATACCGGGACCCTCATCTCCGACCAGCAATAGGCGCCCCCTCGATTTCGGGACTAACCTCCTGACGAGCGGCCCTGTTGATGGCGACCTCGGCGATATCGGTTCCGTAGTCACCTATCCTTTCCAGGCTCTCCACCATAGCGTTTGTAACGACGTTGACGAAGATGGATTCATCCGGCAATTCCTCTCTGAAGTTTCTGCAGACATCCTTCATCCGCAGCCTCTTGTTCAGCACCTCGTTTGCGAGTGTCAGGTCCTCTTCGAACAGAGCCCTACCCGCACCCTCATGTATGCCCTGGGCCATTTGGCTTATCTCCTCCAGTCGGGTTACGAGTTCCTCGTCCACGCCGTGGTCCATCAGCTCCTTCACCTTTCGAGCCACATTCTCGGCGTGGTCGGCTATGTGTTCGATTCTTTTCGTCACCGATTGAAGGTCGAGGCACTCTATGGGTTCGATTCCGAGCATGGATGCCACCGCTGGATTGGATGCGGCCTGCCTCAGCTGTCGCAGGATCAGGAAATGCAGCCGATCAACATCGTCATCTCGCTGCAGAACGCTATCGGCGAGGGATACCTCCCCGGTCGACAGGGCCACGATCGCCTCCTCCTGCATCATAGCTGCCACGTTGTGGATCCTGGTCAGGCCACGCCACACCTTCAGATCCTCTATGTTGATCAGGCTATCCAGGATTATCATGTCGCTCGATTCGTCCACCCTTTCGAGCCCGACCAGCTTCCTCTGAACCCTCTTTATCGCGGCAGACTGCTCAACGGTCAGGCTCTCATCGGACGTGACCGTTAGTCTGTCGCACCCGTTGAGGTAACTTGCGATGATGGTCCTGGTGATCGAGTCAGGGGCCGTTGTGGCCTCAACCTCAATGACCCCCTCCTTTTTGTCGGTCAACCGCCCGTGATCGGGCACTATCACGAGGTATCCCGATGCCTGGGGGATCAGGGCGATCGCGCGACCCTTTTCCAAACCGGTCTTGACCGCCCACCTCTTCGGAAGAGACACTGTGTAGGTTGAGTTCCCGATCAACTGGACCTTTCTCTTGTTCAAGAAGCTATACCTCTATATGCTTCTTCGTACTAGAAATGATAGTTATATATTTCTGTCCAGCGTCCCCTGCAGTCGCACTCCAATCCCTCCAGTTCCCTGGGATCCTGGCCCAGGGAGAACGCCTCCACCATCGAGACCGCTCTCTTGTTGCACCTGGGGCAGTTGTACGGGCCCCTGCGTTTGCCGAAGGCCACCGTATCGCATATCACGTTCTTCTCGGATGGGAGAGCATCGCGAGCCTGCTTCAGCACATCCAGAACCGTCCAAATCCACGGAGGCCGGTATTCCCTACGCTTGAATAGCTCCTGGACGAGCGTGCCCCTTTGCACGTTACATGCGTTTATCGAGATCGAGTCGGTTTCCCCCGAGATATCCTTCGCACTTCTGACACAATCATAGGCCGCATCGAATTCGCTCATGAAGGGGGGTTTCAGCAGAAGGTAGGTCTTTACCCTGGCCCCTGACTGCCGCGCTGTCCTGCTGGCTTTCCCGAAATCCTCAAGAGAGAAGCCCTTCCCGACGCAGTTCTCCCTCACCCAGTCGCTTGAGCTCTCGAGGCCCAAAGCCACCTCAACTTCCACGTCGGGGAGCGCCGAGACCACCGCCGAGACGGATTCATCGACGACGAACTCGGGCCTCGACTCGACCGTCATCTCCGATATCCCCGGCTTATCCGCCAGCTCGGCCAGCAGGTACTCCCTGTTTTCCTCGCTGATCTCCCTGGTATCCAGGAAGCTTCCCGACGTGAATATCTTGAGGCCGAAGGGGCCCTGCGAATCGGGTATCCTGGCAACCACATCATCGATCTCTCTCCTCAGCTCTTCGTCACTGACGTCCCTAGCACACGTGTCGGCAATGAAGCCACACATCGAGCAGCCCCCGGTCTTCCTGGCCCAATGACAGCCGCCCGTGTCGAGAATGATGTAGTGGATGATGCCTGGTCCGTGGAACATCCTATCCCGCGTTGACCAGTGAGAGGGCCTGATCTCCTCCCTGTGCTCAACATCTCTCACTGCCTTTATCCTCTCTCTCAGATCCTTGTTCAGCTTGAACTCCTCCGACTAGCCCTCCACGCGGTCTAACGCATTATGATTCGTAGAGAGAAGGAATTATATCTTTTCGGCAGCGCCTTTGCTTCGGTTAGACCGCCCCGGAGAATTCAGATGTCCAGCCTCTTCGTCCTCGTATCAGACCAACCGGGTCCCGTCCCGGACTCGCTTTCCAGCATTGTGAAGGATTACGATGCTAAAGGAGGATACAGGCTGGCGGGCGTCGCTGACGGCCGGTTTCTCCCAGAAGGCGCAGCGTCGTCTATCCTGAGCGATATGAGCGCAAGTAACGTTGTACTACAGTTCAGCCGCTCGGCGTCCCACCAACCCGGTCCGGAGACCGGGATATTCATTGATGCTCCAACTTGCAGACCGGACCTGCTGACGGGAATACACAGGTTCGTCTCCTCTGATCTAACTCAAGATCCTCCTAGCTCACTTTTCGGGGTATTCGCATCAGATGGGCCTAACGGGGTCGTGATAGGGAGGGACGGCCTGGGGACCAGGCCGATTTTCAGAGGCGAGAACCGCGCGCTGGCGTATGCGAGCGAGCCCAGACTGCTCGAGATGACCGGCTTCGGTGGGATAGAAGCGGTGCGGCCCGGGACCGTCGTCGACGCTCAGACTCAGGACAAGCTACAGCTTACCTCCCCAGTAACCGAACAACCTGATCCAAGCACCACGGATCTTGGCCGGATGGAGCAGGAACTTCGCCTGGCGATTGAGGCCGTTCCCGCGCCCCGGGCCGTGTTCTTCTCCGGGGGGATCGACAGCCTCATACTGGCGAAAATCTCATGTGAATCGGGCGAAACGGTGCTCGTCACCGCGGGGATGCGGGAATCAAAGGACCTGAAGAGGGCCCAGTCCGCTGCCATTGCCCTTGATAGCGTACTGGAAACGGTAGAAATCGGGGTCTCCGACATACAATCCGCACTTGAGATATTGCCTTCCGTTACCCGGGAACGCAATCTGATCAACCTCTCGGTCTCGTTGCCGATTCTGCTGGCCGCGAGAAGATGTCGTCAGATGGGCATGGAATACGGGATCTCGGGTCAAGGCGCTGACGAGTTGTTTGGCGGGTACCACAGATACCTGTCGGATGATGCCCCGGAAGAGTCCATGCGCAGAGATCTGCTTGGGCTGCACGCAAGGGGAATGACTGCCTTTGATCTCGCGGCGAGGTCTCAGGGAGTCGAGACCATCTTACCGTACCTGGACCAGAGATTCCTGAGACATGCACTAGGGGTCCCTATCCGGAGCAAGATCTCGGGTCGGAGGAGGAAGGTGATCCTGAGGCAACTCGGCCTGGAACTCGGAATCCCGGGCAGGTTGGTGAGGGCCAAGAAGACAGCGATACAGTATGGATCCGGCGTTAACAAGTACGTCAAGAAGATCTACAGGAGGAGTAGAGCATGAAGGATCGGGATCCGATAGAGGACTTTATATGTAAGATCAGCAGGGAGCGGAACCTCACCCCGCTCCAGCGGGTGCTCCTGGGCCACGACGGCTCTATGACCAAGATCCTCGAACTGGTCTCCTGCGGGCCGGTGATTCTGACCACGATCAGCCAAGCTGTCGTGCCTTGCCCGGACGAGATCGCGGAGAAGCTCGAAACGCCCCCCGGACAGGAGGTCAACGAACGAGAGATCGTTATGCTCGGCGGATCCGATCAACACCCCCTGTTATATGCCAAATCCTACACCCCCATCTGCCGTCTGAAACCCGAGTTCAGATCCGATCTGATGAGAGCCGATATCCCCATCGGGAAGATAATGCGCAAGCACCGGATCGAATCCAGGAGGGTTATCCTTGAAGTTGGCGTGAAGGAGCAGGATGGGTTGCTCTCGAAGGTCCTTCGCTCCTCGGGGCCGTTTCTCTGGAGATCCTACAATATCATAGCTGGGGAGAAACCTCTGATCACGGTATCCGAGTTCCTCCCGGCCCAGCTTGTTCAAAGCGTTGCCGGAAGCAGTTAAGACTGTCGCCACTGCAGGCGGAATGGGATAGTATGGATCTAGGTAGGAGATGTGACCTTCACATGCACACCATCCTCAGCGATGGTGAACTCCTGGCATCCGAGCTTGCGAGAAGAGCCGAGCATCTCGATCATGCTTTGATAGCCATAACCGACCACGTCGACAAATCCAATCTCGATGTGGCCCTCCCGGGACTGATCGGGGCCGTAAGGGACATAAACACCTACTCGGATATCAAGGTTCTTGCAGGGGTGGAGCTCACCCACATACCACCGAGAACCGTCGACGAGCTCGCTAGGAAGTGCAAGTATATCGGCGCCAACGTTGTGGTGGTCCACGGAGAGACCGTCGCGGAGCCCGTTAAGCCCGGAACGAACCGCGCAGCTGTCAACTCAAGATACGTCGATATCCTAGCGCATCCGGGGGAGATCTCGGTTGCGGATGCCTCGGCTGCGAGGGACAATGGGGTATATCTCGAGATCACGGCCAAACCCGGTCATGGTCGTACAAACCCCCACGTCGCCTCGGTCTGCCAAAAGGTCGAAGCACCCATGCTGGTCAACACCGACCTTCACTCCCCCGACGATTTCATCTCCCAGCGAGATGCGTATGAACTGGCTCTACAATCCGGGCTCAGCCGGGAACTGGCCCTGGAGACGATCAGAGACAACCCGAGACGGATACTCGCAAGATCAAAGCTCCATTTCAGGATCTGAGTGACCCGAACTCACGGGCCAGCATCTCCGCGACCCTAACAGCTCGCGCCTCCGCCTTCCTGGCAGCGGATACCAAGCTCTCCTCCATATATGTCTCGGTCTCGGGCCTGTGGTCAACGACCTTCTTGACTTTGGTGTAGGGGCTCTCCCGGAACCTAGGTATGAAGGAGCTCTCTCCGTCTGCCGTGACCATCTTCACCCCGGGGGCGGAGGTGGTTCTGCCGATGATCTCCGCCTCCACCCCACTGCGCCGGAGGAGTGAGACTAAATCCTCGGCTGATTCCCACCTGCAGAACACCAACAGGGAGTCCAGCGATACCCCAAGTACATCGATCTCCAGCTCGTCCAGCATCTCTCGGACTCTCGGATTCGGCAGGGACAGGATCTTGTCCTCGAATACGCGGGAGCCGGAACCGCATTCGTCGGCGATTTCATGCAAGTCCGCCCGTAGGCCGCCATTTGTAACGTCAGCCATGCAGTGCACGTCTTTGGCATACTCACTGCTAAGAACCGCCCGCGCGGCGACAACGAACTTGATGTTTATCGTCTCATCTACGACCTCGGGTCTTCCGGAGTAGATAGCAGTGGTGCAGATCGTTCCTCCTCCCGCGCCTTCGGTCATGAGTATCGCATCGCCCGGGACGACATCCCTCCTTGGAAGAATCCGAGAAGAGAAACCGAAGGCACTCACCCCGCCGGTCATCCTTGTACCTATGACCATATCTCCCCCGATCCTCAGTGTGCTTCCCCCGAGAATCGGGCAGTTGACAACCCTGCAGATGCACCTCACCCCGGACATGAAGTCGAACAGCTTGCCGATATCCGCATCATCGGCGAGGTGGATGTCAACCATCACGCCGGATGGCAATGCACCCTTGACCAATAGGTCCCTGATCGCGGCACGCGTCACGTGAAAACCCGCCAGAAACGGGAAGTCGCTCAGACGTGAGTGCATGCCCTCCATCTTGGCAACGAGATACTGCCCTTCGCCCAGCTCCAGGGCGCCGGCATCGTCCATGTCCTGCGGGGAAAGGGCCACTTCCTGATCCGGTTTGGAGATATCGGCAACCAGTCGGTGAACGAAGAAGTCCCCGGTGCCCCTGCAACCCACGCCAAATTCGCCCATCGATACCCCGGCTCGTGTGGTAGATAGCAGGTCGGCCTTCCTGTCGACTGACCGGTCACTCGCTTGGACCTCCTCCAGTACCGCCTCGGCCAATGGCCTGGCCCCGCCCTCTCCGATATCCTTGAAATTTTGAATCTCCTCAACCAGTCTATTCAAGATCTCCTCACTGGATTGCCCATGTTTCAGTAGGTTCCGAGCTAGCCCCTCGAGATCTGACATGATGTGTCCTCCGCTTCGATTTGCCGTGGACTACGGTTTGCGGTTTCTTAACGAGCATTAACAGATTTGCTTCAAGCGTCCCTTGCCACGAATCCATAGATCCTCGGGACTAATACCTTTCCATCAGCTCTTCTAGATCAGCGCCGGCAACGGTTATGACCGGCTTCAAGCCGAAGCAACCCCAGAATCCCTCGGCCTCTCTGTTTCCAATCACGTATCTCACCGAGATGCGATTCACCCCCCTCCCGCGAAAGAAGCTGCATATCGAATTCACGAGCCTCCTGCCCAGGCCCCGACCGCGGTAGCGGTCTTCGACGAATAGTCTTTCTATCATGCCGACTGTACCCGGCTCGTATTCTTCTCTGACCTTCACGGTACCAATCGCCATTCCGACCGGCTCTTGTTCCCCCGCTTCAGCAAGGATGACGACTGTATCTGAAGCGTCAAGATCCCGCTCGATCTGTTCAGCGGTCTTCATCCTGCCGAGCTCATTTGTCTTCCATACAAGGGGGTTGGAGTGCTCAACGTGGCGCTGAAGGCTTAGTGCCATGGAAGTGAGGGAATCCAAATCCGCCATCCGAGCCTTCCTCAACATGAAATGCTTAGCCATTTGACTATCACACCCTGACTCGAGATATTTATCAGCCGCATGGACAACCCACCCACAGGGGAGGTCACTGATACATTTTCCGGAGGAACCGACACCCTCAAGCTGGATAGAGACCTATGAACGCATAGCGAGATTGCTCAATCTAGATAGAGATCGAGATGTCCGAGCCACCCTTGCGCTTCTTGACCTGATTCAGGAGAGGCAGGCGGATACACAGGGAGCGAGGGCCGCTTTGGAGGACCTCATCGATTCCCGTACAAGCTTCGTCTTCGGTTGCGGCACATCTCTCGACACCCAGATCGACGGCCTTCTGCCGGATCTCGCAGGGTCAGATATCCCGTTGATCGCCGCAGATGGCGCGGCCTCCGCCCTCATGCACAGGGGGATTCGCCCCCATATAGTCGTAACGGACCTGGACGGGAATCCCTCGGATATCTGCAGGGCCTCCCATGAAGGCAGTATCCTGGTGCTCCACTGCCATGGGGATAACATCAGTGAGGTGAGGCGCTGGTTCCCGAGGCTCTCCAACGTGGTCCCAGTAACCCAGACCGAGCCGACGAGCGCAGTATCCAACTACGGGGGATTCACCGATGGAGACAAGTGCATCTTCATTGCCGTCCACTTCCGTGCGGCCCGAATCATTCTTTCCGGGATGGATTTCGGCACTCTGATCGGGCGCTGGTCACTGTACAGGCCGAGGGATCCGCAGTCCCTGGACCTGAAGAGAAAGAAGCTGGAAATAGCCAGGGAGCTCACGTCCCACATCATCAGAGTTAGCGGCATCCCGGTTTCCTCGCTGCCACCGCGTTGTCTGACCTTCCTGCAGGAAACCACCTATGACGAGGCCCGCGATCTTCTAAGGGGCGATTGAAGATATGACCTCGAAGGAATTTCCACTGGATTCGTTGATCACCGAGCGAACAGTCTACGAATTCATCCTCACCACGGTTGGGAGGGAGTCTGGGCCAAACGCAGCACCCGTGGGGGCAAAAAGGGAGAAACAGAGGGTCTATGCTGAGCTATCTTCGAATACCCAAAGCGCAGCTAACCTATCGATGGGGAGGCTTGCCCGCTTCAACATCGTGACCGATCCATTTATCCTATGTTCAGCAGCCTTCGACGCTCTGCCCGAGGACGAGTTCCTCGAGGCTTACCAACAGCCTCCCAAGTTGCGACACTCTCTCGGCGACATACTAACCAGGGTTGATTCGTCCGAACATTTCAATAGGGATGACGATCTCGGGAAGACGCCTTTCCTCAGGTTCCGGTTCAAGATCCTTCGAACAGAGATATCCAGTCCAGCTCAACCGCCCTCGAGAGGTCTATGCGCGGCCCTGGAGGCCATGATCAAGATCACCAGAGCGAAGGTTGCCCTACGGCGAGGGAAAGCCGATCTTTCGGCTGAACTCTGTCGTGAGGCCCGCGAAGCTCTTTCTGTGGCCGCCAGGATCAGCAAGCACGAATCAATGCAGAAGACGGTAAGGATGTGCGAGAGCGAGCTCAACGACATCATGAGAGGCGTAAGATGAAAGACCCAAGTGAAACCCCTCATCCAGAAAGACCGGTACTGGTTTTGACGGGTAGAATCTGCTATCCCAGCTTGAGGTCGCTCCTCAAGGACACGGGGGCCGAGGTCTTCGCGGGGCCGGTGGACGTGGCCGCCCTGATGACGAATGAGACGGTGAGGACGATCCTCGAGGGAAAGGACCTTGACCTGTACTCCTACGTGATGCTACCTGGCATGTTCGGGGGTGACCTGCTCGAGCTCGAGGGAGACCTCGGCATAGAGTTCTTTCTCGGGCCGGTCAACTTCACCGACATACCCATCGCCCTCCAGCATGCCGGTGGTGATAGGCTTTCGAAGAGAATACCCGCAAACCGGATCCTGATGGACGAGTTCACGGATCGGGTGACACAGTTCTACCGAGACTCCCTGGAAAAGGGTATCGGAAGGGAAGGTTCGGTGGTGATCGGGGATGGAGCTTCCAGTATAACCATCTACCCGCGATGCCCTCCAAGGATAGTCGCTGAGATCGTCGATGCTTCTGACAAGGGTTACGAAGAAATAGTGAAGGAGGCAAAGCACTACATGCGATCCGGGGCAGATGTAGTAGACCTTGGACTACCCCCAGGACCAGAAACAAGAGGATGGATCTCCGATACGCTTCCCCAGCTCTCCGAGGACATCAAAGCACCGATAAGCGTTGACACCTTGGACGAAGCCGCGATCCTGAGCTCGGCGGATGCCGGGGCGGACCTTATCCTGAGTCTATGCGGTACGACGCTTGAGCTTGTCGAGAGTATCGATACCCCGGTGGTGTTGGTGCCAGTTGCGGACCAGAAACACGGGCCCCCACGTCGAGCAGAGGAGAGACTTGAACGGCTGGCCGAGTACCAACACCAAATCGAGGGTCACGCTGTTGTCCTAGATCCCCTGCTCGAGCCGATTGGAAATGGATTCGACCAATCAATCAAATCCTACCTGCTCTTGGAGGACCGCTTTCCACGCCTCCCCTCGATGATGGGAATCGGTAACGTGACAGAACTGACCGACGTGGACTCGATCGGGATGAATGGGCTTCTCGCCGGCATTGCCTCAGCATGCGGAACATCCCTCATGCTTTCAACCGAGAATAGCCAGAAAACAAGGGGTTCCATATCCGAACTCTCGAACGCCGCAGTGATGATGTACTATAGCGTCTCAAAGTCAGTGGCCCCAAAGGATATCGGCCTGGACCTCCTCTACTACAAGGAGAAGACACCGAGAATCGACCCCACCCCCTTGCCCGGGGAGAAGACGATAGCTAGGAGCAATGCGTGTATGGAAGGGATCAGTCAAGAAACCAAATTCCATATCATTGTGAGCGATTCGAGCATCCACGTGATAACCGACCGAGGGGGCCAACCCGTGGACATAATGGGCCGCAATTCAGATGAGATAATTGACACGCTCGGATATCTGAATCTTCTTCCCAGCCCGAGACACTGTGCATACCTTGGCCAGGAACTCGCGAAGGCGGAGATAGCTCTCCTTACGGGCAGGAGCTACATGCAAGACCAGCCTCTTTTTTCCAGGAGGGAAGCTGGTGTCTAGGAAGGTCTTCGTAGATACCGGTTCGAGACTTCACCTGGGACTTATCGATTTGACGGGTGACCTAGGTAGAATAGACGGGGGGATAGGTATCTATGTCCGCCAACCAAGAATACTCCTAGGAGCCCGCCCCCTACAACGACTGTCAACCAACAGGTACAACGAGCTTGCGGAGTATGCGGTGGAGAAGCTGAATTTTCACTACAAGGAGAATCTGGGCCTTGAACTCGACTTCGCAGAGGCCTACGACCAACATGTGGGGCTCGGGTCCACCACTCAGATACTGCTTGCGATCTCGGCTGCCTACAACGCTCTATACCGCAAAGAGGCATCTCCCAGGCAGATGGCCGAGGTCCTATCCAGAGGAGGGACATCTGGGATAGGCGTAGCTGGGTTCGAAAAGGGAGGTTTCATATTTGACGGTGGCCATACATTCGGTCCCGGAAAGGACAAGTCCACGTTTCTGCCCTCCAGAGTCTCACAATGTCCACCCGCACCTGCCCTCTTCCAGCATCCTCTACCCTCAGATTGGAGAATCGATATCATAGTACCCCGATCATCGTCGGGTCTCTCCGGCACACCCGAGGTGGATTTCTTTCAAGATAACTGCCCCATCCCAGCAGTCGAAACGGCCAGTATATGCAGAGTGATAGTTTCCGTTATACTTCCTGCAGTGAAAGAGGCCGACATTAAATCATTTAATCAAGGAATTAATACACTCACAACCTTAGGATTCAAAAAACGTGAAATAGATAACCAAACTTCACAGGTCAATCAAATAATAAACGATATCAGATCTATTACCGCGATGAATGCAGGTATTAGTTTAAGTTCGTTTGGCCCAACTGTATGTGTCATAACCAAAGCTATGAACATTCATAGATGGGGACAGAGATTGCTTGGGTATCTCGAGGAATTATGTGAATCGAACACTTATGACCATTATGTAACTGAATCGAGGAATGTGGGTGGCCAGGTCCGAATAGAGCACTAGTCAGCTGTTTGATCGTTTGGCCCGGGAAAGAGTATGGGACTTTGGATGGTCTATCATAAACATTTGTTTGACTGTTTGGAAGTTGATACGAACTGTCATCAAAGAAGAGGCCCTCCGAGGGCCAATGGGGTCGGTCCTGTATTCTTCCGTGCTGTACTGTTGTTCAAAATATCAAACAGGGGAGTGCCTATCCCTTCTTGAAGGCGCGGGCGATCTCGTTGGAAAGCAGGTAACGGTTCTTCCGGCCGACCTTCTCAACTTCGACAGCTCCCATGTTACGTAATCTGTTTAGTTGGGTGTTTATGCTTCCGTAGTTATCCACACCCAGCTCGTCTAGAACGTCCTGGATAAACGCACCGTCTGGATAGTCGGCAAGCGCCGTAATGATACGACTCTGTTGAGGCGAGTATCTGTCCATGATTTGTTCCCTCATCGGGCCGGCTTTGTTTGACTTGCTGCCGAGGAACTCGGAAACCAGGTCGGCGTCGATGCTCTCCTTCCCCAGCCGTATGCTCTGAAAGACGAGCTGCGCAGCTATGGTGAGCGTATCCCTGGGGACGCCTTTGGAGTGGGAGTGTATGAGCTCTATTGCCTCGTCTGTGAAGGGAAGCCCGTCTTCCGCTTTCTCCTGTCCTCTGGCCCATGCGATTCTTCGGTATATTAGCTCCTTGGTTTCATCGATGCTGAATGCCTCTAGGAAGATCCTCATCTTTATGCGGTCTTCCAGCGGCGGGACCTTTCTTCTGATGGTGTCGATGGCGTCCTCTGTTCCTGCGAAAACTATTGATGCCCCCGCGTCGTGCAGAGTCCTCACCCAGCGGGCTGCCGGTTCGGATATCTCTTGGAACTCATCTATCAGTATTGCGATGTTACGTTGTTGTAGGTGCTGTGTTATCTCTGTTGCGATCCTGTCGATTTCCGGGGTTTTCTTTCTCGAGAATAGTCTGGACAGCCTTTCGAAGATTGAGGGCGACCGGATCTCCTTGTGTATGTGGTTCAGCATCTCGTCATGGGTGAGTGGTTTTTCGATGAGCACCGTTTTGCTACCGTTGGTTTTCTGGAGTGTATAGTGGAGCTTCTTCAGAAACGCGCTCTTCCCGTACCCGATCGGTGAAAGAATCGATACCATCCCTTGGTTGTGCTGAAGCATAAAAGTTGCCTGGTTGAGCTCTTCCTCATACCGCGGAACATACACGAACTCGTTCGGTAGGGGGGTGTTGAGGATAAAGGGCTCTCTTCCGTGAGTCCAGCCCTGTTTGTTGTAGAATTCCTCTGTTATGTTAGTGTTCAATGGCTTTCACGCTGTAGATGTGGTTGAGGCCCCATTGTCTGTCACCAAGTCCACCAGAACAAACAAGACGACAAACAACTCTAACAGGCATAACGATCGGCCGTTGGCTCGTAACATTCGCGCTGTTAGCTCTAATAAAGTTTACCGTCTCGAGGCGCCTGGATGTTTAGTCGATGGGCGTTCGGCGACTGTGGGTGTTCGATTTGTTTCTGTGTGTTTTGTATTTGTTGGAGTTGGGTGACATCGGAAGGGGGGCTTTGTTGAAGGTGTTGCGGCCCGTTTGAACATTGTTAGATGGATAGGGGCGTGTGTTGGGTGGTGTTAGGATAGGGTTAGCATAGAGTTAGGAGCGTTTGGCTTCCCACCAAGGGGAAAATCCTCAATGCAACTAAAGAAGCGGGACATGTTGGGATTGTTGTTTTGCTACGAATTTGTTTGTTAGGGTTAGTGTTAGGTTATGTTTTGAGGGAACGTGAGCGGCGAATGGCCCGGAAGAGGCGTTGAGGGGCATTGCGTTGTGTTGTTGTTCTTGTCGTTGTGAGAAGGGGAAGCGGTGTTATGTAGGGTTATGGTTGAAGGGGGCGTTGTTAAAGATGTTGCGATTGTGTTGAAAATGTTATGCTGAAGAACAATGTTTAATGTAGTGTGCGATACGGCGGGGGACGTTGATGCCCGAAGCACGGGAGAGGCCGGAGAAGGCGGGAGAAGGGTTAACTTCCAATATAAGGTATTGAGAGGGGCTTTTGAGGATATCGACGCCGGCTATGGGAAGATTTAGGAGTTTAGTGGCCTTGGTGGCGATTGCAGATACAGAGTTGGGGGTTTCAGCGGGCGGGATGAACTCGGGGGTGGCTCCGAGAGAGATGTTGTGTTTGTATATTGTTCCGGTGCGTTTGATGGTTGCTATGACTTTGTTAGATATAACAAACACGCGTAGATCGGAGGGTGTGGGATAGTATGGCTGTGTTAGGGGTGTTTGGCGATTGAGATGAAAGAGGGAGTAGAGGTCGCCGAGTGTTTCGTGGTCTCTGGCTAGTACTACTCCTATGCCGCCTGCGCCCTCAGGGGGCTTGAGGACGGCAGGGGGAACGGAGATCGTGGTTGTTAGGTTCATGTTACGAACGGGGCTAGGAGATATGTAGAAGGGGACCGTTGGGATATCGTGTTGTGAAAGGATCGACAAGGCGACATGCTTTCTTCTGGCACGTAGGGTTGCCAGAGGGGGGTTGACCACATGGGTGGTGGATTGGGCGAGAGCTAGGACGTCAAAGAATAGCTGGAGCGTGTCGGGGCCGTAGGTGTTGTTCCAGGAGGGAACGCTACGCTGAAAGATCAAATCAAAGTCGGAGAAGGGCGTATCCGGGTTTTTATCGGATTGCAGGTCACTGATGGTTAATTGGGGGCCTGCACCAGCGCGATATTTGCGGTTTGAGGTGATCCAGACGTCCGATGGTCGAAATACCTCACAATCGATGTTGGCCCTTTGGAATTCGGGAAGGAAGAGATCACGGTCCTGGGGATTCTTGGGGAAGAAGGCAAGGCGCATAGAACAGTAGGAAGATGGGGGGGTCTATTATCTATTTAGCAGCATACGGAAGGGGGAGAGGGGAACAACGAAATAGTTATATTGGTGTTAGGTAGTGTTTGGGCGTTAAGGGTCGTATTCGGTTTGGGTGAAGGCGGTCGTTCGCCAAGTTGTTATTCGTTTTTGGCGCTTATCTCCTTGATATTATGGGTTATTTAATATCTACAGGGCAGAATGTTATTAACTCGTTAATCTGTAAATCGGGCGAGCGCAGGTGCTCGTGGTATTAGAGGGGAGGAGAGGCGGTTGGCGGGGAGAAGGCTCCTTGAAAGTACGCATTCGTATGGAAGGAGGATGCTGCGACCCCGAAAGTCGCTGAGCGGGAAGCACATGGGGATGCATTTTTCGCTCAAGTAATGACCGTTAGCACGCGGCAGAGACGGTTGTGGATGTAAAGGGCGGAAGGGGGAACGGAGCAACCGTTTTAGTTGGGAATAGGAGGTAGGCGTACGTTAATGGCGGTTTAAAGATTTTAGGAAGCGTGCTAGGGGTTATAGACGGGTCTTGTGGCGTAGAAGCGCGTTGATGTAGCGGCCGAGTGGTCGTAGGGGGCAGGGAAGGGCTGTGACGCTTAAGTCAGGGAGGACTTGAAGGAAAGAATAGCGGGTGCTGATATTCTGCCATTTGCGCGGTCGTTGTTCACGCAGGCGGCGCCCCTGATACCTATGACGTCTGGAGATATGTCCTTCAGTCTTGTTGCATGATTTGAGGTGAGGGACCCTGCGAGCGCAGATATCAGGCCCCGTTCTCGTAGGTCATTGACCATGGAGTTGAGGTGATGGTCCGAGATGAAGTCAAATAAGGATCGGCCGTCCTTGTGGATCGTATCGACTAGGACGCCATCGCCGCCGGTATCTTGGACGATCTCGGGGAGGACGAGGGGGGAAACCGAGCCGACTAGGTCGGAATCGGCATATCCGCAGGCGATAACGTTGGTGTTAGGATTCAGTTGCTTGACGGTTCGAATCGCGGGCTCGAGGAGTGATCTAGCCTCCTCGGGGGTTCTGGTTCCGAGGAGCCCTAGCTTTATGTAGTCGGGTTTGAGTGTTGCAGCTCCGGCGGCAGCAAGACTGACGGTTCCGGGCAAATTCGGGAGGTCACCGAGAGCCACGCTTGTTTCACGTCTCCCGTCGACGCGTTTGATTATTCTGGAGATGGTGTCGGGGGTGGCCGCCCCAAGGGAGCCCTCCCGTGGATTCTTGATGTCGATGATATCTGCTCTTCCTGATATGGCGTGGTCAACCTCATCTTCGTGTATGACGCTTACCAGTAGTATCATGGGCTGATGGTCCTAAGATCCCTATATATATGAGTACCATGGGTGCGGCCATTGTTCATGAGACGTTCGAGTCTTGCCGGATCCCGCCCCGTCAGGACCCAGGCGTCCATGCCATGGGAGGATAGGTAGATGGGGAGGAACGGGTCAACCGGGGAATGCCGAAGCTGTGCCAGCTCTTCGGTGTGTATGGTCTTGAGGAGGGTACCTCCGGGATAGCGGTCGTATACGCCTTCGACGGACTTGAGCAGGGCCAATCCACAGCCCAACCGGTGTGCAAGTAGCGCTGAAATGGTGTCCGAGGTTACCTCCCAGCTCTGCGGGAGGGAGGAATCCTTGACAAGGGTATAGGGCAGCAATATCGGCACTCTGCCCCGCACCTGGGGCCGTGGGTTGTAGCTTACAGAGAAGGTCTGTGGCCAGGTTGTTTTGAGACGATATGCATTGAAGTGCATGGTCAGAACTGCCAGCCAGTGTGCCCCCGAGGGTCCTATTTCCGAATGCTCATCGAGTACTCTGATGATGTCGGCATATCGTCCTCCTCCCGCCACGATGGCGATCGGTGTTATGGATGATATCCTGGCTATGGCCCTGACCAGAGACGATAAGTCCTCAGTACGGTTGATCAAGCTGCCCCCGATCTTCACGACCCACATTCATAACATCCCCCTGTTTGCCAAGATGCAGAGGGCCACGGCAGGGGCGGAGGCGGAGATATCCTGTTTCCGGGGTGCGGAAACGTCTAAACTCCGGGCCAGGAAGTCGCCAAAAATCAGGATCCGTGTCAATCCAGCTGCCCTGGCGGCGGGTCCTGCAAGGCTTCGAATGCCGCTTCCTGCGACGATGCAGGGGGTGCTTGGGCTCAGGTCGTTCTCCCTAACAACGGCTTCCACGCTCGCCGCCACCCGATCGACCTGTTTGCGGTGTATGTATTCCGCTATGGTCAGTATCGCCCGACTCGGTAGTGTGTTGAGGTCGGCGCATACCACCCTGCTCAGCCGTCTCATGCACTCTGTTTTCGATATCCCCCGGTTGTCGGCCGTGGGGACCGAGTATTCACCGGGGGAGATATTACCGAGTAGCAGGTTGACATCCGCCATGGTTGCGAAATACTCGGAGGCAACGGGAATCATCTTCCGGTCCAGGATCACTTTGTCGGTTACCGTGGCCACGTTTGTCCTGGTTGCGCCTGTATAGACCAGCTGGTTGTCGATCATGCGACCCATGTCAGATGGGTCGTTAACGGCGGGCTCGCCGTCCACGATGGGGGTTATATCGGTGGTGGTGGAGCCGGAATCGATCAACAGCGCTTGCGGATGATGCTGGCCCGTCAGCAGTGCCGGCGCTACCCAGTTTGCGGCAGCAACGGCATCTACCTTCTCCAGCCCAGTATCAAGTCCGACAACATCACCCGAGTTCAGAAGGACCTTTGCGTCGGGCACCACGCCCGCAACGCCCGCAAGCACAGATCTGACCCCCTCGGCCTTGCTCTTGAAACAGTCGGAGAGCTCAGCCGTCGTGGTCACAAGAAGGTTGTCAATTCGGCCCCCGTAGGGTTCGAGGAGACTCCCAATAGTGTCAGGGAAGTTGCGGTGCTGTTTCCAGAAGGGGAAGTAAGTGGAGCTAACCTCCTGTATCTCTATCCCTTTGCCCCGGTTGGTCGCGGCGCGACACACGGCCATCTTGATATTCGCTCCACCTACGTCGAGGCCAATACTCAGCAACTCATGTGCCTCTCGCAAAGCCAGGACCTGGCCTGATTCATCCTCTGTGGTAGCTCCAGGGAATCATTCGCATGCACACATGCCAGAACCTTGCTGACGTTTCTCATATAGTAGGGTCCGACCGGGAAGGGGGGAGTGACTATCGCTGGATTGTTGAATAACTCGGCCAGGAGGGATCTGTCGGGGGAGATGGTCTTTGTGAGAGGGAGGGTCATCCATCTGGCGTATCCGTCGAGCTTGTTATCGCCGGATTCCCGAGTGATCAGGGATGCGAGATTCCCTCTCAGTATCTTGGATATCCCGATGCAGGAGGTGGTCATCCTCGGATTGATCTCGATGAAGTAGGAACTGTCTCGGCTCGAGATGAAGTCCATCGACATCAGACCCGTGAATCCGTTCTCACTCACTATCTCGCCTATGTCCTGCCATATGCCCTCGGCCGGGAAGGGGTAGGGACAGGAACCGCCCATGTACTCCAGATCTTGAGTGAGGTTCATCGATTGGGTATTGATGGTTAGTGGAATCACATCTTCTCCTGTGGCCACGAAGCTCGCGCTCAGATGTCTTCCCTGGAGGAGTTCTTGGACGATGGCGGTTTCCCACGAGCCTGAGGCGAGTTTTCCGACTGCCGCTCGGCAGTCCTTCAGCGAGCGGAGGACAGTGGAACCCGCGCAGCCGGCGCCGTCGGTGGGTTTGACCACGGCGGGAAGCCCGATTTCTCTGGCCGCCTCGAGTATTTCTCCACCCTCGGATTTAACCACACGGTACTCGGGGATCTTGAGGTGGTCCGCAAGGCTTGAGGCGATCTCACAGGCGGTTGGTTTGTCGCCGAGAGCAGCCACCGTTTCCGCTGGGCAGCTTAGGAGCGTAGACTCAGAGCTCACCCTCTTGGTAGCCTCGACAAGCGTTCCGTGGCTTTCGGGGGCGACAACGAACACCCCATCGGTATCGGAACACATCGCCGGGAGCTCGTCCATCGGGTCGCCGTCTAGAGGAATTAGGGTGTCAGCTTCCAGATAGGCCGCATGATCCTGCAGGCCCGTTGAGATCGGGACGATCACCCTATGTCCGGCTCGGGTGAAGCCGCTGCACAATGTGCGCAGCATGCCGAAGCCCTCTGGAAGGATCTCCCGCGGCCGGCCGCATGCAGACGTCCATTCCAGCAGAAGGACCCGCATTGTGCGCATTTAATAGAAACGTTCTATTAAATCTCGCCGGGCTACGAAGATGAGGATCATCCCGGTTCTGGATATTCTGGATGGCGAGGTTGTAAGGGGGATATCCGGTGAACGGAACAGGTACAGACCGATAGAGAGCCGGATCACGAAATCGATTGACCCGGTTCAAGTTGCGCGAGACATCCTGGAATACTACCCGTTCCCCCAGATCTACATAGCGGACCTCGACCGGATCGAAGGTAAGGGGGATAACACCGACCAGGTTCAGGGGATCATGAATCTGGGATATGAGGTCTATCTCGATCCAGGTATCGGTGGTGCCGCTGATATTTCCCAGGAGCTGAGGGATGTCCAGCATCTGGTGGTGGGCACCGAGACCCTTCATTCGCTTGGGGAGCTCTCCAGGATCTGCGATTCGCACTCGAGCGTGGTCATCAGTTTGGACTACAAGGGAGAGGGTCTGCTCACCCGACACCAGGTATTGCGTGCCCTTGAACCCGCTGAATTGGTGCAGAAGATATGCCGGTCCGGGGTATCGGAGGTCATCTATCTGGATCTTTCCAGGGTGGGCACGGGATCCGGCGTGTTCTCGAAACGCTTGGCAGAGGTGGCTAGTAGCTCAACGGTCCCGCTACTCGTCGGTGGTGGCATAAGGAATAGCGAAGATGTCGAGGCCCTTGAGATCCTGGAGGTTTCGGGTGTGTTGGTAGCGAGCTCGTTGCACAACAAGGAACTGAACCGCGATGAAATAGTTCGGTTTGCCGGCCCCGCGGGGCAGTCCTAAGCGGGAGAGCGCAACACCTTCATGAATTCCTCAGGGGCCTCTCTGCTCGAGCCGATGAGTATTCTCCGGAAGGAACCCTTGCCTGAAACCTGTTCCAGAATACCTCCGCACTCCACCAGTTCGTCCTTCCGGGCTTGGTCTACGTAGGTGTGGGTGTAGGACGCGATCTCGGCTATCGGGTGGCCGGAGTGCAGACATGCATCCAGGGTATAGCGAGCCGGATAGTCGTGCCCTAGCTCGGTATCCCGAACCCTGCATCGGACTCTCGCCTTTCCTAACCTCCGATATGAATAGTCATGGAAATCTCCGGTGATCTCATCTTCCCGTCTCGCAGAGAGAAGATCGAATCTCCTTCTTCCCACCTTGGCCCGGCTGAGTTTCCTCGCTTCGTGCCAGCAGAATTCCTGGAATGAGTAGTCGGGATTCTCTCGCAGGCCCCGTTTGTCGTAGATAGCACGCCAGTCCCGCTTGTCCAAGGGAGAGAATGCGCCATCGGACAGGCATTCCCGCATCCCACCCACGGCTTCGCTGTATCTATCCAACCCATATATCACGAGGTCGATATCCGATTCCGGCCCCTGTCCGCCGATTAGAAACGAACCGGTTACTCCAAGCTCTTCAACGGAGAGATTCGAGTTGCGTGTCAGGCCTCCGACCACATAAGCGATATCCCGGTTTCCTCCCTCTTTCAGGATGCTCCGGAGGGCCGGACCGGGCATGTGATGCTTTGAAATCGAATCACGGGGCACCACAACGAGTTCCCTATCGAACTCGGGACAGAACCTAAGGTATTCCGGGTGACTTCTCCTCAGGTACTCGATGGCATCCCGGGTAGAGCCAAGCTTCTTCAAACCGTGAGCGGCTCGGAGATAGCGGGGTTGGCAGACTATGCCGTATTCGGGATGGTTATAGAGTAGTACCGAGCACAGAACCCCCTCGTGCGTCTCTATGAAGTCCCTGACCCTGAACATCGATGGCGGTTCTCATCCATCAGTAATATCTTTAGCCGCCACCGGTACGAAAACTACTGTTGATTGCCGGAATAGTCCCGTGCAAGGACCCGAGCAAGGCGAAAAGCAGACTACTTTTACCAGGCGGGGGCGATAAGAGAGAGATAGTGCTAGCCATGTTCGACCAGGTCCTCAAGGCGATGACAGGGAGCAGCCTGGACCTCACATTTGTCGTAAGCGATGACGAGGACCTCTTGGAGCGGGCTGCCAGGATGGGAGCGGAACCCGTCCTCGAGGCCAGTCCCTCGGGTTCCAGTCGAGCCGTATCCCTTGGGAATGAGCGAGCGCTTACCGGTGGCGCGGAGGCCAGCATGGTGGCCTTCTCGGATGTGCCTCTGCTGACCAGCCAGGAGGTTGACCGAATACTGGATTTCGCACCTGAAGGGGGCAGGTACGTAGTCGCCTGCAGGTCAAGGAGGGGAGGAACCAACGTACTTTTCAGGCGCCCCCCTTCTGTTATCCCCAACAGGTACGGGAAGAACAGTTTTATCAACCACCGCAGTGAGGCGGAAAACGCGGGTGTTCCGTTCTTAGAGTATCGTAGTGAAGCGGTTTCGCTCGATGTGGATACCGTGGATGATCTGGTCGCGCTGAAAGATATGGAACGGGCATCGGCAGAACTTTCGCCCATATGTCGGTTACTATCCGGTAAGTCTGGGGCATTACCTATGGAGGAGTCATCTTGGCAAGATCGAGAATCGTAGTAGTTGAAGGTCGAAGTTACCTCGTTCCGCGCAAGAAGTACAAGATCGCGCGGAAGAACTGCGTCAACCCTGATGAAGTCTGGGACTACATCATGGAGAATATCGAGGATTACGGGAGGCCTTTGGAAGAGGACGAAGAGGAATCGGAAGGGGAATCGGATTAAGACAGGCCTCACCGGTCAGTGAAAGAGCCTCACAAATGCCATCAGTGAGAAAGCCAGGACTAGCAAGAGGGATAGGGCCAAGCTCAGTTCTCCCAGACCCACCAGCGGAAGCAGGAACATACCTGCAACCATCATCGGCACGAGATTGAAGATCAGCTTGTTCTGGGTGTATGGACCTAACCAGGCCAGTATATGGCCGAACTCATGATCTATGACGACCGGATCATCCACGCCTATGATTCCCCACCCGACCAACGAGTAGCCCGAGATCTCTATGTATCGCCTTCGTTTCCTGCCGACCTCTCTTTTCCGGGGCGATTTCTCCAGCGACTTAATGTCTCTGCTGCAGACGTAGGTCGGGTTTCCGCTGCGTCTCTTCATTAGAAGAGCCACGGGCCTCCCGTACAGGATGGACAACAGACAGGCGAGGCACAGCACTGGGAAGTATATCAGATGGGCTATGACCCAAGATAGCTGCCGTGGGAAATGAAGTAGAAGGGGCCTGAATGGAAGGTGCAATACCTTGGGGGAGAAGCCTAGTTTCGGGGTCACGGTTCCAGTCAAATTCGGTAGCTACTCCTCTTCCTCCAGGGGAGGTCCAGCGTAGCTGGCGGCCGCAACGCTCTCTCCCCGCCTGATGCCAAATAGCTTCATGGTCCTGGCATCGATTCCGATGGTCTTGGGCGGAAGATAGTCGTCCTCCACGGCTCTTACCAGGAGCGTTCCCCTCTTCCCAATGATCTCTATTATCCCCCCCGGCATTATCTCCAGGTCCTCCAGGTCCTCGCCCCGCATCTTCACGGTATTTATCCAGTTCACGGGCTGAGCATCGAGGTTGATCACACCCTCCTTCTTTTCCATGGTTGCCCTCCGGATTGGGGAAGGCGCTCATCATATATAGCTTTGACTAACAAGCAGGTTCGGTGCCTGGAGCCTGCTAGTTCAGCGGTTCCTCCACCACATGCAGCGCCTTGGCGAGGTCCTGACGCTCGATCAGCAGAGGTGGGACCAGCCTTATGACCTTGCCGGCTGTCCTGTTGACCAGGATCCTCTCCTTCATGCAGTGGTCGAATACCTTCTTCGCGAGGTCCTCCGAGGCCATCTCGATTCCGAGCATCAGCCCACGTCCCCTGACATCCTCTATGAGGTCCGGGTGCCTCCTCTGCATCTCCCTGATCTGATCCAGTGCCCATGCACCGAGCGTCCGGGCGTTTTCCATCAGGCCCTCCTCGGTGAGAACGTTCAGTGCCGCAAGGGCGGCCGCGCAGGCGAGGGGGTTGCCACCAAATGTGGATGCGTGATCGCTAGGGTGGAAGGCCGCCATCACATCGCTTCTGGCAGCCATGGCCCCGATCGGGAAACCCCCTCCCAGGCCCTTCGCCATCGACACTATATCGGGGATCACACCGTAGCTCTGGCAGGCCAGGAAGTTCCCGGTCCTACCCATGCCAGTCTGGACTTCGTCAAACGCGAGGTACAGCCCCTTGTCGTCGCATACCTCTCGTACGGCCCTAAGGTAATCCTCGGTGGAGGTGCGGATACCTCCCTCTCCCTGTATAGGTTCCAGTATAATACCTCCGACCTCCTCGTCTATGGCGGAGGTTAGGCTATCGATGTCACCGAAGGGGACGAACCTCGCACCTGGAACCAGGGGTTCGAAGGGCTTCCTGTACTTCTCCTGTCCTGTCACCGCCAGGGAGCCGAAGGTCCGTCCATGAAACGAGTTGTGGGCGGCAATTATGCCCGGCTTACCCGATGCCCTGCGTATCAGTTTCATCGCGGCCTCTACCGATTCCGTGCCGCTGTTGCAGAAGAAGATCCTCTCTATGGGTCTGGGCAGAAGACTCACGAGTTTCTCCGCGAGCCTGGCCTGCGGCTCGATGTAGTACAGGTTGGAGCAGTGCATCAGGGTCCTCGCCTGTCTACATATTGCCTCGGTCACCTTGGGGTGGCAATGGCCGACGTTATTCACGGCGATTCCGGCCAGGCAGTCGAGGTATTCGTTGCCCTCTGAGTCCCAGACCCTGCAACCGTCCCCCTTCACGAGGCAGATCTTGAGGCGGCCGTAGACGCCGGCGTGGTACTGGGAGTCAAGCGCAATTACCTCCGACTTGTTCAGAGTCATGCCCGGATTGACGGGAGGAGGTCTCAAAAAGGTTATCGATCGGTCTTGCGAAGCAAGACGGCGATATCCTCGTCGCAAGCACGATTTTCTATCACGGCCAGTTTCATCTCCTCGACGCCCGGGATCTTGGTTTCGGTCTTTTTCGGATAGCTGATAACGGCCCGTCCCCCCGGCTTCAGAACCCTGGCGATTTCCGATAGAGCCCGGTGTTTGCTTGGGGCATTCTGGATCACGGTTGCGCCCAGGAGGGCGTCAAACACGGCCGGCCGGAAGGGCATTCTCTCGCAGTCCGCCAGAACGAGGTCCCGGCCCGGGAATCGGTTCTTGAGGAGGGAGAGCATCCCGGTCGAGAAGTCAAGCCCGATGTATCTCGGGGAGTGGAGATCCAGGAATGGAATGGCTGTTCCGGTACCGCATCCCCAGTCGAGAATGCGTTCACCTGGCCTGGGCCGAATCATGTCCAAGAGTATCGGATGTTTGTTTCTCTGGGTCTCGGAGTAACGCCTCTCGTAGTGTGGGGTCGTGGCATTGTATCTAGTTCGGATACTTTCCTTGTGATCCCTATCCTCTTCCGTCATTTCACGCCCTTCTAAACCGGGACACAGCCTTAGGGATTGGGCAGATAATCAAAGCAAATAAGATATATGTATCTGTTTCAGTGTGTAACAAGATACCATCTATTGTCAATAATAGCAACATAAATCCGAGTTTGTTCCGTTTCCTGTCCTTTTGTAAACATTTATAAGGTAAATTGGCGGGTCTCCGCCTGACCCAGCTTGGACTCTCTAAACTTAGCTATCAGGAACCTGAACAGGCGAAAGCTCAGAAGCGGGCTAATGATAGCGGTCATGGCAATCGTGTGCACCAACTTCATCCAGCAGGTCAATTTCTCGATAGGCCTTCAGGTGACCGGTGATATGGAGGAAGCCCAAGCTGAGTGGGAGAAGAGGGCATCACATCTGACCTTCTTTGATGCGGAGATCTATCCGGAAGGCAAGCCTGATACGAAGATCCAGAAGGTGAATCCGAGGGATCTTGCGAAGATCTCGAGCGACCTCTACGGGAGGGCTTTCGAGGCGGCTGATGACGTCGATGGCAAGGTCGCGAGGGAGGTGGTCCTGAGCTACGTTAAGGTCGAGATCGTTCTGCCTGGCGAATTCGAGACGGTAAGGATACCGAGCGGCGACAGGTACATGGAGGTCTTGGGCGTGGGTTCGCCTTACATATCGATATTTCTCAACAACACCCCCAGACTCGAGCTAGCCGACTGTCCCTACTGCAATGGTGACGGGTGCGAGAGATGCGACTTCACAGGCAAGTGGGGGCGGTATCCGCCTCCCAGGGGAGGAGGCCTGGTGATATCGCAGTTCTACATGAACCGCGAGGACATGAATCTAACGCTCTACTACGACGCAGGCCGGGAGAAATGGGTGGGAACCAACGTTACCGCCTACTACGATCTGGAGGGGGCCGGAGTTCAGGGCGAGTACGCGCTCTACAATCCCGGCATGTTGCCCCCGTCGGAAGGGTTTCCTCTTCAGATAATCGGCGTGCTGAGAACCGTGGAACCCGACTTCGGGCTTGTTTCTCTGGACGATGCTTGGGCGCTCAAGGGGATGGAGAGCGAAAGGTACTCGAGTTTCATGTACGTCAGGATCCCACAGCTCTCCGATTTCGGCGTGGTGAACAACAGGCTCACGAGATACTACACCCAGTACAACGTTTTCGTTCTATTCCCGACCGTGGAGAATGTCCACGCGGTGATCAATATCCTCCAGTGGGAACTGCCCCTGGTCGCGGGGCTTGTCGCCCTGCTGATCTTCCTCAACATGATGCAGATGTCGATCTACGAGAGGATCAAGGAGGTGGGGACTATGCGCGCGCTTGGCGCAGAGACCACGACCTCGGTGATGATATTCGCATTTGAAGGGGTTGCGATCGGCGGAATTGGCGGTTTGATAGGGTACATAGCCGCAACAATAATCAGCCTCGTGACAAAATTCGGGGGCATAAACCCCGACCTCAACCTGCTGGGGCAGATCGGTCCCGGCAAACTGATCTTGGGACTGGCTTTCGGCCTGGGAATAGCCTTCATCGGCTCCGTGATTCCGGCGTTCTTCGCGATCGCCAGGTCACCTGACGACTGCCTACGCGGTGCCAGGTGATTTCTGAATAACCCCACTGATCGTGTCTTTCCAGCCCTTAGTCCTAGCGTCGTGTTGGATCTCGATCGCGCTGCATTCCAGCCTATCGGCTACCACTCCTGCCAGCTCGGACTCGCTCACGTATGCGGAGTACTCGCCCAGGAGTATCTGTGTCAGAAGCCTAGCTCCGGCGGAGTTCAGGCTCGCCATAATTCCAGCGACAGACGAGATCATTCTCTCGGGTGGGGGATCATCTCTAAGCAGTTCCTCGCACCGGGAAAGCACTGCAAGAACGGAGGTCTCCACCTTTGAGAATGTGGACTGGGTGCGATGAGCCATCGCGGTTTGCGAGACCTTTGGCAGATCGCCGTATACTCTGAGGAGCTTACGCAGATCGAGGAGGGACATGCCTGACGCGACAGACAGGGCTCTCTTCACCACCGTTGGCGGAATCCTCCGTCTCTCCCCTATCGGTTCCCCCGAGAGGATTGCACAGGCAAGGGGGATGGCGTCGGTTTGCAGCCTTCCGATGAGATCCCTGGCCTGCGCTGTCTTCTCGACGATGCTTGCATCCCGCAGGTCGGACAGCCGCTCGGCGAACTCCGAGAATCTCACGAATAGGGGTGTCAGAGCCAGGAAGAACAATCTAATGTCTCGCATGCCATCTGGTTCAGTGCTCGAGCGCCTCCAGCTGGAGTGAATCAAGGTCCGATGTGTTGATGCTGCCCTCGGGCAAAGGCGTATCCCTTCTTCGGAAATAGGCAACCGCCTGTCTTTCGGATTTTCCGTCGATCACCGAAACAGGCCTCCTCTCGTAGTTCGGCCCGTAGTAGGCGTCAAGGCGTTTCAAGAAAGTTTCGTCCGGGTCAATGATCAGGATCCCCCCGACCTTGGAGCCTCTCTTTGCCTTGATCTCGGGCTGTCCGGAAGATGACCGAGATTCCTGGTAGTTCTCCAGCATGGCGGGCCTGGTTGGAGTCTGGCAACGGGTCGCCAGGAAGATCGCATCCTTGTTAGCCAAAACGCCCCATATGAATATGTTCGAGGGACACATTCAGTCAACCTCAGCATTCCAGAGGGGATCCCCGACGTGATGGATATTTTTCGCCACCTTGCCCTTCGAATCCGGGTCGATCTCGGCGGCTTCGACAAGCATCCCGGCAACAGAGAGGGGCTTGTTGTGCCTCTCCTCGGTTACCACGCAGAGATCACCCTTCTCCAGCTCGGGATCCCAAGCAACGACCCCAGGTGCCATAATGTCGGCTCCATTGACCAGATAGGGGACGGCGCCCGAATCAACGGTCAGGTGTCTCTCCTCTATCTCAATGCGAAGGAATCCCTTCAGGGTCGGGAAGAAGACACCACCAACGGTGAATGCCACGGGCTCCTGCTCGGAGAGGATCAGATCGTATTCGTCGCCCGCGGCTTCCTCCAGTGGTTCGACCAGTATCCTGTTGGTCTTCTCGGGCGGGAGTACGGATGAGAGGTCCTTCTGTATCCTGTCAAGATCCTTTGAGGAGAGCGGATGGCGTCTTCTGATCCTCATCAAGGAGCAGGTGGACTCGAATAGATTTAAATATCGTCCGGGCCACCCCTGACCGGGATTTCCATGGTTCAGAAACCAATGGACATGCTAGACTCATCCTTGGACCAGGTAGTTCTAGTGAAGCTCCGGGGAGGTAGACAGTTCAGGGGACTTCTTCGAGGTTACGATGTCCACATGAACATCATCATCGATGATGCGCAGGAGCTGAACGGGGAGGGTTCATTGAGTTTCGAGACCGCGATTATCCGGGGCGACAACGTTGTTTTCATTTCCCCGAGCGACAAGAGGTGATTCACTGTGACAAGAGGAACGCCCTCCTTCGGCAAGAGAAACAAGGTAAGCCATGTTACGTGTCGGAGGTGCGGGAAGCACGCTTACCACGTCACCAAGAAGAGATGCGCGGCGTGCGGCTTCGGCCAGACGTCCAAGAGAAGGACCTATCAGTGGCACAAGTGGTCCAGGTAGTGTTCACGCGGACTGTCCGAGAACATTTTAAAACAAATCACCTAACTTAGCCCAAGGTGGGCCGGTAGATCAGTCGGTAGATCGCCGTCTTGGCAAGGTGTTTCTTGCACCCCAAGCTGGCGGAGGCCGCGGGACAGGTTTGGGTTTCCAGCCTGCGCGAATTCAAATCCCGCCCGGTCCACTCCAATTCTAAGCTTCGGTACTCGAGATCTCCTGAAGTTTCTTCGGGCCTACCTGGTCGTGCGCGGCAGAGAGCTACTTCTTCCGGTTTATGGGCTTGAGTCCTGGGTGAAGGACCAGCGAAGAAATTTTGTAGTACTTCGAGATAATCGTCTCAACACTGCGTGCTGGCCGGGCTGCGGCCCGAAAGTTGTGGATGAAATCGGAATAGAGATGTAAAATATGTTATAATTCTTCGGCCATCCAAAAACTTTATAAGGAGGGGCTTCTCTGCAGGAACGGGTCACCTGAGCGATAACTCAACCCCTAAACCCCGAAAGAACCCCCTATTTCCCCGAATTGTGTGTTTCTTTTCTCGCTCGGGTGGCCCCTGATGATTAAACCATTAAAGTGGGGTATGGTCCAGGTCAAGGTGAGGGGCTGACTCATGGGCACCGGGTCCAACATACCCGTCAGACTGTGCATCGCGATCTCTCTTCTCTCCCTGAGCGCTCTGGCGCTGGAGATCAGCCTGATCCGGATCCTCTCGGTCGTCAACTGGTATCACTTCGCCTTCATGGTCGTCAGCATAGCCCTGTTCGGATACGGTGCTGCGGGCGCCCTTCTGTCCCTCCTGCCTTTCCTGCGGGAGTCACGTCTAACGTTGCCGCTTTCCGCTGGTTCGTGCTCGCTTACAATCCTCCTGAGTCTCTTCTTCTCCGCATTTCTCCGATTTGACCCGATCCGGGCCCACGCGAGTTCGCTACACGTACTCGTGATAATAGCCCAGTACGTCTTGTTGGGTCTGCCCTTCCTGTTCTCTGGGGTCTGTCTGGCAACCGTAATTTCAAGATATCCCGAGAGGTCCAGTGTCATCTACTTCTCGGATCTCACCGGCGCGGGTTTGGGCTGCCTGATGGCCTTGTCCCTTCTCCCACTGGGTGGCCCTTTGATCCCGATTTCGGCGGCTGCATCTGCGGCCGCACTGGCATGCGCCGTTCTGTCACACCTTGGCGGCTGGCGGGTCCTGACCTATCTCTCGGCGATATCGGCGGCGGCGCTTCTGGTATTCGGGGTGACGGCAGATTACGATCCGGAGATATCCGATTACAAGGCGCTCAGCGCGGCCCTTAGGTCGCCGGGAAGCGAAAGGGTGTGGAGTTCATGGAATGCGATCTCAAGGGTCGACGTGATCGAGAGCAAGACTATCAGACACGCCCCCGGTCTCCCCTTCGACGTGGTTCTTCCCCTCCCCGAACAGATGGGTCTGACCGTCGATGGGGATAACCTGGAGCCGATAACGAGATACGAGGGGGAACTGGCGAAACTGGGGTTCATGGTCGAGCTACCGTCCTCCGTTCCATATTACATGAATCGCCCTGAAGGTGCGCTCATCATCGACGCCGGCGCCGGTTTTGATGTACTCAAGGCACTTGCGAACGGAGTGGGCGAGATACACGCTACCGAGCAGAACCCTAACACCATCAGGGCCGTAGGCCGAGAGTTCGAGGACTTCTCGGGGGACCTCTATTCCCACCCGGGTATCGAGGTGAGTCTGGGTGACGCGAGGAGCTTCCTGGCCAGTTCGAATCGCAGCTTTGACATCATCGAGATCTCCCTCAAGCAGGACCCGGTGACATCTTCAACCGGAATGTACAGCCTATCCGAGAACTACCTGTTCACGGTGGAGGCCTTCGGGGAAATGCTTTCCCGGCTTTCGGAAGACGGGATCCTCACGCTGACGAGATGGCTGTCCCCGCCTCCAAGGCAGGAGGCTCGAGTGGTATCGCTCATGATAGGGGCCCTCGAGGGAGCCGGGGTGGATGACCCGGGACTTCACGTTGCCTGTTATCGGTCCTACCTGACGCTGACACTGATTATGAAAAGGACCCCTCTCGACTCAGCTGACGTTTCATACCTCCGACGGGCATGCGAGGAAAGAGGGTTCGATCTCGTGTATCTGCCCGGCATTTCGGAAGGGGATGTCAACCGCTACAACCTATTGGATGAACCGTACTACTACAGAATCATGATGGGCCTGTTGAACGAGACCGAGAGAGAATCGCTGCTCGACAGGTACATCTTCGATCTCAGGGCGCCGACGGACGACAGGCCATTCTTCTTTGATTTCCTGAAGCTGACCGAGCTGGGCAGGATAGCAGACTCTCTGGGTCCCGCCTGGAACCCCTATCTGGAGGGAGGCCTGCTGATAATCGCTGTTCTCGTACAGTCCTCTGTCGTCTCGTCCCTCTTCATAGTCATACCTCTTTGCCTTTCGTCCAGAATACGCCGAAAGTGGAGCATCGAGGCCAGGTGGTTGCTGTACTTTCTCCTCCTCGGAGGCGCCTACATGCTGATAGAGGTGACGTTTCTGCAGAGGCTGATCCTCTACCTGGGTCAGCCGGCCTATGCGATGGCGGGCGCGCTCTTCGCCATGCTGGTATTTTCTGGCCTCGGAAGCTTGTGGAGCGGTCGATACCCGGCGGGGAGCCGTTTCGTCGCCCTGAGCGTGGTTGGAATCTGCTTGCTGTTGCTGTTCCACATCCTGGTTTTCGATTTAATCGTGCGCAGCCTGTTGGGGCTTCACATATGGCTGAAGTTTCTGATCAGCTTAGGGTTGATTTCGCCAATCGCCTTTTTGATGGGCATACCGTTCCCAACGGGCCTGAGGATCCTGGGGACCTCCAATCGGGATGCCTTGCCGCTGGCGTACGGTGCGAATGCGTGTGCCTCGGTCGTGGGTTCAGCCGGAGCGATGGTTCTGGCGTCGTGGGTCGGGTTCGACAAGGTGATGGTCGTTGCCCTGGTTCTTTACATCGCGGCATATGCCGCCGTGAGCCGGTCTACGGGGTAGTGTCCTGAGCCTTCCCGGTCATGGGCACGAACCTGACATCCAGAAGACGCCGGGTGGTTGTTTTTCCATCCTGCTTCTCGACCAGCTGCAGGGTCTGAAAGGACGAGGGGTTTCCGACCGGCATGATCAGGCGTCCTCCGTCTGCTAGCTGCTGGACCAGATACGGGGGGATGAAGGTGGCGGCGCAGGTGACGATGACCGCATCGTATGGTGCGTGTTCCTCCCAGCCGAAGTAGCCGTCGCCTTGTCTCACCTTGACGTTATCGTATCCGAGTCGGCCAAGCGTCGATTCCGCCCTGTCAGCCAGCTCCCCGACTATCTCCACTGAATATACGCTTTCGCATATCTCCGCTAGGACGGCTGCCTGATAGCCGGATCCCGTGCCTATCTCGAGCGCCCTGGAGCCGGGTTCGAGCTCAAGCGCCTCGGTCATGTATGCGACGATGTATGGTTGGGAGATCGTCTGGCCGTACCCGATCGGCAAGGGGTAGTCCGCGTAGGCGTGCTGCTTCATGTCAGCGGGAACGAACTCGTGTCTCGGGACCGCCTCCATAGCTTCAATAACATCCGTGTCCACGATGTGTCGGGCCTGTATCTGGGAGGCGACCATTCTCCTGCGTTCTTGGGTACGGGAATCGCCTTCCGGTGACGTGTCGTTCTCCGAGGTTTCATTCTCCTGCGGCGTGTATTCCGGTCCCCAGGTTTCTTCATCTTTCCTCGGCCAAAGGAGATAGGCGGCGCAGAGTACAACCGCGACCAGGATGACGGCGAATAGAGCTGTACGGCCATCCCTCCGAGACCGTTTTAACATGGACCTAGTTTGGCTCGGTGACTGAAATTGCTTACTGAATCGCATTACCTCATGCCAGAATCGCGCTTGGGCGCGTAGATCAGAGAGATGATGGGGGGTTTCAGGACTGGATGGAGTGAAGGTGCGGCGATGAGTAACAGGGGATCTGGCGATAAGATTTAAATCCATTTTTCCGGACCTTGAACGGAAGGGCCCGTGGTCTAGCTGGTTATGACATCGCCTTGACGCACCCTTTGCGGGTTCAAACAGGCGAAGTTCTTGGGTTCAAATCCCAACGGGCCCACCACGATTTTCCTCCTTCTCTGGGGCCTTTCCTCGTTTGCACTGACGTGTTTGGGTGTCACCGTTGATGCTTACTAAAGTGTCGGGGTCTACCCGAAACTTTTATAAGTAAGTGCCTCCATGCTAGCTGTTAGCCACCCAGCATTGCGCGTTCGAGATTAGGTTGTTTGAGATGAAAGCCAGGATGATACAGAAGAGGGATGGATCGATAGTCGAATTCGAGTCCAGCAAGATTGCCGACGCCATATACAAGTGCTTCATGGCGTGTGGACAGGGAGATCGAAGCGATGCGAAGAAGATATCGGACAAGGTAACTAAGGATGTCCTACGCTCGGGGAGGATGCCCACCGTAGAGGAGGTCCAGGACCTGGTGGAAATGGCCCTCATGGAGGATGGGAAGTTCCGGGCTGCCAAGGCGTACATCCTTTACAGGGAACAACACAAGACTATCAGAGAGGTCACCGGGATTCTCGAGGACCTGGGCCTGGTCTCGAGCTATATCACCAGGAAGGACTGGAGGGTGAAGGAGAATAGCAACATGACCTACTCCCTCCAGGGCCTCAACTGTCATGTGTCCTCGCAGGTGATCTCCAGATACTGGATGGAGAAGATCTATACCAGCCAACAGAGGAACCTCCATCTCAGCGGCGATATCCACATACACGACCTCGGGACCCTGGGCGCATACTGCGTTGGATGGGACCTTCAGGACCTTCTGCTGAGGGGGTTCACCGGGGTTAGCGGAAAGGTGACGTCCACCCCCGCCCGCCACTTCAAGGTCGCTCTCAACCAGGCTGTCAACTATCTCTACACCCTGCAGGGCGAGACCGCGGGTGCTCAGGCGTTCTCCAACTTCGACTCATACCTCGCTCCCTTCATCCGTTTCGACGGTTTGGACTACAAGGACGTGAAACAGGCCGTCCAGGAGTTCATCTTCAATACCAATGTCCCCACCCGGGTAGGTTTCCAGACCCCCTTCACCAACATAACCCTCGACCTGGAGGTACCCAAGTTCCTGGAGAACGAACCGGCGATATGCGGGGGCGAGGCCGCCGAGAACCCCTACGGCGACTTCCAGGAAGAGATGAACATGTTCAACCGCGCTTTCGGAGAGATCATGGTACAGGGAGACGGCGCGGGGAATCCGTTCACCTTTCCGATCCCAACGATAAATATCACCCGGGACTTCGACTGGGGGAGCGACAAGTACGATGCCATATGGGAGATGACGTCCAAGTACGGGATCCCATACTTCTCGAATTTCGTCAACTCGGATATGGAGCCGGATGACGTCAGATCCATGTGCTGTAGGCTGAGGCTGGATAACAGGGAGCTCAGGAAGCGTGGGGGCGGGCTCTTCGGCTCGAATCCGCTGACCGGTTCCATCGGGGTTACCACCATCAACATGCCCCGGCTTGGATACGTGTCCCGGGATGAATCCGATTTCCTTGAGCGGCTGGACTACCTTATGGACACCTGCAGGGACTCGCTCGTAACAAAGCGGGAGGTGCTCAACAACTTCACCGAGGAGGGTCTCTACCCCTACTCAGCCTTCTATCTTCAGAGCGTGAAGGAGAGGTTCGGGACTTACTGGAAGAACCACTTCTCGACCATCGGTTTGGTCGGGATGAATGAGTGCCTGATGAATTTCATGGGGACCGATATTGGGTCGCCAGATGGCATCGATTTTGCGGTGAAAACCCTGAGACATATGAGGCGAAGGCTATCAGAATTCCAGGACGAGACGGGGGACATGTTTAACCTGGAGGCCACGCCGGCGGAGGGGGCAACCTACAGGCTCGCTCAGCTGGACAAGGAGAGATATCCCGATATCATTGCGGCCAATACGGATGGAGGAAAGCCCTTCTATACCAACTCGACCCAGCTCCCGGTGAACTATACGGACAACGTTTTCGAGGCCTTCAAGTTGCAGGACAACCTCCAAACGATGTACACCGGGGGCACGGTTCTACACGTGTTCCTCGGCGATAGTTATCCCCCCAGCGAGTCGATAAAGAGGCTGGTGAATATAATTACGGATAACTTCAAACTGCCGTACTTCACGGTGACGCCGACATTCAGCGTCTGCCCGACACACGGTTACATCTCCGGGGAGCACGAGACGTGTCCCAGGTGCACCGGGAGATGCGAGGTATACTCCAGAACCGTCGGATATCTCAGGCCGATTTCCCAGTGGAATGATGGAAAGACGTCGGAGTTCAACCACAGAAAGACCTTCGATCTCAGCCTACGTCCCAAGAAACCCGAGGCAGCCGGCGAGCGTGCCCGTGGGGTGGAGACTCCCCACCTGGTCGCCTGAGGATCCGGATCACGGACGAGGGCCGGCAACTCCGACATGGAAAGATGTAAGACTAGTTACCTCCCAACCGGAGGCGGACAGGTTGAAGCCCCTTCTCTACATCCCATTTGGCACCATAAAGGACACCAGTCCCTTCTCGATAACCAAGAACCCGTCAGATATCGTGAACAGGGGCAGTTTCGTGTTCTTTGACGACGAGAGCTTCCACTATGCGGTGGAGTTTGAGGACCCCGGTCCGGGAAAGGGAGGCCTCGACGGAATCTCTAGCCTCTCCCCGTGGCCCGCCGAGCAGATCGCCGGGGCCAAGAGGGTCGGCAGCGAGGCGGATCTGAAGAAGGTACAGTATCAGGCCACCGGTATGTGAGGGGATTCCGGGATTCCGAGGGAAGAGATATTAGCCCCACATGTAGGTCCGCCACGGTGCGGAAATGGAGCCCGGAGAGATCAGATCTGACATTCTGGAGTCGATAGCGGACTTCCCGGTCATTGACTGTCACGAACACACCATGGGCCCGCAGAATGCCCCCGAGTACAAGGAGCCTATCGCCGCCCTGTTCCAGGGTTATTTCGAGAGCGAT
>Ga0180432_10000183_pt1 | contig 100420 bp, 67 predicted proteins | sample SS_ome_10_FD_132414 | JGI IMG/M metagenome (GOLD analysis project Ga0180432, IMG submission 132414) | Hypersaline lake sediment archaeal communities from the Salton Sea, California, USA - SS_1_MS_2 metaG | ecosystem: Environmental > Aquatic > Non-marine Saline and Alkaline > Hypersaline >... | reverse complement strand
CCGCCGGAGCCGACCAGCACTTCGGCGATACCATCACCGTTGAGGTCAGCCACTGCCGGTCCGGCCGCCGACAGCCCGCCTGCCTGGTAAGACCATTTCTTCTCGTACGGCTCAACCGTCTCAAAGGCCTCAGCAGTGCCGATGCGGTGGTCCACCCGCACCTTGCGGTAAGAGCCGTCCGGCGCAGCCCTGGCGACGTCGCAGAACCTTTCCCCGTAGCCGGCGCCCTGGCGGTTCAGGTTATTGCCCTGGTTGTCCACCAGGTAGCCACCCACGCCGTAGGTTCCGCCGCCGCTCTCGATGGCGATCTTCATCTGTCCGTCGCCGGTATCATCGAAGGCGGCGATGCTGGTGACCGTACCGGCGGACTGGTACAGGTGCCACTGCAACTCCCCGGCCGGATTCAGGCACCAGAGCGTCCCGAACACGCGATTGCGGCCATGCCTGAAGGTCTTCGAGCCGACCAGAATCTCCTTGACGCCGTCGGCGTTGATGTCGGCCACCTCGATCGCCATCATCTCGCCATCGCCCTCCACGTACCGTCCCACACCGTAAGTGCCGGGGGCCTGATTGGTGCACTCGATACCTGCGCCGGTGAACTTCCACAACTCCTGAGCCTGTGCATCCAGGCAGTGGAGGTACTCGTCATCACTTGCCACTAAGATGCGCGGCCCGTCGCCGAAATCGGCCACGGCGATATCGTTGATACCACCGTCGGCGGCGAAATCCCACTGCTGCTCTCCACCAGGTGTCAGGCAGAAGACGCGCCCGTCGGAGGTCCCGACCACCAACTCCGCCCGTCCATCGCCGTCAAGATCGGCGCTCTCAATCGTGCGAACGCTGACATCATCACCTTCAGGCACCTGGAACTGCCACTGCCGGCTGAGCTTGCTAGGATAATCGGGCCGCTGCACCTTGACTGCGGGCGGCGACATCGCTGCTGCCTGCTCGATGGCGGCGCCCACGGCGGCTGCAATAGCGGCGAACGGGCCGGTGGCGATATCGGCCTGCAGTGTATATTCCCGGGCCTCGAGCTGGACGATATTGGTGGCTGTCGGCGCGGCGGTGCTGATCGCGTCCTCGGATACGTCGAGGCCGCGGATCCTCAGGTCGGTGGCTTCCGGGACATTCACGGTGACCAGGCCGTTGGCGAAATCAATTGCCAGATCAATCGGCTTATCGGCTTGTACCATCGGCTGCTCACCGCCGAAGCTGGTCAGCCCTGCCACCGCTACCTCGTCAGGTGCCAGGGCGAACATCGTGCACTTGATCTGCATCTGCGGACCCAGCACTATCGCCGCATCGGGCTTGCCCAGCGGTGCGACGCCGAGAAGCACTTGGCGGTCGGGTTCGGTGACCAGGCACATGTTGTCGCTAAGGCGCTTGACCGAATAATCAGCGGGCGCATCTTTAGGGTGCCCGTACAGCAGGTTCACGAAGGTGGATTCGTGACCTGAGGCAAGCTGACCGTGCACGCCCTGTCTGATGGCCGTGGCTCCGCCGGTGATGGTGGTGGCCAGGGGCTTGCTACCCCCGGCCGCCTGCAGATGGAGGCTATCGTTGTGGCTGGTGGTTGTGGTGCGGTACTGCTCGTCAACCGATGATCCCACCCGCATCCACTGGCAGAAGATGCTGTAATCGGCCGGCTCCCGCACCAGCAACTGGTCGAAGATCACCCAGTACTTGCCCTTAATCCAGGCCAGGTTGCGGGCCCAGTCGAGGCCGTTGTACTCGTGCATCACACTGCGCGCAAAGCCGCTGGTCGGCAGGTCGGAGGCCAACTGCAGGTCGCAGAAGGCCACGCGCTTGCTTGCCATCTGGCCGTCTCTGAGTACCAGGCAGGTGGTGTGATAGCGCATCGAGCGCCCACCGCCCCAACTGCTGGCGCTGAAGCACCACGGCCTTCCATCCGACATCCACGAAATCGCATTCCCGTCGCCGCCGTTGGCGATGCCGTCATTGATGCCGTCGAGGCGCAGGTACTGGTCATCTCTGTCAAACCCCTCGCGCATGGCAAGCTGATGGAAGGTGCGCTCGCGGGGAACGTTGACGAAGCTGCCTTGAGCCTTGATCTGCTCGTAGTTGGTCTCGTGTACGGTCATATAGCGGACGCCGGCCATTTCCTCGGGGACCCGCTCCTCCAGCTTGGGCAGGTAAGTCCAGAGATGGCGCGTGATGCTGGTCGCTATCATCTGCGGATAGTACTCGGATCGCTTGTGACGCCAGTTATGGAACCACACGTAGATCGGGTCCTGGTAGTACCATGCCGCGATTGAGGAGGTTGGGGTGGCGCCGAAGAACGCGCCGGCCCATGAATCGCAGATCAGCAGGCAGTACTCCATCCATTTGCGGGCCGCGCCCTGGTCGAAAAAGGCGTGATTGTCCATTGCTAACGCCAACAGCATCGCTGTGAGTGGGTAGTATCTGGTATAGCCGCCATTATTGTCCATGAAGCCGTTGGAGTTGGCAATCGTATCCTGGCCCATCTTGACGTACTCAATGCCCTGGTCTATCCGCTCGAAGTCGGCCTCCGGGTAGTACTGCTTGAAGTACCGGCCGCCATAGATTACGGTCTGCGAAACGTTGTGATGGCCGGTGCTGGTCAACTTCCCGTGCCGGAGCTGGGTGATGCGGCTATGCACGCTCATGCGCGAGGTGTAATCGTAAAGCAGATTGGTCATCTCCAGCTTCAGGTCGTCGGGCAGCAGCGGACTCTCCTCGATCTGGTCGTAGCTGAGTATCATCACCGGAATGATGTACTTGGGGGTGGTGATCTGGCGGCCCGGAGTCCACTTGTAGTACTCGTCCATCCAGCGCCGCATCATCAGCGCATAGCACTTGAGGTACTCGTCGCGGCCGGTGAGGAAGTACTCCTCGGCGGCCCGCACCATCTTGTGCTCGGCACCATACGGCAACGCCTTCAGGTCAATAAAGCTGTCGTGATAGTACGGCTCGATCGTTTTGGCGAACTCCTCCAGATTCTCGGTGCCCTTGAATTGCACTTTGACCGTGCGTGGGACCGTCAGCGTACCGCCTTTGCCCAGCAGCGTCTTGAAGTAGTCAACGGCCAACTGCACTCCGGCCGGGTCTGACCCGCCGAGCATGATGACGTTGCTGCCGGTGCCCCAGGGATCGCAGCATGACCGCACCACAAAGCCGTCCGGGCCGGGGAACCAGTCGTCGCAGGCGATGTAGTGCCATATATACAGCTCCAGGGCCAGCTTGTTGTTATTCATCTGCCCCAGACAAATCAGGTTGGTGTCGCGGTCGGCCTCGGAGTACTGCTCGGCGGTCTTTATTGGCACCTCAGCACCGGTGGCCGCCTTAATCGCCGACGCCACCTGGTGCGCCAGCTCTGCATATCCATCCTCATCAGGATAGACTATGATGCAGTTGGCCTTCCCGCCATCAACCAAGGTAGTGTCCGGGTAATAGGTTTTCAACTGGGTGATAGTCTGCGGCGGGACGTTCTGCGCCAGGAGCGGAAAGACACCAAGACAGACAATTGAGACCAGCAACAGCCTGCTGCACTTCATCGTGGCGACCTCCTCGGGGGGTATCGGTCGGTCTCTTGCATGTTTCGCCGCCAGCCGAAGTGAACCTGCGCGGGAAAAAGGAAAGGGCGGGATCTGATCCCGCCCATCGGCAAAGCCGATCTTACTGTCGCAGCCGCTTGTCAACCAGCCGGCGTGCTCAGCAACACCATTCCTGCAGCGCCTGCGCTACCAGGACCAGTACGTATTGTAGAACTCGCTGGGCACCATTATGCCGAAGTTCATCCACTTCGCATGCCCGTCAACGAAGCAGAAATTGTCCCCACCGTTATGCGCCTGGGGCAGGCAGTAGTAGTAGGTGATGGACCTTTGCATGTCGTCGCCGGATGCGCAGTAGCGCGGCCCGAACATGATAATATTGGCGGGTTCGGGAACCTCGCTCAGCTTGACACCCGTGTACATTCTGGTGGTCTTGGTCGCGTTGTAGTAGTAGCCCAGGTTATAGGCATTGTAGCCGTAGGAGTTGGGGCTTCTGCCAGGGTTGAATCTGTACGACTCACATTTCAGGACATCCATGTTCTTCATGTAGGGCTCCAGCGACCAGTACCAGCGCCACCAACTGTAGCCTCCGGGGTCGTTGACGCCCATGCTATAACAGGCGAACAGCATATGCTCATCGAAGTCCTGCATGTACATGTGGGCGGACAGGCCTATCTGCTTGATATTGCTCAAACATGCCGCCGCATTGGCCTTATCGCGGGCCCGCTCGAATACCGGAAACAGAATCGCCGCCAGGATCGCGATAATTGCTATGACTACCAGCAGTTCTATCAAGGTGAAACCGCGTTTCATGACAATTCCTCCTCTAAGCTCACACCGTATGTAATTATCGAGTATTGGTTCAGCCGTACTGGCGACTAGCCCTGGTAGGTCGGATTCCAGAACTTGGAGGCCGTATCGTTGGGCTTCGTGAATTTGGTGGAACCCGCCGGGTGAGCGGATACCGTCCCGCCGTCCCAGGTATCGTTGGGGATGTTACTGCCCTTTAGCCACTTGGCATGGCCGTCACAGAAGCCGAGGTTAAGCCCCTCATTGTGGCGGTCAAGCGCCAGGTTGCCGCGGCCGTTCTCCTCGTCAGTATCCACGCCGTAGTTGCGGTAGTCATATAGCAGACAGTCAATGATGTAGGAGCTGCTGTCACCCTTCTCCCCGATGCACATGGTTTCGGACGGGAAGTGGACATCCTTCAGTTGAATGGGGCCGTAGCGGTTGTAGTAGGAGTATTCATAGCTGCCGTAGCGGCCGCCGCTCATGCATATCCATTCATTCATGCCGTAGCTGATGTCGGTGAAGTCAGTGTCTCCATCGTAGCGTGTAGTCTCAGAGGGACAATTGAGGATCTGGATGTTCTTCATGTAAGGCCCGATGGCACAGAACCAGGGCAGGTTCGCCGTTGTCGCCGTACCGTTTGGCGTCGTCCACCCCGCCCCGGCGCGGACCCGAGCTAACGGGTAGCTCTGGTCATAATCCATGGTGTACTGTTTGATGGCAAGCATGATCTGCTTGGTGTTAGAGAGGCAGCTCGACTGGCGGGCCTTCTCTCGCGCCCGGGCAAACACCGGGAACAGAATCGCCGCCAGGATGGCGATAATGGCTATCACCACCAGTAACTCAATTAACGTGAAACCCCGTCTCATAGCTCCTACCTCCTCAGGTTAGATATTAAGACCGCGATACGCCGTACGTCCGACCAACGCCTTATGTGCTCCATTCCCCACAGGTCCGGAGGGACCTCAGCGGCACATTCGCTTATTTATAGGGGATGATAGCAGACTTCCACGCAGTTAGGCAAGATTCCTCCTTCACCAGCCAAATAAAGACGGGCGGAAGCCACTCCCGCCCGTTAAGTTGCCCACCTCTGTGCGGCACCACCCCATCTCGATTGAAATTCGTCTTACAGAATCCCCTTGCCCGGCTCCCTGCTGCTACCACCATCTGAAGTAGGTGTAGTAATCGTCGGTCGTCACCCTCTGCCCCAGGTTCATCCACTTGGCGTGCCCGTCGCAGAAAGCGAAGTTGTCGCCGTCGCTGTGGATCTGGGGCAGACAAGCGGACGCGCAATAGGAATACATCACTGCATCGCCGCCCAGCGGGTAACGGGGCCCGAACATGATTATGTTGGTTGGCATCGGCATTTCGTCCCAGACAAATCCCGCTGTGTAAGGGTCAGTTGAGGTTGCGCTGTAAAGGTACCCGCAGCCGACGTAGTTGTAGCCGTAACTGTTGGGATCTCTCCCCGGGTTGAACTTGTAGCTCTCGCACTTGAGGATATCGTCGTTCTTCATGTAGGGGATCAGGGTCTCGTGCCAGCGCCAATAGCCAACAGCAGAGGTATAACCGCGCGGGCTGGTACCGCCAGGGGTGTTGGCCATGACGCACCACAGATTGTGCCCATCATGATCCGATATGTATATCAATCCCGCCAGGCTCAACTCCTTCAGGTTGTTGATACATGCCGTCGCGTTGGCCTTCTCGCGCGCCCGCTCGAACACGGGGAAAAGAATCGCCGCGAGAATCGCGATGATCGCGATTACCACTAACAGCTCAATCAGCGTGAAGCCTCTTCTCATGGCACTTCCTCCTCCACTTTTTGCACTATCAGTCGGGCACCCACCCCGACGGATTCGGGTACCCACCCCAAGGAGTGGGTGCGGCCCTTCACCTGTCCCAGACGACACTGCACAATGCCTCGATCTGGCGGGCGGCCCCTGCCTGGTTGCGCGAGCTCGCGAATTCCTCTGAGTTCAAGCTTACTCGCTCAAGTGGCTCCCCCCGCCAGACGCCATACCCGGCTAGCCCTCGTATGTCGGCAGCCAGAATGCGCACGCCGTGTCGTTGGGCTTCTTGAGTCTCATCTGGTACTTCGCCGCCGTCCACGGCACCCTGGTGACGTACCCGCCATCCCAGGCGTCATCGGGAACATTGCTATCCTTCATCCACTTGGCATGGCCGTCACAGAAGCCGATGTTGAGGCCCTCATTGTGGCGGTCGAGGGCAAGATTGGTGCGGCCATTGTCGTTGTCGGTCGCAATGCCGCGCGTGCGATAGTCCCATAGCAGACAATCAATGATGTGAGAGCCGGTGTCACCCTTGTCGGCGACGCACATAGTCTCCGACGGGAGCTTGACGTCCTTGAGCTGGATCGGCCCGTAGCGTGCGTAGTAGGCGTACTCATAGGGAACGTCGCTGCGGTTACTCATGCCCAGCCATTCATTGTAGCCGTAGCTGATGTCGCTAAAGGAGGTGCCGCCGTCGTAGTGTATGCTCACCGAGGGGCAATTCAGGATCTGATAGTTCTTCATGTAGGGCCCTACGGAGCAGAACCAGGGCACGTACGCCGTTGTCGCCGTGCCGTTCGGGGTCGTCCAACTGCTCAGCGAGCGGATTACGCAGTTAGGAAAGCTCTGGTCGTAGTCGGTGATATACTGTTTGATGGCAAGCATGATTTGCTTGCAGTTAGAGAGACAGCTCGACTGGCGGGCCTTCTCTCGTGCCCGGGCGAACACCGGGAATAGGATCGCCGCCAGGATGGCGATAATGGCTATCACCACCAGTAACTCAATTAACGTGAAACCCCTTCTCATAGCTCTTCCTCCTCAGATTCGGTGTAGGATCGCGGTGCCCCGCACTTTCGAAGATCGCTGCTCAACTAACCTAGTTCGCCGCGCACCCAAGAACTCCTTCCCGCTGCCACCAACTCCCTTGCATTATACCACAATTCCACAGCGACCATGCAAGCTCCTTCCTCGAATCGCGACAGAGCAAAAGAATCTCTGCCTGCGCCAACAGTCTGTCTGACTACTCTCCCCGCCATAGTCTGCATCGCGGTTGACTGTGCCACGCCTATCAGCTATGATAATCCTCACACATTCCGTTGCCCGCCTGCCACAGCAGCTTGCGGCGCGACATGCGCACGCGGAGCCGTCTAGCAGCGGCAATGGCGTCTGATGTCACCAAATCACCTGCGAGGGGTGTCTGTCATGTCATACCGCCGCGCGCTGGTAACTGCGACCGTCGTCACTGTGCTCTTGGCTGTTTGTCTGCCCTTGCTGGCCCAGCAAGGTGCCGAGATCTGCATCGCCAACGGAATCGTCGCCCGCATCCGCGACAAGGGGCCGTACGCAAGCGTGGATGCGCGCGTGGCCGCAATTGACAAGGGCATTGTCGAGGTCATCTCCAAGTACGACACCGAACACCCGCAGGTTTCCCTCAAGCAGAAAGACGGTATCTGGACCGTCTATTGCTGGGACATGGCCGTAATCGGCGTCTATCCGGCCGAAGCCGAGGCCAATAATCTACCCGCTGAGCAACTGGGGGCGCTGTGGGTGGAGAATTTCCGCAAGCGCCTCCCGCTGGCCACGCCGGTCAGCAAGATGGAGGACCCCTTCGGCGGCAAGACCGTGGCAACTCCCGCCACCACCCCCACTAGCCCCGAGACAGCTACCGCCACGGCTGAGACCCCCGTCGCAGCCGCTACCACCACCACCCAGCCGACCGTGCAGCCGGCCGCTGAAGCCATCCCCGAAAGCGCCGCGCTGCTGCTAATCATAGACGCCTTGCGCATCAGCCGCGGTCTCGATGAAGACGAGTGGATTGACCAACGCACCCAGATCGCCCGCAACCTACTGGATAACCTGCGCCGCTTTGTCGCCGGCAAGCCGCTGACGAGCGAGCCGGTCACTGCCCCCGCTACCACAGCGCCGCTCACACCTGCGCCTGCCACCACCGTCGTTACACTCCCGACGACCGTTATCTCCCAGCCGCCGACCACCGAGCCTGCTGCGGGCGCTCCCGCCACCACTCCGACCACCGCAACGTCTGCCGTAGCAGGCGAACACGCCGGCGACCCGGCCTATGCCAAGGTGCCCCAGAAACAGCGTATCGGCCGCAAGTTCGATCTCGTCAAGGACCCCTTTTACGAGCTCAAGGCCCGGGACCCGGACCGTGCCAAGCCCATCGGCGATCTGCTGAAGGCCTCGCGCGCGCACTTCACCGCCGGCGAGTTCGACCTCTCCGAGGCCTGTGTGGACCAGGTTCTGCAGGCTCTGGGCATAGACCCGGCCGGCATCAAATAGCCAACGGCGGCCGACATAAGTATTCGTAACTACTCACGTTGTGGCTTGGCCTAACTCCCTAGCCCCCTTCCCTACAGACATTTCTTTATTGATTAGGAAGGAAACGCAGCCGCCGATGGCCTCCTATCAGGCGACTAGACAGAACACCTTCCTGGACGACAGGCATCCTTGCCTGTCGCGGCTTGTGGCAGCGGCATGGACAGGCAGGGATGCCTGTCCTCCAGGTTGCTTTTGGGAGGGGGGGCAAGGCGTGCTGAATTGTACCAAGTGCGGTGCTGGCGTCGGGCGTTGCCCGAGTCTCCTAAATACAACTCCTTCCCAACAACTCAAGAAATGTCTCCAGGGAAGGGGGAATCGAAGGGGGATAGGTAGGTGATTAGAGGCATTCCTCGCTGATTCGTCTCGCGTGCGCGGCGCGGCCAGGCGCGGGGATAGGCACGTCGCCGGATACCAGATAGACCGGAGGCACAGCCTCCGGCTCTTTTGTGAGACCCACCATCATGCTTAAGGCCCTGCTATTCGATCTCGACGAGACCCTCTACCATCCCGACACCGGCATGTTGCCGGCCGGCGACCGCACCATCACCCAGTACCTCTGCGATCAGTTCGGCTGCGACTGGAGCGGGGCCGAAGCAATCCGCGTCCGCTTCACCCAGCGCTATGGTACCACCGCCGCCGGCGTCGAGGCCGAGTTCGGTATCTCTCAGGCCGATTTCTATGCCGCCACCGTCGAGCAGGTGGACCCAACCCATTACCTCGGGCCCGCCCCCGCACTCGGGGCGATGCTGGCTGCGATACCGGCCCAGCGCCACATCTTCACCAACGCCACGCGGCCCTATACTGACGGGGTGCTGCGCGCCCTGGGAATTGCCGGCCATTTCATTGAGGTATTTGACGTCGCGTTTGCCGGCTGGCGGCCCAAGCCGGCCCTCCAGCCCTACCAACGCGCAGTCGCCGCTCTCAGTCTGCCGCCGGAGCAGATCGGCATCATCGAGGACAATCCGGCCAACCTGGTGCCGGCCCGCGACCTGGGTATGACCACCTTCCTGCTGCGCCAGGATCACGAGGCTGCCCACTATCGCCTTGGCGACATTCTCGATCTGTATCAGGTCCTCCGCCAACAGCAGCTCTGCCCGCAGCACGGCGAGTAGGATTCCGCAGGCTCTGAGACGGACTGTTGCGCATCGGCCTGCCAAGCCTCGCCTGGATTAGGCCGCAACTCACTTGTCAATCCAAGGAGATGCGTGATGAGCAAGCGCATTGACACACCGCCCAATGTCTGGTCCGCCACCCCGACACCGTTCACCGATACGATGAGCGTTGACAAGGTGGCGGTCAGGCGCATGGTCGAGCATCATGTTAAGCTGGGCGTGACCGGCCTATTCCTGCTCGGCACCTGTGGCGAAGGGGCATGGATGACCGACGGCCAGCGCCGCGAGTTGGTGGCGACGGTCGTCAAGCACAATCAGGGGCGGCTGCGGCTTGCCGTCCAGGTGACCGACAATTCCGCCGCCCGCATTCTCGACAATATGGCCTGGGCCAAGCAAGCCGGCGCCGACATCGCCGTGATCGCGCCACCCTATTTCCTGATGAACGCTAAGCCGCAGCAGATCCGCAACCTTTACGTGCAGGCCGTCCGCCAAAGCCCGCTGCCGGTAGGCATCTACGACCGTGGCGACCACGGGCCGGTTGCGGTGCCCGATTCCGTCCTCAAGTCGCTTTACGACGAAAGGAAAGTGGTCCTGATCAAGGACAGCTCCAGCAACCCTCGCCGTCGCCGGATCGCTTTGGCGGCGAAGCGCAAGCGCCGCAAGCTGCTGTTGCTGGATGGCAACGAATTCATCTGCGTCGAGTACCTGACCGCCGGCTATGACGGCCTGCTGCTGGGCGGCGGGATCTTCAACGGCTACTTGGCCGGACAGATCATGCAGGCGGTGGCCGCCGCCGACATTGACCTAGCCGACCAGCTCCAGGCGCGCATGAACAGAATCATGTGGGATGTCTATGGCGGCAAAAAGATAACGTGCTGGCTGTCGGGGCAGAAGAAGCTTCTGGTGGAGATGGGCATCTTCCGCACCTGGAGGAACTACCTGGACTACCCGCTGACCAAAGGCTGCGAGCAGGCCATCGCCAAGGTAATGCGCCGCGATGCCGATATTCTGTTTCCGTGGCAGGCGAAATAAGATGCCGAGAGAAGTGATGCGGCGGACCGCCGCCGATAATCCCTATCTGCACAAAGACTTCCACGGCGCGATGAGCACCGGAATCCAGTACCTCCACGAGCGCTACGGTGAAGAAGCCGTCAGGGATTACCTGCGCCAATATACCGACGCCTATCACGCCCCGCTCAAAGCGGCCATCAGCCGGCGCGGCCTGGCGGCCCTGCAGGAGTACTTCGAGCGCATCTACGCGATCGAAGGCGCCGAGATCGCCATCGAGTTCTCGGAGGATGAGCTGGTGCTGAAAGTGGCTGCGTGTCCCGCCGTCAGCCACATGCGCCAGCACGGATACCGCGTCGCCGACCTCTGGATAGAGACCACCCGCACCGTCAACCAGCAGCTCTGCGCGGGCACGCCGTTCGCCTACGAGCTGCTCGAATATGATGAGCAGACCGGCCGCAGCGTCCAGCGCTTTTACCGGAGGGCATCATGATCTCCTGCACCGAGTTCATCCCGGCATATAGCGAACTCTTCAAGTTCCTCGAGGCCAAAGGCGGCAAGCAGGAGGTCGTGGCCTACTGGGAGTATATCTCTGACAACTTTCTGCACAACCTCCGCGAGCTGGTGCAGGAGCACGGCCTGCGCGGCTGCTGGCTGTACTGGAGTCACACACTCAACGAGGAGGCCGCCGACTTCACTATGACGATTGATGACGAAGCCGGCGAATTCAGTATTGTGATGCACCATTGCCCCTCCAAGGGCCGGCTCAATCAACTCCAGCACCTCGAGCCGTATCACGACTACTGCGGCCATTGTGATGTGCTGTACCGGCGGGTGCTGGAGCCGCTGGGCTTCGAGTGCCTCGCCGACCTTTCCGAGTGTGAACAGGCCAGGTGCTCGTTCGTCGTTAGAGAGAAGCGCACGTAGGCTGACAGCAAATCGGGGACAGTCACCCCTTGCTCGCGATTCCTGTGAGTTCTGCTGCTGCTTTGTAGAAGGGGTGACTGTCCCTAGTAAATCCAGTTAACTTTTTGGTAACAAGAATCATTTCAAGCCCAGGCCAGCCTGCGCCGATATGTGAACAGGTAATCCTGCCACTGCCGCAAAGGAATTGCAGCACCGGGCGGTGAAGAGTCCCCTGGTGCGGTTGTGCCTGGGTGGGTAGAGCGATAGATGGGTACTTCCAGTTTACAGCGTTCGCCGTCAACACCTGAGTGGGAGCGGGTCCGGGAGCTATACCGGCGGCCCGATCCTGACCCGCATCAGGTGCTTGCGCGCATCGTCAGGGCTCTCGACCCGGACACCCGTGCCGGCCTCAGCGATGCGGCGGTCACCTGCTGTCTGGACCATCTCTTGGAGGGGGCGGTGGTGGCGGCGACCGGCGACCTGGCCGCGCTCTACACCGACCCTAACCTCGTCCAGCAGGCGGCGGCAGTCGGGCTGGCCGCCGGACTGCGCCAGGTCGCCGAAGATGACATTATCGCTCGCCTCATCGCCTCCCGCTTCGGGGACCTGGCCTTAGACGCCCTCGGCACCACCGTACTCGAGACCGCTGACAACATCTCCGGAATCACCAGTATTCTGCAGGTAACTTACCCCAGCCTGCAGAGCCATTTCGCCGGCTTCTACAATGAGTCGCGCCTGCACGATCTCGGTGGCTCCTTCCTCTCGCATGACTTCGACCACGTTTTCAGGTACTTCGTCGCCCGCGATATCAGTGATTTCGTGGGCACCGAGGCCTTGCCCACGGTTAGTAGCAGCGCCATTCTTCAGGACCGCATAGCTCATACCTGCCGCAGCATCACCCAGAAGGTCAATCTAGCGGACAGCGAGGACCTTCTCCACCAGGCTTTGGGGCAGACGGAGGCTTCGCTGCGCAGCCGGATGCTGCAAAGTGTTTTCGGTCGCGCGACCGACCTAGCACTCCGCGCCTTGACTGATGCCGGGGAATAGGTGTAGATGACGCGCATCATAGTGGCCACCGGAATGCCGCCGGACCTGTTGGCGCGCAACAGGCCCACGGCGGACTGCTGCTTGCACTGGACCGGCGAAGGCTACAATGCCCTGGTCAACCTCTCCGAGCTGCAGGCCGCCATCAGCGCCGAGCCGCCGCCCCTGCTCTATGACCTGCTTAGCATCGCGATCGCCGTGTACCTCTCCGATATCGCCGTGCCGCGCGGCCGCAACGAGGCCTGGCCCCGTGACCTTGCCCTGATGGTGCCGGTGCGCGAGCCGGCCTTCTGGAACCACAATCGCCAGCAGCTCTCCGCAATCCTGCATGCCCTGACCAAGGACAACTTCCGGATAGATTTCTGTGCTCATCAGCACCAGGATTCGGGACTGCTTATGCCCGCCGCCCAAGCCGGACCCGAGGCCGATTGCGTCTCGGCGCTTTCCGGGGGCCTCGATTCCTTGGCCGGTGCGGCGATGCTGCTGCGCGCCGACCGCCAGCCGCTGTTTGTCACCCACTGCTCCGGCAACCCCGAAATCCGCAAGGCGCAAGCTGCCGTGACCGAGACGCTGCAGCAATTCCGCCGCGGGGCAAGCAGCTTCGCCAATCTGCTGATCCAGCCTCGCAGCGGCCCGGATTCCGAGTTCGCCTTCCCGGCCCCTCGCGACCGTGAAGCCTCCCGCCGTTCCCGTTCGCTCCTCTTCATGACCCTACTCGTCGCCGCTGCCTATGGCGCGCAGGTCCGGGAGGCTTACCTGTGCGAGAACGGCATCCTCACCGTGGCCTTGCCGCTGAGCGCCGGCCGCATCGGTAGCCTCTCCACCCGCAGCACCCATCCGGCGGTCTTGCATGAGTTCAATGCCCTGTTGCAGGCGGCCGATTTGAGCGTGACCATCCTCAACCCCTTCGTGCACCAGACCAAGGCCGAGCTGATCCGCGATATCTTGCGGCCGGTACTGAGGCCGGAGCAGATCCAGGGCAGCATCAGTTGCTGGATGGCCGGTCGGCACCATCGCCAGTGCGGCGGCTGTCTCCCTTGCTTGTTGCGCCGGGTCTCGATGTTGACGGCCGGAATGCCTGATGAGGCCTACGAGATTGACGTGCTGGCCGAGCCTGCCGCCTACCGCGGCACCGAGGCCTATGGCAACCTCATTGACCTGCTCACCCAGGCCGTCGAGGTCCGCCAGCACAGTGACGCCGAGCTGTTGATGAAGTGGCCGCAGTTGCTCGATCTGCCCGCTACGGGCGTGGCGGTGGCCGATGTCTTGGCCGCGTATCGCCGCTACGCCGATGAGGTCTGGCAGGTGATGCACGAGCACTTCCCCGCCGCCGCTGAACTGATGGAATCAGTGACTTGAGACCAACATGCTTGCAGGGGGCGGTTGATCTATGGGCATTCGTGAGAAGCTCGACCTGACCGGACGGGTCGCTCTGGTGACCGGAGGAGCGCGAGGCATCGGCAAGGCGTGTGCTGCCGGCCTGGCCGAGTTCGGCGTGGACTTGGCTATTGCCGACATTCACGAGGACAACCTCACCAAGACCACTGCCGAACTTACCGCCGACTACGCGGTCGCTGTGGAGCGTATTGTCTGCGATGTGACAGACCCCGAGGCGGTCGCCGCTATGGTCGAGCGAGTGGTTGACGGCTTCGGCAGAATTGACATCCTCGTCAACAGTGTCGGCATTACCATTCACGCCAATGCCGAGGACGTCACCGCCGAGCAATGGCGGCAGGTCCTGGACACCAATCTCACCGGCACTTTCCTGTGCTGTCAGGCGGTGGGCCGCCGGATGATCGCCCAGCATTGCGGCTCGATCATCAGCGTGGCCTCGATGTCCGCCCACATCGTCAACACGCCCCAGAAGCAGGTGGCGTATAACGCCTCCAAGGCGGCGATGATCCAGATGAGCCGCAGCCTGGCGGCGGAATGGGCCCGGCATGGCGTGCGCGTCAACACCATCAGCCCCGGCTACACTCTCACCGAGATGACACGAGCGGTGCCCGAGTTCCATGAGGGCTGGTGTCGGCAGATACCGCTGGGACGCATGGCCGAGCCCGAGGAATTGGTCGGCGCGGTAATCTATCTCGCCTCCGATGCCGCCGGCTACACCACCGGCCACGACCTCATCATAGACGGCGGCTACACGCTGTGGTAGGGGCGTAACCCGTGGCCTACAGGAGTCACCAATGCCCGGATCCAGAGAGCGCGTGTATCAGGCCTTTGCTCACCAAGTGCCGGATCGCACGCCGCTTTTCGAGATTTTTTGCCAGTTCCACCCGATCTACTGGGATATCTGCGGCCGCAGCTTCGCCACCGACGCGGCGATGCACTGGGATGCTTTGGCCGAAGGCGTTGGGTGGGAGGAGCTGGTCGAGGGCGAAGCCCAGGCCCGCTTCCAGGTCAACAGATTCTTCGGAGTGGACATCATCCATGTGGGCGGCAACCGGCCACGTGAATTCACTCGCCCCGTGAAGACAGGCGAGGCCACCTGGACGCTCGGCGATGTCCAATACGTGTACAACGCGCGAACCAAGCTGGTGGAGCCGGCGGTGCCGCTGGCCGATTCGCGGAAACAGTCGGAAGCAGAGGTGAAGCGCCGGATCGAGCAGTGGGACGGCAACATCGCCCCGGCGCCGGAGGAGTGCTTTGCCGTACTGCAACGGATCCGGGAGCTGGCCGATGCGGAGGGCCTTGACTGGCTGTACATGGCCGAGATCGGGGCCGGCACCGGTGTGGCCTTCTATCCGCCCTTCATGCTGATGTGGCTGGCTGCCGAGCCGGAGTGGTTCGAGCGTTGGCTGCAGATGCCGAAAGCCGCCGGATTCGCCCGCACCCGTGACATGCTGGCGCGCGGCTGCGAGATCGTTGCCATCGGCGGGGATGTGAGCTGCGACAAGGGGCCGTTCATTTCGCCCGCCCACTACCGCCGTTTCATCCTGCCGGTGATTCAGCAGCACGTTAGGCTTATTCATGACGCGGGGGCACTGGCCGTCTATACGGCTGACGGGAATCACTGGGACATCAAGCAAGATTTTTTCCTCAATTCCAACATTGATGGCTACAAGGAAGTTGACAAGGCGGCCGGGATGACCTGGGAACGGCTGATTGCGGAGAAGATTGACCGGCGCGTCTGCATCATCGGCAATCTCGACGCGCGCTACGCCCTGTGCCTGGGCACGCCCGCCGAGGTCCAGGCCGAGGTCATCGAGTGTCTGAAGTTCGGCCAGACAACGCCCGGCGGGCATATTCTCCATGCCAGTCATTCGGTCCACGAGGATGTCAAAGTGGAGAACTACTATGCCGCGGTCAACGCCTACCGCGACTTCTTTGGGATGGAGTCGTTACCCACTTAGGGTGCGGGTTAGTAACCCACAAAAATGCACTGCAACGTAGCCTCAATTGCGCTTGCTGCCAACCAGGCGGATGACGTAGAATCGAGAGTGCTGTACATAAGCATTTGTCGGATTGATGCTACCACAATTCAGGGAGGCCTAAGATGAAAAGGGTCTGCAGTGCAATTGCAGTTTTGGCATTGCTTTGCATTGTCTCAGTGACACAGGCTCAAATGCTGGTGCCGCGCGTCGAGACCAGCGCCGAAGACCTGCCGCCGCTGCAGATAGAGTCACAGCAGGTCAACATCAGCATCGACAATCAGGTCGCGACGACCAGCATCCACCAGACCTTCATCAACAATACCGATCAGGATATCGAGGCGGTCTATTTCATCCCGCTTCCCGAAACGGCCAGCGTCTCCGAGTTCGCCTACTGGCTCGGTGAGGAGCGCGTGATCGGCGAGATCAAGGAAAAGCAGGAGGCGCGCGCGACTTACGAAAAGCTGACCGGCCAGAAGCGCGACCCGGCGCTGCTGGAGAAGGTCGGCCGCAACCTCTTCCAGGCCCGTATCTTCCCGGTCAAAACCGATGAGCCGATGCGAGTCGAGCTGCAGTACCAGCAGGTGCTCCCCTACGACTCGGGGGCCATTACCTACACCTACCCTCTCACCATGAGCGGGCAGCAGACCACTATCGGCAAGCTCAGCATCAGCTTCGAGGTGAGGGACCAGAAGCCGGTTGTCGAGATTGCTTCCCCCAGCCACCCGCTCAAGTTCGAGCGGCCCGACGAGCACACCGGCAGGGCCTCCTACGCAGCCGCAGACATCAGCCCTCACAACGACCTGACGGCAATCTACAACGTCCGCTCCAGCGAGTTCGGCGTCAGCTTCCTGGCTCACCGGCCCGAGGGCGAGGACGGCTATTTCATGCTGATGGTCGCGCCTCAGGAGGAGACGACCGAGCAAGACATCGTGAAAAAGGACGTGGTCTTCGTCTTCGACAAGTCCGGCAGCATGAGCGGCGAGAAGATCGTCCAGGCCCGCCGCGCCCTCGAGTTCTGCATCCGCCAGCTCGGCCAGGACGACCGTTTTAGTGTCGTTACCTTCTGCGACGTTATCACCGTCTTCAGCAACAAGCTGGTGCCTGCCGACCAGCGCCACATCATGCCGGCGCTCAAGTATGTCGAGAGCATCGAAGCCAACGGGATGACCGACATCAACGCCGCGCTGCTGACGGCCCTGAAGATGCTGGCCAAAAGCGATCGCCAGCGCACCATCATCTTCCTCACCGACGGCCTGCCTACCGCCGGCGTCACCGAAACCAAGAGCATCATTGACAACGTCGCAGCCGCCAATACCTCCAACACCCGCATCTTCACCTTCGGCGTCGGCGATGATGTTGACGACTACCTGCTGCTCAAGATCGCCACCGGTAGCCGGGGGGCCGAGGAGCACGTGCGGACCAACGAGTCGCTGTACGACAAGGTCGCCGCCTTCTATGCCAAGATCAGCAAGCCGGTGCTGGTGAACCTGAAGATAGATTTCGGCGCAATCAAGACTGCCCGCGTCTATCCGGCGATCCTGCCCGACATCTTCAAAGGCTCGCAACTGATTATCACTGGCCGCTACCAGAACAGCGGACCGCAGACCATCGCGCTCAGCGGCGAGGTCAATGCTCAGCAGCGGACCTTCAACTATGACGCCGACTTCCCCGCCCAAAGTGATGACAGCCCCTTTGTAGCGCGGGTATGGGCCAAGAGCCGTGTGGACTACCTGCTGGACCAGATCGTCCTGCACGGCGAAAATGAAGAGCTGAAAAACGAGATCATCGCCCTCAGCAAGCAGTACATGTTTGTCACTCCCTACACCTCAATGCTGGCGGTGCCGGCGGACACCAGAGCCGCGATGAACCAGGCCCGTTACGCCACCGGCGGCGACCCGTGGGTGAAGGTGACCGCGCCGCCCGATACCGTCAGGGTGACGGCCATCTTCCCCTGGGGCGAGACCAAGCCGCTGCTCTACGACCGTCGCGAAGGGCGCTGGACCGTTCGCTTCATTGTGCCCAAGGATACCGTCCACGGTCGCTATGAGGTAATCATCGTCATCACCCGCCAGGACGGCTCCCAGCAGCACTTGACGGTGGGCTATGAGGCCGATCTGCAGCCTCCTACCGGCATGGGCCGCGCCTTCGCCAAGCGCAGCAGTGGCGGCTGGAACCTGATGCTGTGGGTGAAAGCGTCGGACGATACCGAGCGCGTGGATGCGCTGCTGCCCGGAGATGAGTTGGTGGGTCTGGACTACGATGACCGCGCCGGCGAGTACCGCACTGAGGTGACCATAAGGGCGAGCGAGGTCACCGGGCCCTCGCTGTTTGTGCCGGTGTATGTCACCGACGCAGCCCACAACCGCCTCGAGATCGAGGTGGAGGTCGAGCTGCAATAGCCGGGGTGCCGTAGTCGGGCCTCACGGTCTGGCACGGTCCAGCCGGTGCTGGTGACGCCGTGGTCGGGGCGCATGGCATGGGCTCGCACAACACACAACGATCATCGCGTGGGTCGGGCTTTCCAGCTCGACAAGCTCACGGTCCTGAGCAACGTCGAAGGGCAGCCCGATAGCCGTTGCCGTTTCCCCCCTCTCCCGTTTCGGGAGAGGGGCCGGGGGTGAGGGCGCCGTTCCCTCGCCGACTAGCGGCTTTCAATCCAGGCAGGTGTTACCTTGCGCCACTTCGCGATAATCACTGCACTCTTGGCTGTACTTGCGGCCAGCCTCCCGCTAGCCGCTTCCACCTTGCAGGTGGAGGCCGTCTATACCACCACGCGCCAGGTAACCTCCCTGGCGGTCACGGATCAGGCCGTCTGGGTTGGCACCACCGGCGGCTGTTTGCGCTGGGACCCGCAGGCACCGGTCGGCTACAAGTACACCACCGCAGACGGCCTGCCGGGCAACCACGTAACCGGTATCATCCCGGGCCCCTCTAACGCCACGGTGATCATCGCCACCACTCACGGGATCGCTGCCTGCCGCGACCGCCGCGGTGGGTTGAGGCCTTGGCAGGGGATGTCCGTCTTGGCCGGACGCGCCACCGCCCTGACCCGAGCGGATGGCGAGGTATACGCCTGCATCGGCCGCCAGACCTACGTCCTGCAGTTGTCTCCCGAGGCGGGCGAGTGGGTGGCACTGGGCCCGCCGCTCGTCGCCGAACCCCGCTGTCTGGCCTGGCACGATGGCGGGCTGTGGGCGGGCACGGGCAATGGTCTGTTCCGGCTGGAGGGCGATCGCTGGCAGCCGCTGGTGCATAGCGAGAACCCGCTAGCCGCCAATGTCAACGCCTTGCTGGCATCCGGTGATGATTTCTACGTGGCAACGGTGGGCGGGTTGTTCAGATTGCTTGAGGGACACTGGCATCACTATACTACCGCCGACGGCCTTCCCGACAGCCACATCACCGCCCTGGCTGCAGGTGCCGACGGGATCTACCTGGGCACTTTCGGCGGAGGCTTGGCGACGCTGGCTGAGGATGCCATCGCGGCGGTGGCCGGCTCACCTGCGTATGTCAGCACAGTGGCCGTCGGACCTAGCCCTGGCACTCTCTGGGTTGGTACGCAGCATCACGGCGCGTGGCTGTGGGATGGTCAGAGCTGGAGTCGCCAGGTTGAGAGAAACGAGCCGCCGGGCAGCAATATTACCGGCATCGCTATCAACGGCTCGGAGCTTTGGGTCGGCACCTTCGAACACGGGGTAGGTCTGTTGCGGGACAGCTCGTGGCGCGCCTTCGGGAGCGCCAGCGGGCTTGGCAGCGACTGGATCAACCACCTGGCCTATGGTCATGGCCGCGCTTGGGCACGGACTTCCGCCGGCGAGCTGTTCAGCTACCATCACGGCACCTGGCAGCAGGTCACCAAGCGCAGCGGCCTGCTCAAGGACTGGACCAGTTCCGTACAGGCGGCTGGCGGCAACATCTGGGTAGGCACTTGGGGAGCTTTGAGCAAGTTTGATGGTAAAAAGTGGCACAATTTCGCGCCCAAACCGGCCCTGACAGGCCAGGTCGTCACCTCAGTGGCAGTGCTGGACAGAGACATCTGGGTGGGAACAGCCAAAGCCGGCTTGTGCCGCTATGACGGCCAGGCGCGCACGTGGCAGGCCTATACGCTCGGCAGCGGCTTGACCGATACCTGGGTAACCTGCCTGGAGGTTTGGCGCGGCTGCCTCTGGATCGGCACCTTCAGCGGAGGCCTCTGCAAGTACGAGAAAGGCAACTGGGAGCACTTCCGCGCCGCCGACGTACTGCCGGGCGACCGCATCAACTGCCTGGCTCACGGCGATCGTCTCTACGTCGGCACTTTGGAGGGCTTGTGCAGTTATGATGGCCGGACCTGGCAGACCTACGGTCGCGAAGCCGGACTACCCAGCGAGGTAATCCAGTCGCTGCAGCTATCCAGTGATGGGGCGACGCTATGGGTCGGCACACCCGCAGGCCTGGCCCGCGTCAGTCTGCCGTTGGCGCGATAGCTGCCGGTCCTTGCAGTCAGATACCAAGTGAGACTGTCCGGAGTCCCTCTGTGTGCATACACCAAGACTGGCCGTACCGGTACCACCCGCGACAGGAGCTTGCCGTTCCCTAGCCAGTGTGCAAGAAAGCTACTTGCAGCCGGAGCCAGTTTGGGATATAAAGTAGCTGTGAGGTAGTAAACAATGACGGGAGATGAGATAAATGGCTGCAAAGGCGAAAAAGTCTAGTGGTGCGACAGCGAAGAAAGGTCAGAAGAAGGCGCCCAAGAAGGGCAAGAAGACCACTCGTCGCTAGGGGCAAGTGGCAATCCGTAAACGCGTCAGGCTGGGACCCCTATGGCGGTCCCAGCTCGTTTTCTTCATGGTTTCTCCATGGTTACTAGCGGCCAACGCTGTGGTTGCCAGGCCGGAGGTGTCGTGACCCGTGCTCGCTCCTGCCTGCGCTCCAATGGCCTTACTGCCTTCCGCAGATACATGATTCGAGCCGCGCCTGGCACTGCGGGCATCTTGGCACCTGTACTCCACATGGATAGCCGGGGGCCGCGCCCGGACCCAGCATCAAATACTTGGCCTGCAGTTCCTCGCCACTCACGCTCGCCGTCACGGTTAGGTAGTTCTCATCGGCGACTTCTTCCGCCCAGAGGCTAAAGCGCTGCTGGCCCAGGGCCGCCGCGGCCGGTTGCACGGTCCAGGCCTGGGGCCCCTCCAGCTCGATTTCGGCGACCACCAGCTCCTCCTTGCGGCGCACTGACACTCCGATAGTCTTCGCGATCCCCGGACGCAGTACCGGCTCACCGCCGTAGTGCAAGGCAATGTCATAGCCCGCCACGGTCTCGATGGCCGATTGGGGGTCCTGCGCCAGAGCCGTCAGCGCCCGTGTGTTATCCGACTGCAGGGTCAGCACCTCGTCTGCCACGACCCTTTCTGCTCCTATCTCGGCGAGATGGGAGCGCCCTTGAAGCATCTGCTTGCCGATCGCCACCGTCTGGTCGGTCAGCTCGGCGAGGTCGGCGGGCGCCTCGAGGTCCTCGGTGAACTTGTGCAGCACGATGCTCTCACCGACCGGCTCCCACCACCTTTCGGGAATCGCTGCCGTTCCGCCGATGATACCGAGCACCGAGCCTAAGGTCGCGCCGGTGCAGTCGGTGTCATAGCCGCAGTTGACGGCCTGGCACAGGCAGTCGCCGAAGTCCTCGCCGTAAAGCCAGCCGATTATGGTGAAGCCGTGGTTCTGTGCGGCATTGCATGGCCAGAAGTGTCCGAAGTTGCGCACGATTCGCTCGCGGGCTTCGGCCCATTCCACATTGTTCTCATATAGCCACACCGCATCACGCACGGCGCGGGCTATCAGCGAGTGCACCGGTATCATCGCCAGGCCGACGCGGATCAGGTCCATCGGGTCCGCGATCACGAAGGCCGCACTCTCCAGCGCCGCCCAGAACATCTCCCCATACACACCTTCACCGCCGGCATGGTCCAAGACCGCGTCATTCCAGGCCAGCGCCGCCGCCAGCCCCGGATCACCGGCAGCAGTGCAGGCCCAGACCTCGCTGCGAATCGGCGAGCCCATCTCGTCAATATAGTAGTTGTCATAGCAGCCGGATATCGGTGGCCGCAGGCCCCGGTCCAGATTGCGCCGGCAGTGCCCATACTCGTTCCATGGATACGGGCCCAGGTGCTTGACCCAGTAGTCGGCGAAGTCGGAAACCGAGGGATGGACCCCACGCTCCTGCAGCATCTTCAGCCACACAAGCTGCAGGTCGAGGTCGTCATTGGGCAGCGGCTCGGTCGGCACCGGATCGTAGAAGCTCAGATCGTGGAGGCTCTTATCCCCTTCCCAGGGAGTGCCCAGCGTGCCGCCGATGTTCTTGCCCAGCCAGCAGGCATACACTTTGTCACGGTAGGTCTGTTCCGCAAGTTTGATCGGACGCATGTAATCATCCCCTCAGGCTCCGGCTTCACAACGTCAATGCCGTACCAACCAACGGCTCTGGGTGTTGCCGTGTAGGTTAAACCCCGCAGCGCCCGCCGTCAAGTCAACAACACGAAGCGCACAAGCCCTTTGTTCATCTGCGGCAAGAAAAATCTTGCATTTGCGGCGGTCTAAGCAGGTAAACGGTGCTGCCTCGGAGAACTGAGGCCGGATCGCGGAAACGACTGTAACAACACTCGGCCCACCACGATGGAGGAATTGATGTGAGCAACGTGAAACCACAGCTTCTCGCCTCAGGACAAGCCTTCCCCGAAGGTCCATGTCTCGACAAGGCCGGCAACCTGTATTGGGTCAACGGCGGCTCGGGCGACATATCCCGACTGACGCCGGAGGGGGAGCTGAGTTGCTTCGTCAACACCGGCGGCCATCCCAATGGCGCGGCCTTTGCCGCCAATGGTGATCTGTACATATGCGAGCCCGGGCTGGACCAGGTCATCGTGGCCCACCCGGATGCCTCCTGGGAGGTCTTCGCCTCCGAGTGCGACGGCGAGCCACTCCGCTCACCCAACGACCTGGTGTTTGACCGGCTCGGCAACTTCTACTTCACCGATCCGGGCGGCTCGAACCCCGACAACCCCATCGGCACCGTCCATTTCGCCACCCCCGATGGCCAGGTGACTAAGGTGGATGGGGGCATGCAGTTCCCCAACGGCATCGCCATTACCGCCGATGGCAAGACCCTGACGGTAGTCGAAACCTATCTGCACTGCGTGTGGGCATATGACATCCTCGAGCCGGGCGTGGTGGAGACCAAGCGGAGGTTGTGGCGGCACCAAGACGATGCCTGTATGGCTGATGGGATGGCCTATGACAGCCAGGGCAATCTCTGGGTGGCAGCCTTCGGCACCGGCACGATTACCGTAGTGTCACCGATGGGGGAGATGCTGGACAGCTACGAGGCGGGGGGTAAAAAGCCGACCAACTGCTGCTTCGGCGGGCCCGAGTTCTCGACCCTCTACATCACCGAGGTGGAGACCAACTCGGTCTATGCCCTCGACGCCGGCGTGCAGGGCCAGAAGCTCTTTCCCGATCTGCCTTGAGCATGCAGGCGGTTCGAGACTGCTTCGTCAAGCACGCTTTCATTCGGCCCACAGCGGAACAATCTCGAACTGCTCGACATCAACCAGGCCCTTGTCGGTGAGTTTGAGCGCGGGGATTACCGGCAGGGCCAGGAACGAAAGTGTCATGAAGGGCGCAGTCAGGCCGCAGCCCAGTTCGCGGGCGGCTGCGGCCAGCGCCTCGGCTGCCTCATGCACCGCCGATAGCGGCCGGTCGCTCATCAGGCCGGCAATCGGCAAGGCCAGCATCGCCAGCACCTCGCCGTCCGCTACCGCAATCTGGCCGCCGCCGGCCTTCTCGATCTCCCGCACGGCTCTGAGCATATCCTCGTCATTGGCGCCGACCGCGATGAGGTTGTGGGAGTCGTGGGCGACGCTGCCGGCCAGCGCCCCGCGTTTGAGGCCGAAGCCGCGCACAAAGCCCAGGCCGATATTGCCGGTGGCGCGGTGGCGCTCGATGACTGCGAGCTTGAGCAAGTCGCGATCCGGGTCGGCCACGGCCAAGCCGTCCTGGAGGCGTGCCGCTGCGATGCTCTGCCCCGTCACGATCTGTCCGTCCACCGCCTCGATGACGCGGATCTTGCCGCCGGCGGGCGCCGCTACGGCCAGTCCGCTGAAGCCATCCCAGTTGATATTCATACTCGGCGGTAGGTAAGCAGGGGCGGCGGGTAGGTCGGCGAGCATCGCTCCGTCCTCGGCCACCAGGCGGCCCGCGTGGTAAATATGTTTCACGTGAAACATTTTCATATTGGTTAAAACAAGAATATCGGCGCGCCAGCCCGGGGCGATTGCCCCGTAGCCCTGCCGGTCGAGGCCGAAACGCTCGGCGGCGTTGAGCGTCGCCATCTGCACCGCTGTGACCGGCTCCAGGCCGAGCTCTATCGCCCGGCGCACCAGGTGGTCCACATGCCCCTCGGACAGCAAGTCGCCCGGGTGCCGGTCATCGGTGCCGAAGCAGCAGCGGCGGCTGTTGGCCGGGGTGACTAGCGGCACCAGGTCGGCCAGATTGCGGGCGCTGCTAGCCTCGCGCATTACCACATACATGCCCCGCCGCAGCTTCTCGGCGGCCTCCTCGGCTTGCGTAGCTTCGTGGTCAGAGTCAATACCGGCGGCGATATAGGCGTTGAGATCGGTGCCGGTGAGGCCCGGGCAGTGGCCGTCTATGATGAGGCCGCGTCGCCGCGCCTCTGCCAGCTTGGCCATCACCTCGGGGTCGCACCACAACACTCCGGGGAAGTTCATCATCTCGCCGAGGCCGATCACGCCGGGCTCATCCCAAAGTGGGGCCAGGTCCTGGGCGGTCAGTTCCGCGCCGGCGGTCTCCATGCTGGTGGCCGGCACGCATGAGGGCGCCATCATGAAGACGCTCATTGGCACTCCCCGGCGGCTGTCGAGCAGGTACTGCACGCCGGCGAGGCCGTGGACATTGGCGATCTCGTGGGGGTCGAGCACAACAGCGGTGGTGCCATGCGGCACGACGGCGCGGGCGAACTCCGGCACGGTGACCTGGCTGCTTTCCAGGTGCATGTGGGCGTCAATTAGGCCGGGGCACAGGTAGCATCCACTGACATCCACCTCCTCGCGCCCGCTGTAGCCGGGCCCGACACCGACGACCACACCCTCACTGATGGCGACATCGGCGACTTCCAGTTCGCCTGAGAAAACGTTGATGAGCCTGCCACCGCGCAAGACCAGTTCGGCTTCGTCTTGGGCTCGTGCGGCCGAGATTTGTGAGCACAGTTCCACGGCCCGACCTCCGCGATCATGTGTGAGCTATTGCACCTACCCTAGCACTCTTCGCGCCTCCCGACTTGATTCCCTCCCGCACGCGCAGAGGAGGATAAGTCCGGCAAAGGGGCGAAGTGTATGATGGTATCAGCATAGGGTATATCGCGGTTCTTTGCCTGGTCGTGTGCGCTAATAGAAGGAGCAGCAATGAATCAACGGGAGCGATATATTGCAGCCCTGACTTTCGGCAACCCGGACAAGGTGCCGTTCCAGCCCGGCGGTGGCCGCGAATCGACCAAACGGGCCTGGTGCGAGCAGGGCCTGCCGCAGGGCGCTGACCCGATTGCCACCGTCCACGAGGTCCTCGGCATCGAGCCGGAGCCGACCCAGCCGGTCCTAAGTCACGGTGTGGACTTCAAGATGATCCCGCAATTCGAAGAGGAGGTCCTGGAGCACAAGAACGGCCATTACATCGTCCGCGACTGGATGGGGGCAATCACCGAGATCTCCGATGAGTACGACTACACCTATATCCGCTCAGCCAAGGATTTCGTCACCCGCAAGTGGCACAAGTTCCCGGTCGAGAATCGCGAGGAATGGGAAAACATCAAGTGGCGCTATCAGGTTGACGCGCCCGGGCGTTTTCCGGAGGACTTCGAGACCCGCTGCCAGAAGCTGGCCGAGCGCGACTATGTGCTGCGGGTGCATGTTAACGGGCCGTTCTGGCAGCTTCGCGAATGGGTCGGCTTTGAGGGCCTGTGCATGATGATGATCGAGGCCCCGGACTTTGTCATGGAGATGGCGGATTTCTGGAGAGAGTTCGTCTCCGCCACGCTCGCCCGGATCCTCGAACGCGTGGATATTGACGTGCTCGGGATCTCGGAGGACATGGCCTTCAAGGCCCACAGCATGATCTCACCGGCGATGGTGCGGGAGTTCCTCAAGCCCTCCTATGTCTGCTGGGTCAATCAGGTCAGGGCCGCCGGCTGCCCGATTGTTGACATGGACTCGGACGGTTACATAGGCGAACTGATACCGATCTGGCTGGAAAGCGGCATCAATGTCTGCGACCCGATTGAGGTCGCGGCGCACAATGATATTGTCGAGTTCCGCCGGCAGTTCGGCAGGCGGATGGGCTATACCGGCGGCATTGATAAGCGGGCGATGGCCAAGGGAGGAACGGTCCTGGAGGCGGAGATGAAGCGCGTCATTCCACCGCTTTTCGAGGCGGGCGGCTATATACCCAGTTGCGATCATGGTATCCCCCATGATGTTTCGTGGGCCAATTACATCGAATATGCCCGCCTCTTGGCCCAGTACTGCGGCTGGCTCTAGCTCAACCGGCGAGGGCGGCGAAGGAGCGTCGACTGTGAAGACGTGGCGAGAGTTGCTGGATGCGAAGAAGATCCTGGTATCCGATGGTGCCTGGGGTACCGAGCTGGCCAAGCGCGGCCTGGGTGTCGGCGAGGCGCCGGAGCGATGGAATCTGGAGCGCCCGGAAGAAGTGGCCGCTGTAGCCGAGGCCTATGTCAATGCCAGCCCTGATATCATCATCACCAATACGCTCGGCGGCACCCGGCTCAAGTTGGCGAAGGCCGGAGTGACCGACGGTCCCGACATCATCCTCACCAACACCTTCGGCGGCAGCCGCTTCAAGCTGGAGAAGGCGGGAATGGGTGAGGCGGTGGCGGAGGTTAACCGCATCGGGGCCGAGATCTCCAAGCGGGCCGCCGGTGACCAGGCCCTGGTATTCGCCTCGGTCGGCCCTACGGGTGAGTTCATGGCCCCGTTGGGCACGATCAGCGAGCAGGAGATGGTCGCTTGCTTTGCCGAGCAGATCAAGGCTCTGGTCGAGGGCGGTGTTGACGCTATCCTCATCGAGACCCAGACTGATCTGGGTGAGGCCAAGGCGGCACTGCGGGCGGTGAGGGAGAACACCGACCTTCCGGCCGTCACCTCGATGACCTTCGAGCACGGCCCGCGCGGCTATGCCACAATCATGGGCGTGAGGCCCGAGCAAGCCGCCGAGGAGCTGACCGCAGCCGGCGCCGACATCGTCGGGGCCAACTGCGGCGGCGGTATCGAGCAGATCATCGAGGTCATCACCGCGCTCAGTCCGGCCACCGACCTGCCCGTGTGGGCCAAGCCGAATGCCGGGCTGCCGGAACTGGTGGAGGGCCAGACGGTCTTCCGCGAGACGCCGCAGCAGATGGCCGCGCGCTTTGCCGATTTAGTTGAGGCCGGTGCCGACATCATCGGCGGCTGCTGCGGCACTACGCCGGAGCACATCGCGCTATTCGTGGCCGAGCGGGACAAGCTGGTCTAAGGGCATTGCCGATGGCGGAGAACAGAGAATGGGAAAGAGCCTGCGTCCAGGTCTATACGGGCGATGGCAAGGGCAAGACGACGGCGGCTCTGGGGCTGGCGCTGAGAGCCGCCGGCGCCGGCCTGCATGTGTTCATCGCCCAGTTCATGAAGGGCCGGGACTGCGGCGAGCTGCACGCCCTGGAGAAGCTGGGGGATCACGTCACGATCAAGCAGTACGGTCGGGAAGGCTTCATCCACGGCGAGCCGGATGAGGAGGATGTCAAGGCCGCCCAAGTAGGCCTGGAAGAGGCCAGGGCCGCAATGCAGTCGGGTGACTATGAGCTTGTGATCCTCGATGAGGCCAATGTCGCGGTGCACTTCGGGCTGTTTTCCGTTGACGATTTGCTGGCGGTTATTGATGAGCGACCCGAGCATGTCGAGCTTGTCATAACCGGCCGGAAGGCGCCCCCGAGGCTGCTAGAGGGCGCCGACCTGGTCACCGAGATGCGGGAAGTCAAGCATTACTATCAGGACGGCCTGGACGCGCGACGAGGTATCGAGTATTGACCAAGACGGGCTCAAGAGCATTCCGCCGCTCAGGCACAGCAACCTACTGGCATTGGAGGAAGGTGCGATGAACTATTCGCGTTCGGCTTTGATTATCTTTTGGTGGATATGCCTTGCTGCCAGCGTTTCCATGGCCGGCGAGGTGTTTTACGTAATCCCCCTCAAGCCTGACCCGCCGATTGCGGTGGATGGCGAGCTGGGCGAGTGGGTGGGGGTGCCTAACCCGATTCATATAGATAAGGCCGAAAATGCCACCTACAAGCCGATCTTGTGGGACGGCCCGCAGGACCTCAGCGCCGTCGGTCAGATGGCCTGGCGGCAGGAGGGACTGTTCGTGGCCCTCGACATCACCGACGATCGGCTGCACCAGACCCAGCGCGGTCGGGACATGTGGAAGGGCGATCATGTTGAGTTCTACCTCGACTTTGCGCCGGACACTGAGCCGGAGCGTGCCAGCTTCGAGCAGGGGCAGTTCCAGTTCGGCTTTAGTCCCGGCAACTTCACCAACACCGGCGACCCGCTGGTTGACCTCAAGCCGGAGGTCTATGCGCATCACCCGCCGGGCCTGGACGTGAGCGGCATCAAGTACGTCGCGGTGCCAACACCGCAGGGCTGGCGGATGGAGGCGATGATTCCGTTCAGCCTGTTGGATGTCAGTCCTCGGCAGAACTTGGCAGTTAGCGGCGAAATCGCCATCTCGGACTGCGATTCGGCCGAGGCGACCCAGGAAACGATGGTAACAATGGGCACCGAGAGCTGGGTCCACAGCCGGCGCCGGTTCATGCTGATGGCTCTGGGCGATGCCGCCGGGCAGGCCAGCTTGCCGGCTAGCGTAAAGCCGGTGGCCGAGGCGATTTCGCTGCCGGCCGGCGCCTCTCAGAAGCTGAGCTTCGAGACGCCCGAGGTGCCGGAAGGCAAGCACGCATATCTATTCTTCCGCGCCCGCATCGTCAACTCCCAGCCTGCCGGCTGGACCAGAGGCCTGAAGCTCACCCTCAACGATAAGCCCATCGAGGCGGCCCGCCTCAGCAACAGGCCCGTGATTTCGATGCGCAAGATCGGCCTCGAAGCTACTTGTATTGCCCCTACCGGCGAGATGAATATCTGGTACGGCCCGGATTTCGTGGCCGCTGATAACAGCGACAGCTACGGTCTGATGGGTGGGATTAAGGCGCACGAGTGGGAGTTTGATGTCAGCGATCTACTGGCCGCGGGGGGCAACCAACTGCATATCCAGAGCCTCACCGGCGCGGATACCGGCCGGGACGTTGTGATCGGCGACATGGCTGTGCGCATCAAGGCACCGCCGCCACCTCCGCCACCCAAACAGCCGGCACCGACCGGGCCGCTTGCTGCCATCGCTCCGCGCCGGCAGTTCGAGACAGACTATACGGTCGAGCAGGTTGACCAGACGACTCTGGGCCTCGAGGTCGCCGGCGAGCGCTTCGTCATCGAAAGCCGCTTCTCCTCACCGGACGGCCACTGGAATAGCGGCTCGTGCAAGTACTATACTCATGCGCGGCGTATCGAGAAGCGGCCGGAGCATGTCATTGTCTATGATACCTTCAGGAATCTGTCGCGTGACAATGTGCCGGTGATGCAGCGGCATACCTGTGACCTGGGCGAGCGTTTCGCGAAGGCCTGGGTGGCGGGTATCTGTCCCTCATCGGGGGATCTGACGACTAACGAATCCGGCAACCCCTCCGGCTTCGCGACTACCGGGCAGGCCGGCATCGGGATGTTGCCGCTCAACGATGAGTTCCAGGTGCATGTCACCAACTCATGCCTCGACGGCGTGCTGGGCCTATCGGACAACAATTTCGTGCTGCGGCCGGGCAGCGAATACACCGCCGAGTGGATGATCGTGCCCACTGAGCGCCCGGACTTCTGGGGTTTTATCAATGTCGCCCGCCGCGCTAGGGACGCCAACTTCACCCTCGAGTGGCAGTTTGGGTTCCTCAGCCCCGGTACGTTGGTTGACGGGTGGAGTGACGAAGTCCTGACCCAGTTCTGCCGTAACAAGGGCCTGGACATCGCCTGTGCCTCGATCGGCTATCGCTACAAGGGCCGTTCCGCGCATGGCACGGCCTTTCAGGAGATAGACCATACTGACTATATCGAGTTGCGCGAGCGCCTCCAGCGGCTCTGTCCCGAGGTCAAGTTCTCCGTCTATTTCCACTGCTTTCTCGACGTACGCGACGGGGCTGAGCAGGACTACTACCAGGACCGGAGATTGCGCAGCACCGGTGACCAGGGCATCTACAGCAAGGAGTACATGAGGATCTTCAACCCGACTCTGGACAACGACTTCGGCCCCGCGATTGCTAAGAACATTGACGTCATCATAGACAAGATCGGTTCCGATTCCGTTTATTGGGACGAAATCGCCTACAGCAAGTACAAGTACCACTACGGCGAGCCGTGGGACGGCTGCAGCGCCGATATTGATCCCACCTCGCTGAAGATCAGCCGCCTCAAGAGCTCCGTCAGTTTGATCTCGCTGCCGTTCCAGGTGAAGCTCATCAACCGCATCATGGCCCACGGGCCGCTGGTGACCAACGGGATGCCGCAGACCCGAACCCATGCCCAACTCAAGTACCAGGCCTTCACCGAGACCGGCAGCATCAGCAACTGCCTGCGCACACTACTGTACAGTCCCGTGGCGCTCGGCGATCATCTCACCGAACGCAGCGGGACGGATGCCTACCGCTGGATGCTCAAGGCTCTCGACTATGGCTGCGTCTATAACTGGTACAGCCAGCGCGTCATGCCGCAGTACCCGACCATCGCCAGCTACATGTTCCCGATCACGCCGCTGGAGCTACATGAGGGCTATATCATCGGTCAGGAGCGCATCCTGACCAATCGCAGCGGCCTGTTCGGCTGGGGCGATGCTTCGGAGCATGAGGTGCATGTCTTTGATGACGAGGGGCGGGAGGTAAACGACTTCGCAGCCCCGCTGCAGACAACTGACGGCAAGACCTACACCGAATTGCGCATTGCAGAGGGTTGGAGTGCAGCGATAATCCGTAAATAGCCGGAAGCGCATCGGCGAGTGCTCATGAGCTAGCGCTCGGCACATTAGCGCCTGTGCAACCGGCTGATAGGAGGAGAGATATGAAGAAGACGGTGTTGGTGATGGCATTGGCTTTGGTGTTACTGCCGGCGGCTTTCGCCCAGAAGGTGGACCGGTCACAGCCCGGCGACGGACTGTTTTTCGACGTGCTGCCGGTGACGATCCAGGGCTATGTGCTGGTGCCGGCGCGGTCGTTCATTGAATGGCTGGGCGGGACGGTGGAGTACCACAGCGGGCACCTGACCGCATACCAGTTCCGCAGCGAGGGGCCGCGCATCGAGTTGTGGATCGGGGATGGCACCGCTCTGTGGTCTGGTACCGAGTACCAACTGGATGTCGCGCCGGTGATGATCCAGGACCGCGTATTGGTTCCGCTGCGCTTTGTCGCCGAGGCCTACGGAGTACGGGTGGATGCTGAGGGCCATACTCTGCAACTGCGCTTCGGCGAGTACTGGCAGAAGGCTCAGATGGTCATTCCGCCTCCGCCGGGGTCGTACGAACGCGCCGCCTGGAGCAAGGTGGCCTCCTGGTACGAGCAGGCGGGCAGACGCCTCGGGCGCGAGAACGTCGGCATCAGGATCCTGGCCAATGCCATAGACGCCGGAAACGGAGTCGCCTCCCTGACGGTGATGGCCAAGTGGAAAGACCATAGCGTGACCCAGGATGAGTTCTCTCTGCGCCTGAGGCGCAGTGGCTGGCAGATTTCCAGCCGCAAGTCCACAGCCATTGACCAGATAGGTAAGTTTCCGTACTAGCTAGTGACTCTGCTCAGCTCGGTCGAAACGGAGGGAAAGACATGAAAAAGGCCGCGTTTATGATGACAGTGCTCTTGGTCTTGGGGGTGGTCGTCTGCGCCCAGACGATCCCGAAGCCGGGGCCCGGTGGCGGGCTGTACTTCGACGTGCTGCCCAGAACAATGCAGGGGCGGGTGATGGTGCCACTGCGAGCGATATTTGAGTGGGTCGGCGCGAGGGTGGAATACCAGGCCGGCCAGATCAGCGCCTACGATGCCGGCAGCCAGACGCCGAGGGTGGTGCTGTGGATCGGTCAGACGCAGGCGCAACTGTCCGGTCAGCCTTACCAGCTTGATGTTCCGCCGGTGGTTATTGAGGGCCGGACCTTCGTGCCGTTGCGCTTTGTCGCCGAATCATTCGGCGTATGGGTAGATGCCAAGGGCCGCACCGTGACCCTGCAGATGCCGCAGTACAACCTCAAAGCCGACATGGCGATTCCGCCTGCCGAGGGCTCACACGAGAGCAAGATCTGGGGCATCATCGCCGATTGGTACGGCGCCGAAGCCGGCCAGCCGACGCCAGGCGTCATCGGCATCAGGGTGGTGGCGGATCAGGCTGACCCCCATGCCGGTGTGGCCTCTGTGAAGGTCCTGGCGAAGTGGGACGACGGCAGCTATACGCAGGACGAGTTCAGTCTGCATCTGGAGCGCACCGGCTGGCAGATTGACGGCCGCAGCTCCGCAGCGATCCATTAGCCCGAACTAGTCGTGAGTGAAATTGGGCAGTTAGCAAGATTGGACAGACAGGGCGCGTCTATGCGCAGGCAGAGCGGCGCTTGCTAAGTGGCGCAAAATGACACTCTGTCATCGCTAACGACCTCGGGCTGGAAGCTGAGAGCTCACCTGATGCGCTGCCATCAAACCACACCGCCAACTGTCCAATATCTAGCGGGAGCGCCCTGGCGAATTCAAGCCATCTCGCCGGCGCACGTGGGACAACTTTTGCCTTGACTTCGCTTTCCATAGATGAGCGTGGTGAAAAGGCACCCGGCTCAGGCCGAGCCACGCGGCTTGTGAATTGTTCGGGCTGGCGCGGGCGGAAGCCCGTTGCGGGTGGCCTGAGAGCGTCTTGATAGCCGTAGCTGTAGCCAGTCCGGCGAGCCGGATAACACAAGGAGAAACTGCCCATGCGACAATTCAGAAAGCTGATCCTGATAGCTTTGGACATGCTGCGGGCCGATCACCTCGGAGGCTACGGGTACCCCAGGGAAACTTCGCCCACCCTTGACGCGCTCGGGGCGAAGGGCACCCGCTTCAGCGACTGCACCTCTGCCTTCTGCTGCACCGTGCCCTCGTTCACCAGCATGCTCACCGGCAAGCTGCCGCTTAACCACGGAGTGGTGATCAACCCCTGGAGTGCGCCCAACTGCCACAGCATCTTTCTGGATGATGAATGCCCGACGCTTGCGGAGCGGCTGTGGAGCGAGGACTTCCTGACCGCGGCGGTTGATAACCTGATAAACTTTGCCAGCCATCCCAACTGGTTCGCGCGCGGCTACCAGCATTTGATGAATGCCACTGGCACTGCGGCTTCCCGTGCTCACTATACTCGTGGAGCGGCGATTAATGCCGAGCTACTGCCGTGGCTGCGGGCCAACCACCAGCGCGATTTCTTCCTCTTCGTGCATTACTGGGACCCGCACGGGCCGTTCACCCAGCCGGAAAAGTACAACGAGCCGTTTCGCCAGCTCGCCTTGCCGACCGTGCCGGCGGCCTCGGGAGAAGAATACGTCCAAGGCGCTGGTCTGGCGAGTGCGGTGGCGGAGCTGGGCCGCGAACCGATTGACGAATACGACGGCGCTACCCGCTTTGTGGACGAGCGGGTCGGTGAGGTGCTGAGCTTGCTGGAGGATCTGGGGATCGCGGAGGATACGGTGGTGATCGTGACCAGCGATCATGGGCGTGGCGACTTCGGGCGGCCCGATCCCTGGCGCGCCCGCGGCGTATATCAGGGCACCATGCACGTACCCTTGATTGTGCATGTCCCCGGCCTCGAAGCCGAGTCAGTCATCGAGCATCCGGTACACGGTACCGACCTGGCCCCCACGATTATGCAGCTTCTGGGCCGTCCAGTACCTGACGAAATGGACGGCACCAGCCTGCTGGCGGCGATGGTGGGCGGGCCTGCCCCCCACGAGCTAGTCGGCGCGTGTGGGGCCTACTGCGGCGCGCCGCAGCGGCTGCTGCGCCGGGGCAGCCTCAAGCTGGTGCGCACCTACGCCGACGCCATCGCCGACCTGGCATCCCTCTATGATGAGGAAGGCAACCAGGCCTGGACCGAGGCGCCGCAGGTGGAGCTTTACGACCTAGCCGCCGACCCCTGCGAGAGCGTGGACCTGGCCGCAGAAAAGCCCGACCTTGCAGCACAGCTTTGCGTTGAATTGGACCAGTGGAAGGCCGCCAATGCCGATGATCCCAGGCGGCCCGACCCGCTGATTGAGAACTCGCGCTGGGGCATCAGCCGCGACGCCACCCTGGTCAACTGAGAGCAATCCGAGAGGAGAATCAGACACACATGCGCAGAATGGATGGAGACATAGGCTGGACTGTCGTTCTTCCGATTGCCGTCGTGGCTGCGCTTATGCTTGCTCTCTGCTCACAACTGCTGGCAGGACCTTTGAGCTTGGCAGAGACCGCGGAGTTGCGTCTGGATTATGCCGGCGCGCCGCTGATTGCCCGTGACAGCTTGACCGCCAACGACGGCTGGGAGAGCGCCGATCAGGTGGTAGTGTCGCCAACCGCTGCCGGCAGAGCAGTCAACGTATATCGCATGACCAGCGACACCTTGGACTATCGCAAGGAGGCATCAGTCAGGGATGATATTTTCGAGCTAACCGTCCGCTTCCGGCTGTACGCCTACCGGAACGAGGGCCTGAATGGGATCGCCTACTCCTTCTACATACCGGCGCAACGGCTGGATGGCGCCTCCTTCAAGGCCCTCACGGGCGATAAACCATACGCTAGTAGCGAGGTAGTCTCCGGCACCTTGAAGGCGGATCAGCAAGATGGCACCATCGCCGGGCAACTTCGCTACCTGGCCCTGACCGGGCCCTGCGGCGGCATTGTCATGGATTTCGTTCCGAAGGGGCGCTCCGTCTATCCCAGTTGGTCGGGCACCGAAGAAATGGTCGGCGGCGCCTGGTCGCTCACCAAGCAGGGCGACTTCTTCGTCTTCAGCGTGGGGATGTCCACGCCCTGGTACGGTGGCATGAAGACCGCCAAGGTGCTCATCTATGAAGGGGAGTATAACTACGACGAGGTCCACCCCCAGCAGGACGACTGGCAGTATGTGGCCGTTCCCGAGACTACTGCAGCGCTGGCCTTCTACGAACCGGCTCCCGAAGGGTTTCAGAGTATGGCCCTGCAGCCGTATTCGCCATCAAGGAAGCACGGATGGGTACAGAAAACTGAATTGGCGCAAGCTCCGGCGATTCTCGGTGGCATGGTCACCGGCAAGCGCGGCACCTTGCGGGTCGAGACGCTGCCCGGCTACTACCTGGCGACGGTGCGCTTCGGGGCCGAGCAGCCGCTGGGACCGTTCTCGCTAGCGGCCAACGAGGAAGCTGTCGGTAGTGACCTGCACGCTGAAGCCGGCAAGGTGGAGTCAGTAACCTGGCCGGTGCGATTGCGCGACGGTAAACTGGAGCTTGGCTTCAACGCCGAAAAGGCCTTTGGCATCAGCGCCCTGATCCTGCAGCGCTTCTTGACTGAATATGAGGACTATGCATTCGACCGCGGTATGTGGCTCATTAGGGACATACCCACTCCGGATAAGGAAGTTGACCCGGGCAAGCCCGGCCCCGCGCCGCAGCAGATAGCCACCAGCCGGCCCGACGACTGGCGCTGGAGCATGTCCATGGTCAGCTTCGCGGGTAGCAATGGCTGTAGCTGCAATGAGCTGAATACCTATCCGCAGATCGAGCGCCGCATACGAGAAGTGGTGGAGATGGGCTTCAACACCGTCATCTGCAACGGGCTGCACTACCGCCTCACCTTTTTCGACAAGTGGCCGATGATCGAGCGCAATACCAAGATGATCTGCGAGGTCGCGCACCGTCACGGCGTCCGCGTCATCGAGCATAACGATGTGCCGCTGATGCTAGCGGTAGGCACCGGCTACAACATGATGGCCGAGCACCCAGACTGGCTCCAGAGGGATATCGTGACGGGCAAGGTCGCGGCGATGTTCTGTCCGGCCAATCCGGACTTCAAACGCTGGTACTACGACTGGTTCCGCCAATACGCGAAGAATACCGGCATAGACGGCGCGATGCTCGATGAGGTGACCTTCTACAAGAAGGGTTGGTGCGGATGTGAGCATTGCCGGCGGCAGTTCACCGAGGAAACCGGCTACGTGTTGCCCTACACCGACGACGGCACGGTGTTTCATAACCGCGACAGCAAGCTGTGGGCTGCCTGGGAGCAGTGGCGGATCCGCAAAACCGCCGAGTTCTTCAAGGGCATCCGCGAGGTCTTCGATGAGGTCAATCCCCAGGGCAGTATCTTGACATATACCACCCATTACGGGTTCACCTCGCGGTGGGCCGCGCAGGAATTCGGTGCCGACCTCACGGAGCACGGGCGCTACTGCGATTTCCTGGGCACAGAGATCATGAGCCGCAACGTCTTCGACTGCTACCGGCCCGTGTATGCCTACCGCAAGATCAAGGCGGCGTTGAGCAACCATTCCGACCGGCCCATCTATGGGCTGGTCTATCATCTTAGTCGGCCAGAGTTCGCCTATTTCGGCTGGGCGTTGCTGCAGATGAACCGCCAGTTACCATGGATGGCCTCGATCCAGGGGCACGACATGACGCCGTTCATCTACTGGCGGGACAAGATGGATGGCAAGCAGGCTCGGCCCCTCAGCGAAATAGCTCTGCTCTTTTCGCGGCAGTCCTGCCTGTACAACCGCAATACGAGCCACAGCTCCGATCTCCTCGGCTGTTCGGAGGTGCTCACCGATGCCCATATTCAGCATGATGTCATCCTTGACGACGACCTGCGCCCCGAGATTCTGAGCCAGTACAAGCTGCTGATTTTGGCCTCAACCGAGTGCCTCAGCGCGCAGCAGTCGGCGGCGGTGCGCGAGTTCGTCAACTCCGGCGGCAGTCTGATTATGACCGCGCGGGCGTCGCTGTGTGACGAAGACGGCTTCCAGCAGGAGAACTTCCAGCTTGCCGATCTTGTCGGTGTTGACCTTGTCGAGGGCGGCACATGGGTGCGCGGGCCGTGCAAGCTCCAAGTCGGCGAGCAGGAGCCGTTTGAGATCAAGCTGGGAGCGATTCAGGTGACGCCGCGCGTGGGGACTGAGCTACTGGCCAATGTCGTGGACGCCGCCGGCAAGCCCATTTCCCCCGCTGTGGTCGCAAACGAGGTCGGCCCCGGCAGGTGCCTCTATATAGCGCTCCAGCCGGGAGGCCTCAACTACCAGCCGGAGCAGACTCCAGGCAAGGAGTATACCTTTGTCCCTAATGAACCCGCCTGCGACTTGCTCTTGGCAACGGTCCGCCAGGCGCTCGGCGCAAAGCTGCAGGTTGAGGCTATTGCCGTGCCGGAGAAAGTGCTCCTGGCGGCTTACCGTGTGGGCGAGGGCTATGCCGTGCACCTGCTCAACGCCACCGGCGTCAATCTCAAGCCCGGCGACATAATCCCGGACAAGAAAGAGAGTGAGCCCTTCCCCAGCCTCGCTGAGGACATCGTCTTCGATTTACGGGTGCCGTCGCTCTCGCACGCCCGGGTGGTCTCGCCGGACTACCAGGGACAGCGCGCCGCGACGGTAGTCGCCCAGCCGGACGGCGCCTACCGCATAACCGTTCCCGCTGACGCTCTCCAGGCCTATGCGGTGGTCTATCTGAAGTAGCGGTCTCGGGCTGGAAGCTGAGAACTGAGCACACTTGGCATGCTCAGTTCTCACCTGCCCTGCGCCAGGCGCAGGGCAGGCCGAGCTACGCGTCGGTCAATAATCTGGCCTAGATGCCCTGGACTTCGGCTGCGGCGGATTTGGTGACCTGGCCGGCGGTGAAGTCGGCGAAGACCGAGTTATACACCGTCACCTGCTCGCCCGGGCCGAAGTCGTAGATATAGACCATCTGCCTGCCATCGCCATCGGCGTCGGGGAATTGGCTCAGGTCCACCGGCCGGTCCAGGAACAGCTTCCCCGGTTCTATGCCGCTAACCCGGTAGGCCGCCTGGAAGTCCTCGCCGGTGACGAAGGCCCCGTCATAGTAGCTATATGGCTCCGGCCCGCCGCTGGGAGGCATCACCAACGGCATCTCACACAGCACGCAGTTGTCCTTCTCCCCGACACCTTCGATCTTCGACCGATAGATCAGCGCGTTGAGGTCGAGCTTGACCAGATTCCCCGGCTCGGTCACCTCCACGATGTGGTATGCTGTCCGGTGCGGCCCGTTGCGGAAGTAGATCATCTGCCCGGCCAGGGCCTTGCCCACCGGTAGCTCGGTATCCAGGGTGACGGTGTTGGCGACCAGGTCCACGGCGGTCGCTGTCGCCCGGAAGCTGGGGACCGCCTCGATTACGCCCTGGCCGCGCTGCGCCAGCTTGGTCCCGTTGACGAGATGCAGACAGCGCAACCTGCCCTCCTGCTCCGACCAGTACCCGAAGCTACCCTGGAACTCCAGGTCCCCGACCCGCAGTTCGGCTTGCGGATCATGGGTATAGATGAAGGTGTCCACCTGCCCACCTGCCAGGGTCACTCGCACTGCCACGGGGCTGAACTCCCCCATCACCACATCGCCGCTCGGTTGCACCTCCAGGCGCTCGATGCTCCGGATGAAGGGGGCTTGGGTGTACGGCTGCCACAGGGCGACGAACTCGCTGACGCCGTTTTCGGCTGCCTCTTCGGCGAACAGGAAGCGGATGTCGGGAACATCGGTCTTGGCATAGCGGGCGGTGAAGCATTTGCGCTCGACCGGCTCCGTACCTGTCGCGGGCGGCTGGCCGAGAATGCCCAGGCGGATATGGAGGACCTTGTCACGGAACTTCCAGTCGGCCCAGACATCGCCGTCCGCCTCCGCCTCCTGCGGCTCGAGGATGTTGTTATTGAGCCTACGGCTCACGCTGGTGAGGTGGAACGGCTCCTCGCTCCTGGGGCCGAACTGCAGGTTGGAGGTGAAGTCATCGTGCATCGGGCCGTGGAAGCAATAGGTGCGAGTGGTACCGCCGGCCAGCCGCAGCACGTCGAACAGATAGACGTTGTTATCCGGCGCATCGGCCAGACACACCGCGCGTCGGAACATGCGGTTGGGGAAGCCGGCGGGGGCTGAGGCCACATCAGCGAAAGAGGCCTCCGGAGCCTTGGCGAACATCTCAAGCCAGCCCTTACCGATCGCCCCGTTATACTGTCGGGACCGGTCAATCATGCCGGTGCAGTGATGCGCGGTATCGCCGGTGGCGCCCAGCGGATGGGCCCAGCAGGGATAGCCCAGCTCGGGCGCCAGGCTTTCGCCCTTGGCGAAGATCTCGACATTCAGATTATCCTGGTGTTGATGGCCCTGGCCATAGCCGTAGCGGAAGGCGATGGCCGCGCGGTTGTCGAGCTGTTCGGCATCAGACCGCGATTCGAGCATGACAAAGCCGGCCCCGTCCATTACGCGGCTTTGCAGCGGCGGTTCGGGCCCAACCTTGGCCACCTGCGCTTGGACGTGCGGCCACACGTCCGGCTCGAACAACTGCGGCGGCTTCTCACCTGCGAGGTGGATCGCCCGCGCGATCCGGTCATCCGGCCAGCGGCCATAGGCCCGCGCATAGGCTCGGAAATGATTGGCCGGCATTCCGTCCGGGGCCCTCGCTGTCCGCCCGTTGCCGCTGTCACCGTACTGAGGAATGAATTGGCCGGCCAGCAGCATATCTATCCACAGGTCGTACTCCGCCCGCAGCTTGGGATATAATTTCTCGTCATACAGGTTACAGCGCGCCGCCCACTTCTCCGACTTGACCCGCGAGAGAATCTCGGACATGTCCGACTTGCTGTTGAGATACCCGATGGCATATCCTGTACCCGAAACCAGCGTATGGCCTTCCCGGGAAAGGGCATTGACCATCACGGCGTCGTCGAAGCCGCCCTTGTTGAGGCCACCGTTCCAAGCGTGAGTGAACAGCTCTTCGAGCCAGCGGTCGCTGATCTCACCCATATTCGCGCAGACGATGAATTCGGCCATGTCCTGTTCCCGTGAGCCTTGACTGCCGCCGGTAAGCTCGCGCCGCATCCAATCCCAGCCGAATACCTGCACCAGGTAGGTGTCCAGCAGCGCCTTGACATCTGCGGGGGAGTTAATCGTCGGGTCCTTGCTGTGCAGGAACTCAACCAACTCCGTGTCCTGGTCAATATGGTCAAATATGGCGTCATAGGCCCGCAGCGTCGGCACCAGCAGGTTATTGCGCTCCCAGTTGCCGTCCACCAGTGCGCGGCCGGTCCTACCCAGATATCTGCTGCGCGCCTGCTGCCAGCGGTAATTCAGCCCCGGATAGACGTAGGCCAGCCGGCCCAGCAAGATGCCCACCCGGTGGGCCGTCTCTTCATCGCCCAAAAGCAGATAGCGCAGGGCCATGTCGTTTAGATATCCGCCGGTTTGCCAGACAACGTGGTGATTGTAGTAGGCGACCCAGGCCATCGCCTCAGCCCGGCCCGTCCCCGGGTCATAGCCCCAGCCGTCGTCGGGGTACTCGCCGCTGGTGAAGTCGTCATTGGCGAAATCGTTGGTCGGGAAAAGCTGGCCGCACACCGGACACTTGGCCTTGAAGGGGTCCGCGTAGCTCCGCCCCCAGGGATAGAAGCCGCTCTTCTGGAAGATCACTTCTCCGCATTTGGGGCACGGCCAGTTGCTGTAACACTGTCGAGGCACGTTCCAGGAGGGATAGGCCCGCCACAGTTCGTCATCGCTCATCTCGTCAAAGCGGCGCTTGGCCTGCAGCCCATCTACGAGCGCCGGATAGGCCTCCATGTTCTCTTTGGCAATGGCGATTAGTTCGTCGGTGTAGTATGAGCGGCCCTGCTTGCGCGCCGAGAAATCAACGCCGGGCACCGCCTTGATATGCTCCTCGATGTCCTCGCGGTAGGCCTTCACCGTGAGCGGTACGGAGATCTTCTGGCCGCCGGCGGGTGTCAGGGTAATCTGGGCACTTTTCATGCCGCGGTCGGCGCGGAAGTAAAGGCGCGTGAAGCTGCGCTGGCCCGGCTTGGTTCTATCCAGCAGCTTGACGCCTTCAGGGGCTGCCACCTCCACCTCGACATCGGGCGCGAGGGGAAGCTGGACCCAGAAAACTTGCTCCATCACCGGCACCGGCGCCGGGCCGATTTGCGGCTCCTCGGATTCAGCCCAGGGATCGGGCAAATCTGTCCCCAAGATCATGCTCATGCTAGACACCACCAGGATACAGGCGAGAATGGTTGTCAGGTAACGCATTTGTCAGCGGCCTCCCTTTCTACAGCGGCTAGGTTGTGGTCGCACTGCGCAGCAACGGCACCCACACGCGCATTGCCGCCTCGCCGCGGTTAGCCCAGGCGTAGTAAGGTATCGCGCAGACCGGCACGCGCTGCCAGCTTGTGGTCTGCCCGAGGGTGGCCGGTCTATACAGTGGCCCATCCTGCAGGCTCAGCGTCGGCCGCAAACCCTCGCCCCGCAGTACCGTCACACCCCCCAGCAGCTCCGGCTGATACTCGACTTGCCAATGCCTGGTTTTCAGGCGGTCATCAGCCAGATGCAGATCCCGCACCGGCACCTCCGGATTGTCCACAGCTTCGAAGCAATATACCAGCGGCCCGCGCTGAATCGCAACACAGCCGTAGTTGTCGGCTACATACGGGTGGCTTTGCGTGAACCGCACCGCCATCGGCAGATGCAGCTCAACGCTAGCGCCCGGCTGCCAGCTACGTTGCACAGCCAGGTAATCGCCGGCCTTGGGGTTTTCAGCCGCCGGCTCACCGTTTACCAGCAGCGTGGCCCCCTCAGCCCAGGCCGGTATGCGCAGCCTCAGAGTGAAATCGGCGCTAGCGGGCGGATTGAGCGTGATTCTGACATCCTCTTGCCAGGGGTATCCCGTCTCGACCTGCAATTGCACCGGGGTGCCATCTTCCAGCTCAAGCTCGGCCCCGCAGGCGTCGTAGAAATGCACCCAGATGCCATCGGCGCTGGTGCTGAAGAGATACCCGGGCAGTGAGGCGAGGGTGCGCTCGACATTCGGCGGGCAACAGGTACACGGCCACCAGGCTTGCCGCACCCAGCCGCCCTCGGCATTGGGGTGCGTGGCTCCGGTGCCCGGATTAGCGGCCAGCGGATTGCTGTAGAAGTACTCGGTGCCGGCCAGCGACACCCCGGACAGAAACCCGTTGTAGATGATGGTTTCCATGACCTCCGCGAACCTGGCTTCGCCGCTAATCAGCAGCATTCGCCAGCCCCACATGAAATGGGCGATCTGGGCGCAGGTTTCGGCATAGGCCCGCGCGTTGGGCAGCTCGTAGGCATCGCCGAAGGCCTCGCCTGCATAGCGCGCCCCGACCCCGCCGGTGATATAGATCTTGCCACTAACCAGATCGTCCCAGAGGCGATTGAGGCTAGCCAGCATCTGGGCATCGCCGGTTTCGGCATAGTAATCGGCGCCGCCGCAGCACAGATAGCCGGAGCGCACGCAGTGGCCGGACAGCGCCTTCCGCTCCGCCAGCGGCGGCAAACCATACGTCTGCAGCGGGCGTTCCAGCAGCCGGCCTGCCAGCTCCAGGTACTGAGGCCGCCCGGTCGCCCGATACAGCTCCACCAGCGCCATCTCTATCTCGGGGTGGCTGTCCGTATCGGTCCGACCTCCGGGGCCGAACACCGCCACCAGCAGGTCGGCGAAATTGCAGGCCACCTCCAGCAGCCGGCTGTCATCATCGGCTCGGTAGCAGGCTAGCGCTGCCTGCATCAGGTGGCCGGCACAGTAAAGCTCGTGCGAGTGGGCCTCATCAATGCCCTGGAAGCGTTGCTCCGCCTGTTGCTCAATGAAGTGGGTATTCAGGTATCCATCCGGCTCCTGGACAGCCGCGAGCAACTCGGCCAGCTCATCCAGTGTGCCCTGCAACTCAGGCAGCTTCTCCGACTGCAGCGCGAAGCCCACGGCCTCAATCCACTTGTACAGGTCGGAGTCGGTGAAACGCGGGCCACGCCGCTCAATATCCTCCTCTGTGACCAGCCGGTGGAAGTTGTCCACCACGCCGCGCTCTTCCAGTAGCCGGTACAGAGCGGGGATGCTGGCCTGCGTATTCGCCTCCAGGCGCGGCTTCCAGAAGCCTTCGCCCATCTTCACCGCTCCGACCGGCACGCCCTGCAATCGCGCGTGAGGGCTGTTAGCCGTGTCAACGATTCCTGCAGGCCGTGAAGTGTCCTGGCTCATTAGTGGTCACCTTATGGAATGCCGGGGTTGAAGCGCGGGCCCGAGAGCATCGGTTTCCCGGTATCTGTGTCAGGTGAGGGTTCGTCGAAAGGCGAGGCCTTTCCTCTCGAGAAAAGCGCATGGTCGGGAAGCTAGACGGCAAAGCCGGTTGCGCCAATCGGAAAAACGAGCGGGCGCGGCCTTGAAAACCGCGCCCGACTTACGAGTGGTGAGAGCGTGCGTCTGTCAGAAAGTTACTTCACCCAGGTCGAACGTTGCCGTCTTTGGGTTAGCATCTTCAGTGTAGGTCGCGGTGATGACAACATGGGCCGAGACCATGTCCGGCGGGCGTTTGTACACGATGGTATAGCTCTGCTTGATGAGGTCAGCAATTCCCAGTTGGGTCAGATCAATGAGTTGGCCGTATAGCAGCGCAGTCCACTTGCCACCCGTTCCCTCGTGAGTTCGGCTCTCTGGAGGGCCGCCATCGGCCAGTTCGCGGATATCCCAGCCTGCCCAGGGAATGATGACACTGGGCGTTACTTCGGCACCCGGCGCGTTGGCTGCAACTGCTTCTTGCTCCGTCCAGAATCCCGAATAATCAGGGCTAACGGCGTGGATGATACCCCAGCCGCGGAACGCTGCCAGAACCTCGGAGCCCATCCAGGGGCAGAAGGGCTCGCCGTCCGGACGGGGATAGCTGTCTTGGGGGTCTGGTGGCGGGTCGCTACGCTGGTGAGCGCCAATGTCAGTGATCGCGATAAAGTGGCGAGCTCCCACCTCCGGCCAAACCATCGTGTCTTTGGCCTCCATCAGAGCCTTCAGCGGGTTCTCGGGCCCATCGCCTCCACCGATGGCTTGGAGGCCCTCCAACCAGGCCTGCAAGTCGTTGAGGTTCTCGCTCGGTTGTACCAGAGTTCTCTCCCCTTCGGTCAAATCCGCCGGATCCGTCGGAGGAAACGAAAAGTCCCATGTGTTGGTGCCGTCGGATGGGGTTCCATCTCCGAACTCCATTCCCGACCAGTAAACCTTCTCAAAGTCCGTGAACTCAGAGGCGAACTCCACGATGCTCTCTTTGACCCCATCAATCGCATTGCCCATGGAACCTGTGGTGTCGAAGATGAAGCATATTGAGAGCCCGCCAATGCGGGCTGGTATGGCCTGGGTGACGACTGTCGGGTCTCCGTTCAGCGTCACCTGGAAGTTGTCTGCGATTAGCCCCGAGGGCAGCAGCTCTCCCTCCGAAGTGGTAGTGATGGTGTTGGTACCCGTGTCGCCTCCGCCACCGCCATCAGGTGAGGGCAGGGTTGGCGACAGTCCACCGGAGCATCCGCAGACCATTATGATCAGCACCGCAAGTACAACGCTTAGCACAGGTAGCTGTCTTCTCATCTTCTATCCTCTCCTATTCCCTCTTAGAATATCGAGTCCAGCCGCACGCCGAAGCACGCAGCGTTATCCGGAGTCGCCAGTAGTGAAGTGGCACCGGTAGGGCCAAACGCATTGGAGCTGAACACTGTCAGCCACGTGGGGCGGGTCTCGGAAACGAGATACGAGGCACCGATGCCCCATACCAGGTCTTTGCCAACCCTGTTGGTGTCCTCGTTGATCGTGTTTCTGCCGCCGATGATCGCTGTAACGTCCGCGTTGAGCTGCAGCCGCGGGTTCATTGGCTTCTCCAAGCCCACACCGATTCCCACAACCGTTCCGAAGCCCCTGACGACCTGGTTGTTGGTGGCAACGGACGAGCTGCGCCACTTAGCCATCTTGGGATTGATGATCAACGTGGAGTCGTCGTAAACTCGCTCCATGACTACCCCCAACGTGGGGATGGCGTCGCCCCAATCGGCGCTAAATCCCGATGCCGTGTTGGTACCGGTGGGCTGGGATAGTGCAAGCTCCAAACCCGGATTGACCGCAACCGTCCAGTCACCTTCGGAGACCTGGTGCTTGAAATCTACAGCTAGCAGGCGCATTTTAGATGCCCGAACCACATTCGCTACAGGATCCCTCCCGCCGACGTCAATCTCAAGCAGGGCTAGCGAGCCTTCTGTCCTGTCGCCGACATCGTCGGTCACGCCGACTGCAATTGTCTCGTTACTGGATGCCCAGAACCGCACCTCAGCCCAGGTAAGTGCGGGGCCCTGGTACGCCCGCCCCGACTTGAGGTTCAGGGTACCGTCTATCTGCGCCCTTGCTGCCCGGGGCAATACCAGTATCAGCACGGCGCTTACAGCAAGCAAGCACAGAAACGAGTTCTGCTTCAGCATCTTCACCATCTGCATCATCCTCTCCCTGTCGCGCAACTACCTACCATTGCTTACGCCAGCGCTAAAGCGCCCCTTGGCCCGGGGCAACTTTCACAACATTATATACGGCGCCAGCCATACATGCAATAGGCATTTCGCCCCTGCAAACGCTAACGGCGGGTTCAGTGCGATATGTTCAGGGCGATTGGCTCGCTCACATTACAATTGCCGAGTTCGATGGTGAGAGCACGGGTGGTCTTGTCCCAGTGCCAGGATGGGGCCGGGCCGATCTCGCTTGCGCTGAGTAGATTCCCGTTCATCTCGATGCCCGAGGGCGGCGGTACGCAATGCACGACCAGACGAATCCTGCGGACAGTGACGGCTCCGTCGAAAGTGCCCTCTGCCGCACCGATGGCGACGACGGTCTCGTTGGCGGTGGTCTCCTGAGTGATCCTGGTAATCCGTCGCGCGCCCTGCTCGAACTGGTGGCTGATGCCGTCGTCTTCGTATAGCTCCAATGCACTGGCGGGGCCGGAATAGACATGCAGCGTCAGTTCGTCGTCCGGCTGCTGGCCGACATAGTCCATGTCTCTGGTCATCGGCAGCACTGCGCCGGCGCGTACCAGCAGCGGTCCGCCCCGATCGGCGGGGATGTCGGGCTCGTACCACTGCGCGCCGCAGATGCGCTCATCATTCCAGAAGTCGTACCAATCCCCGGCGGGGAGATAAACGCGGTCAGTGAAGATGCCGACCAGCAGAGTCGGGCCGAGCATGTACTGGCAGTGCAGATCGTAGGTTGCCGGGTCCTCGGGGAACTCCAGCGGCATTGCGCGCAGGAAGGGCGTGCCGGTAGTGTGGGCCTCCCAGGCGCTGGAGTAGAGGTACGGAATGAGGCGGTGACGGAGGCGGTCGTAGTAGGTGAAGATGGGCTTCATCTCATCGCCGAGATACCAGGGATGATACCAGCAGAAAAATGAGTTGATCTGGGCCCAGGGCTGGAGGAAGCCGAAGTGGAGGCCTTCGCGGGTGAAGACGTGCATGTCGGAGCTCGTCATGCCGTGGCCGGTCATGCTGAGGTTGAGTGAGGCCATCGCGGAGTTGTGCTCGCCGCCGGTATCGCCGGCCCAGGTCGCGGCATGTGCCTGCACTCCCGCCCAGCCGAGGCAGTAGAATACAAACGGCCGACGCCCGGTATGCTCGCGGAAGCCTTCATACATCTGCCGCGCGTACATCAGCGGTGCCAGGTTGTGCATGTCGGCATCGGTCAGGCCGTTGCCATGCAGCCGGTCAGGCGGAGGACATACCGTTGATGACGCGTCCTGCTTGAAGAAGTCCGTGCCCTGGTCAACGAACTGCTTGAGATGGTCGAACCACGGCTCCTCAGGTCGGGTCACCTTATCCAGGCGCGCTTGCTCCTGCAGCTTCTCATCCCCCAGGAGGTCGTTGGCGGAATGGGCCTGCTGCTCTCCGCGCGCCGCCAGTGTCCTCCCCAGGCGGCGTTCCTCCTCGTAGGTGAAGTCGTACCCACTGCACAGCCACAGGCCGAACTTGTAGCCCATGCGGTGAATGGCATGGAGAAAGGCGGACTGTGAGCGGTCCGACCAGAAGGCAATCGGGAAGCGGTCCGGGTGCCACTTCTTATCGAGGGAGAAGTCATAATTCTGCTCCATCCAACCCGGTTCGAGACTGACCGCGTCGCAGGGAATGCCCTCGCGCCGGAAAATGTAGCAGTCATCCATCAGCTCGCGGGCATCGGCCTGGGTTCGGCAGATAAAGAAGAGTCCCAGCGCCCACTTCGGCGGCATGAACGGCTTGCCGGTCACTTCAGTGTAGCGGCCGATGACTTGCTTCGGCGAGGGGCCGTAGATGAAATAGTAATCGAGACTGTCGCCGTCTGCCGCAAAGCCGAACCGGCTGTCATCGGTCGCGCCGAGGTCCACCGAGGTCCGGCGCGTCGTGTTGATGAGCAGCCCGAAGCCGTCGTTGGTCATCAGGAAGGGGATCGGGAGGTAGCAGGTGACATTGCGGATCCACAAGTCTGCGAGCTGTCCGCGGTGCTCGATGCGGTCGCGGTTTTGGTCGCCAAGGCCGAAAAAGGCCCGCTCCGATGGGAGCTCGAAGTCGGTGCGGAATCCCGGCTCCGGCCCACTGACAGCCGGCCCGGCCTCGGTCAGCAACTCCGTGTCCTCCTTATCCCGGATTGAGATTGCTCCGGTGCTCAAGGACACGGTCACGGAAATCTCCTGGCTTCGGATCTCGACCTGCTGTTCGGCTTCCTCGAACTCGAAGTCGGCCGCCGCCCAGTCATCTCTGAAGAACTGGTAACGTATCAGGTGCTTTACCGGCGCTGCTTCGCCCGGGAACTTGCGTACCCGCACAATCGCCGGGGTGCAGAACTCAATCAGCATGGTTTCGTCGGCGCCTTTGACCGCTAGACCGCTCTTTGTCCGCGCCACGCCTAGCTGTGCAGCCATGATTCAGCCTCCGTACCTCTATGCGACTTGGTCTCCGGTATGCAGCGCCGTGCCGCAAGTTTCCCGCTGCTTTGCCAACAGACCTGCCGGCCGCAGTAGCGCTCTATATACACGGCGGCGAAGTCTTTCCCGTATGTGCGCATCAGCTTTCGTATCTCCCGGGCTTATTTGGCCAACCTGCGCGGACTTGCGCAAGTCAGTGCTAAGGCAGACGCAGGGCGCGGATACTGCCATCCCGGCTGCTGGCCAGCACCTGTGGGCCGCCGCCATCAAGCAGCTTGCCGCTCGTCAAAGTGACCAGCTTACCGCCGGTGGCAAACCGACCGGCGACAGTCCCGGCGGCGGCATCCAGCAGATAGACCGCGCGGTCGTCGCAGCCGGCGGCTATCATGAGCCTCTCCGGCGCGGCGACTACCGCGATAGTGCGCACCTGGTTGCCGAGGTCCGTTCGCCAGAGCAGCTTGCCGGCCCCATCCACGCAATACACATTGAACGACAGGGAGCTGGCGATGATCTCATCAGCTCCGTCGCCGTTGACATCGGCGCACAGTACGCCGGTCACCTCATCGCCAGTATTGAATTGCCACAGCGGCTTGCCCTCGGCGCTGACGACCTGCAGTTGCGTATCGGCTCCCCCGAAGATCACCTCAGGCCGCCCATCGCCGTCAATATCACCGGCAGCCACGGCATTGAGGCCCGGCCCGCCGCGCGTGCTATAGCCCCACAGTTTGGAGCCATCCTCCGCCTTCGCCACCGGCCACCAGTAATACTCCGTGCCGCACACGACCTCCTGCCTGCCGTCGCCGGTCAGGTCCACCGCGCAGCCTGCGGTCGAGCGGTGTACGCTCTCCTGGTGCCACAGCTTCTTACCCGTCGCGTCAATGGCGTGGTAGCGCCAGTTATCCGCTCCGGCGATGACGACCTGCTTGCCCTCGCCGCCGATGTCGGCAGGGAAAACCGTCGCCACCTTGCCCTGGCGCTTGTAAAACGGGACGTCGTAGGCCCAGATCTGCGCGCCGGTGGCGTCCAGGGCCACGACCTGCGCGGCGCTGGTGCCGGCGATGACCGTGGGCTTGCCGTCCCCGTTGAAGTCCACCACACAGACGCTGTTGACCCGGCTGCTGCAGTCAAACCGCCATAGCAGTCTGCCACCCGCATCAAGGCAACAGACCTTGCCATTGGTGCTGCCGGCGATGGTCTCATCGCGCCCATCACCGTCGAGGTCGGCGCAGGCGATGGAGGTGAACTGGTAGGCGGCGGGCGCATTCTCTCTGACCTTAGCCCGCGCTTCGGCCAGTCCCGGTCCGTCGCCCCATAGTTCAACTTCGGCCAGGTAGATGCCGGTGCCGGGGCGCGGCGTCAGTATCAGGCGCACGTCCCGCGCCTTCGCCCCCAGCTTCTCGAACTCATACACCTCCGGCTGATGCCCCGGAAATCCCCAGTTGCCGTGCTCCTCCTCATCCCTGAAATCTATCAGCGTCCGTATGTCCTCAGCGAAGCCATCAGTGCTTGCCAGCAAGCGCAGCCGGCCGATCTGGAAAAGCTTGTTCTTGCTGGAAGAGGTCGCGTACCAGGCCTTGACCAGCAGGCTATCCAGGTCGTAGGGATTATCCAGACGCAGACTTATGGTCACTTCCTGGTCGGCGTCCCACATCACGGCGTCGCCGGTGTCGGTGTCGCCACCGTTGGTGATGTTATTGAGGTTATTGGCCCCGGCGGTGCCGGAGAATACGTTGGCGGGCAGTGGCGGCGGCTCGCACGTCGTCTCCAGGACCGTCGGCACCCGCTCCGGCACTCCCGCATTATTGGTCAGCAGATAGCCCTCTGGCCTCTCCGCGTAGCTCCATAGTTCGGTCAGCTCGGGAGCCTGGACCGTGGCCGTCGCCGCCCCTGCTGAAGCTGGGAGCGAGCTGATGACAAGCTGCATCAGGCTCGCAACATCCGAGGCCCGGGCGGTTTGCTTGAAGCCAACCCGTTCGCTGGTCTGCTCGGCACCGGCGGCGGTCACCGTGGGCGTCTTGAATAGCGCACTGCCCTTGGCGATGTCGGCCTCCATATCCGCGCCACCCGCGAAGGTCTGCGTTTGCTCCAAGAACTCAATCTTGCGCACGCCTGCGCCGTAGAACTTCTGGGGCGTCAGCACGATCAGGTCGGCCTCGGCCTGCACCGCTCCCGGCAGCACCACCTTCCCCGCCGCGTCGGCCACCGCGACGATTATCGGGTCCCCGGCACCGCTGATCGCGGCCATATTTTCGCCTAGGCGCACCACCTTAACTGCCGCCGGCTGCTCGCCGGAGGCATGCAAGACCGTAAATAGATTTACCTGCTGGCCTGCCTGCAGCTTTGCGTTGACAAGGCCCTGGAAGACCTTCACCACCGGCTCCTCGGCATAGGGATAGCCGCCCCAGTTGCTGCCGGTGGCGGCATCGTCATTGACCAGGCAGTGCATGTCGGGCGTCATCGCAATGGTGGCGTGCCGGCCCTGCTGCTCGATGCTCATCACCGAGCCCTCCAGCCGGACCTTGCCGATGGTCTGCCACACGGCCCGGAAGCTGTAGTCACCTGGCTCCTGCGCCACCATCCGATCAACCGCAATAAACAGGCGGTTTTTGAGCCAGATCACGCTGCGATGCCAGTCAACGCCGGCATAGTTGCGCAGCACCGTCCGCGAGGCCCCCATACTCGGCAAATCGGCCAGGTTCTCCAGCTCGCAGAAGCCGGGGATCTTGGCCGACTGCCCCTCCCGGAGGATCAGCACGCCATTGTGGTACTTCGGCAGCGACTTGATGTAGTCAACATCGGCCAGCCAGATGCGCCCCTGCTCGGTCCACTGCAGAACGGCATTGGCATCCATGTGGCCGTGCCCGCCGCGGGCCAGCCCGTCGAGCAGCAGGTACTGGTCCTCAGGCGCAAAGCCGCTGCGGAACACCACCTTATCGAAGGCGCGCTGCTGGTCCACCTGCTCCTCGCCTACGAAGGTGTCAAACCACAAGCCGTCCAGCGGCCATACCTTGGTGCCGATCAGGTCCGCCGGCTCCTGTGGGGCGGTAGTAGTGGCACAGAAGTCGCTGAATCCCGCAGCCTTGCGCACTTGGGCTTTCTTGTCCAGCGCCCACTGGTAGCGGCCATCGCGGTAGAACCACTCGGCAGCCCGCAGCATGTGCATCTCGCCGCCAATCGGTCCCCAGCCGCCGATATCGCCGTAGGGCACCTGGTAGCCGAGATTGTTCATCGTGAGGATGGCGTAGTCGGCATTGAACCGCACCTTGCCGCTCTCGAAATAGCTCAGATCGGGGCGCGCCAGGCAGTAGCGAATCACGTGGTGCAGCGTGTGCCATTGGTAGGAGTTGCAGTCACAGTGCGCCTTGGTCGCATTCAACTGAAATTGAAAGGTCCCGTCCGCGACCTTGATCCACTCCTCGCCTTCAAAGGCATGGTAGTAGCGGTCGAAGTACTGGCCGGCGTAGAGGCAGCCCAGGGCCGGGAAGGTCTGGTGGTTGAAGCGCACCCGCCGGCTGCTGGCTGGGGCGGTCTTGCGCGGCCCGACCTCACTGACCCAGCGAAACAGTATCTTGGCAACCTCCAGGCGGTCCTCGTCACTGATCGCCGGACATTCCTCCACCGCATCCCAGGCCGGGATCACGCCGTAGATGTGGAAATCGGAATCCATCCCCCAGGGGCCGCCGTAGGTCTGCGGATCGCTGAGGTAGTTCTCATAGGTGCGCTTGATCATCCACACGAACATCCGCGCATAGGCTTCCTGGCGGGTGACTGCATAGGTCCGGCCGATGTTCTGAGCAAATGAGAACAGCCCGCGCGTGCCGGCGGTGCGCAGATGGTTTTCGCAGCGGTCTTTCTGCGCCTGCTCCCATTTCTCATCCGGTGGACTGCTGAAGGTCTTGCCATATGCCTCAAGCGCTGCACCGGTAAGCTTGACCTCCAACATTCGCGGCAGAATCAAGTCGGCACCTTCGACGACATAGGCCTTGAACGCCTCCACACCTAACCTGGCGCCCTCGGCATCGGAAGCCCCGATACATATCAGGTTCTTACCGGTGCCCCAGGGATCATGGACGCTGCGTAGCTCGAAGCCCCCATCACCGGGGAAGATGCTATCGGCGAATACCAGACTGTGCGAATACGGATACAGCAGTCGGCGGTTGTTGACGATAGTGCCCAGCACGATGACATTAGTCATGGCGAGGTCGTTGTCGGAGACCTCATCGGCGCGCTTGACGGGCAGTTGCGCGCCGGTCGCTGCCTTTATCGCTGCCGCCAATTCAGCCGCCAGGCTCTGCCAGCTCTCCTCCTCCGGCCTCACAATGATGGCCCGGGCCTCTCCGCCGACCACCAGCGGCGTATCCGGATACAGGCGCTTCGGCTCGGTAACGTCCATGAATGATTTTGTCTCATTAGTGACGGCCTGCACATTATCTAGGTACATATCAAAGCCGACGCCGGCATCACGGGTACCGGCATAGAACCGCAGCTTGACTACCGCCGAAATGTCGTCAGATTTGACTTCCTTCGGCTCCCAGGTCAGGCCCGCTTGGGAGACGCCCGGAATTAGCTCAAAGGTGGTCTGCTCGACCTGCAGCAGGCCTCCCCAGCTCGCCCAGCTCAGCACGCATGCGCCCGCCGCGTCATAGCCCCGCACATAGAGCGCCTGGCTGTGCTGCGGGTCCGAGGTCCAGGCGTCGAAGACCAGCGCCCGCCGGTTCAGGTCCACCGCCTCAATGGCGATGTCAAAGCTCACGTAGGTATTGCCGGTGGCGTCCTGCGGCGAAACACTGGATACATGCAGGCTGCCTTGGCCCTCGCTGAGGTAGGCCGGCTCGCGGTTGATCTCCAGCTTGGTCTCCTCGCGGTCCTTGCCCCAGTCCAGCACAACGCCTGCCAGGTCCTCGGCCATATACACTTTCTGCGGCGGCTTGGCTGCCGGCGTGCCTGCCGCCTGCTCCGAGGCGAGCTCCTGGCTGGTGGTTGCTCGGGGACTAATCTGCTTGAATCTGCCCGGCTCAGCGGTCGCCTGGGCCGTCGCAGCCGGCTGATAGCTTCCATCCGCTCCAACCGCCCGCAGATTGTCAATATAGATGTCGAACGGCACCCCCTTGCCATGAGTGCCGGTGTAGAACTGCAGCTTGACCACCGCCGAGACGTCCGTCCCGGTCAGGTAATTCTGCTCCCATCTCAACCCGCTGCCGGACTCGCCGGGCGTAAGCCGGAAGCTGGTTTTCTCCCTGCCCATCGGCGCCTCCCAGCTATACCAGCTCAGCACGCAGTCGCCGCCGGCATCATATCCCCGCACGTACAGCGCCTTGGTTTGCTCGGGTAGCGAGGTCCACGCATCGAAGGCCAAGGCTCTGGCGGTCATATCCACCGGTTCGAGAGTTACGGTCGCGCTGACGTAGGTATTGCCTGTGGCCTCGGCCGGCGATTCGGAGTAGAGATGCAGGCTGCCCCGGCCTTCGCTGAGGTAGGCCGCCTCAGTGTTGATCGTCATCGTGTCCTGGCGCACTGGCTTGCTGGTTACCACGAATCCGGTCAAGTCATCGCAGCTATGCAGCATCACCGCCTGCTGTTCGGCCTGAGCGGTGACAGTGCCGGCAATTACTAGCGCCGCGATGGCACAGAGTTGTCTCATCATACCCACCTCGCTGCTACAGGTTGGTCCGCCTTCCATTTCTACACAAATGCACACAGACAATTTTGCCGCGCCCCGCCGCTTTTCCTTCAAGGCAGTGGCGGAAACTGTGGCAGCGAAGCTTTCAAGGCTGGGCCAGCCGTTGGCATTGGCTGTTTGGCAGACGGGACAGCGGCAACGGCAAGAGCGCCTAACCCCCTAGCCCCCTTCCCTGGTAGGGAAGGGGGAATCAAAGGGGAAAGGTCGGCCAAACAAGGCTGAGCTACGCGACAAGGGAGATTGAACAGGACGCGGCTTCCTCACTCCTGGTGCAGGTGCCGGGCGGCGAGTAGGGAATGACTCATTCCAGGAGGTAAGCAATGGCACGAATTACGGTACTGGCGGACATGGCCGGCAGGCACACCCCTCATGATGTCTATCACCTGTGGGTGGAGGTGCGAGAGGCTGGAATCCTGGTCGGCTGGGACCGCTACGATAGCGCGCAGCTCACCTTCAGCATCGGCAGCGACGGCATGGTGCATGCCGTAGGGCGGCCCTGGGCGCTGCAGAAGCAGGGCGCGGCCTACTCCGTCGCCTGGCACGGTGACAACTGGCTAGCTGCCGAACACCGGCTACGTGATGCGGCTAAGGATAAGTACGCACCGCCGGACCTGTCACCGGGCAATGCCGCTGAGCCATACTTCGACATTGTCTGCATGCTCAATGGTGATGAGCACGAGTTCTGTGGCGACGAGGTCTCGCTGCTGTTTCCAGCGGTGTGCTTCGATACCGATGATAGCGCCTGGCTGGCGTGGGTGCGCTGCGGCGATGTCGAGAACGCCGACGGGGTGATTGACCAGTTCAACGAAGTCGAGTGCGCCCGCCTGGAGAATGGCGAGTGGGTCCGCGAGGTCGTGGCCGATTTACGCTACGGTTTGCAGCCCAAGGCGGGAGTCTGGGGCTATCCGGGCCGCCGGCGACGCCCCTATATCGTGCCGGATGATCGCGGTGGCGTGTGGCTGCTGTGGGAGCGTAAGGAGCCGCACGATGGCTCCACCACCAAGGTCAGTGGCATTCTCTGTGGCCGCAGGTTCGCCGACGGGCGCTGGCAGGACCCGGTCCGCCTCGTCGAGGAGCCTTACATGGATTACTTCCCGGCGCTGCGGGGGGTAGTAGATGGTGCCATCATCGTCGCGGCTCAGAAGGGGGTGCCCGATACCGAGCCCGGACGCGGCGAGGTTGTCGTGCTCTCAGTCGAGGTCGAGGGCGCGCCGTCGCTAGAGCCGGACAGTGGCTTTGAGCAATGGCGGCAGATCAACCTCGCCGAGCGGAAGTTCTTTCTGCCCGCCGACCGCACAATGGCAAACGACGGCGACACCTATCAACTCATCTTCGGCGACCCGCATAGCCATACCGCGCTCTCTACCGATGCCGAGGGCGACCTGCTCGAGATGCTGTCATACGCCCGCGACAAGGCCAAGCTCGACTTCGTCGCCTTCACTGACAATGATTACATATATGGCACCCGCCTGACCGACGAGGCCTGGCGCTATACTATGGCGCTGAGCCAGCTTTGGTCCACCGACGGCCGCTTCATCGCCGTGCCCGCCTATGAGTGGACGCTGGCAGAGGACGGGCCGGTCCGACCCCAGCACCGCTCGATACTCTTCGAGACCTACGACCAGAGCATCCTGCGCTGGTACGACCACGAGCAGCCGATGCAGGCGCTGGTCTCCTGGATTCAGACCACCAACGGCATCATGAACACCCAGCACGCCCAGTTCCGCCTCACCGACAGCGACCGCGAGGCCAACCTGGAGGTCTGCTGCGGCTGGGGCGACTATATCAACAAGTCCGACTGCTTCCACGAGCATCTCAACGACGGCTTCATAGTTGGCTTCGTCGGCACCTCCGACGGCCATCGCCGCACCCCCGGTCTCGGCGGCGGGGTGACCGGCCTGTGGGTCAAGCAGTTCACGCTGCCCGGCATCATCGAGGCCTTCCGTGAGCGTCGCTGCTATGCCACCGCCGGTGCCCGCATCGGCCTGAAGTTCTGGGTAAACGAGGCCTTCATGGGGGAGAGGCTTGTCGGCGATGGCCCCTACACGGCGCGGATAGCCGTCCAAGCACCGCGCGAAGTCGCAAGCGTGGAGGTCTTCGCCGATGGGGCGGTCGTAGCCACGCTCAGCGATCTGCCCGCCAGCTTCGACGAAGAGCTGCCCGACCTGCCCCCGGCTTCGTGGTATTACGCCAAGGTGACCATGCCCGGCGGCTTCCCGGAGTACCCATCCAACATCGCCCCCGCCGCAGGGCCGTGGGCGTGGAGCTCGCCTGTGTTCGTGACCGGTTGAGCCAAGGAGTGAGTGGGATGGCCGTTTTCGACAAACACCGGACGCGCCGCCTCATCTACAACGACGACGGCGACCAGCAGTACCCCTTCGAAGGCTATGATTACCATGTAACCGATGCACAGTCCTTCATTGACATTCGCACTGCGCCGGCCTTCGACAGCCATGTTGATACCTATGCCTGGTGCGTGGGAAATGGTTGCGACCCGCCGTGGAGTGAAAGCTACAAGTACAAGGTATGGCCGGATCTGGGCTCGGCGCAGCGGGCCAATGACATCATCGTCGCGGCCTGTCACGAGCATGGCCTCGAGGTGTGGGGTTCGTTGCGCATGAATGACATCCACGATTCCTTCATGGCGGACAGCTACGAGGAGACCAATGATCCGCTCAAGGCCCAGCACCCCGAATATCTGATCGCGCCGGAAGAGGTCCGGAGTCTACCCAAGGAGCTGACAGAACGCTTCTTGTGGAGCGCCTTCGATTTCTCACGGCCCGAAGTGCGCGCGCATCGGCTTGAGTTCATTCAGCGCAACGCCTCCGCCCACGATTTCGACGGCTACGAGCTGGATTTCACCCGCTTCGTCTGGAACTTCGCGCTGGGTACCGAGCGCCGCCATACCGATGACATGACCGAGCTAATCGGGCAGGTCCGCCGCGCCCTCGATGAGATCGGCCGCTCCCGGGGCCGTCCCTATACTCTGGCGGTGCACGTGTTCGATTCGCCCCGCGTTTCTCTGGAGTTGGGGCTTGATGTCGGACAGTGGCTGGAAGACGAGCTGATTGACGTGCTGGTAGTCGGCCTGGGGTATCTGCCGTATAGCTTGCGCCTCGACGAATGGCTGGCGCTGGGCAAGCGGTACGGGGTGCCGGTGTACCCCTCAACCAACACCAACATGTACTCGCACTGGTGGAAGAAGCGCACCCACCGGCCGGAAACATGGCTGGAGGCGGTTCGGGCGGGCGCGGCCTATCACTGGCAGGAAGGCGCCGATGGCATCTACCTGTTTAATCTCTTCTGCATGGAGGACCAAAACGTCGGTCCGCTGCCGCGCGAGGTCACCTACGCGCCGCTGAATGAAGTGGGCGACCCGGCGGTGCTGGCGGGCAAGGCCAAGCTCTACAGCATCCAGCCGAGCTTCGACGGCGGCTTCTGTCATCACGGCTCCGAGATGACGCACCTGCCGGCGCCCCTGGACAAGCTGGAGCGCAAGCTGCCGCTGATGATGGGGCCGGACGCCGATGACCCCAACGCCACCTTTACGATATCCGTCTGGACCCAGGGCGGCGACCCGGAGCGGGTATGGCTGCGGCTGAATCATACGCTGCTGGCGGCACCGGAGAAAGCAGGGGAGTTCTACACAGTAAACGTGCCGCCGGGGATCATGCACGCCGGCCTCAACGAGCTAGCCATCTGGTGCAACGAAGAGCTGATTCAGACGGCCAACCCGCTGATAGTCAATCAGGTCTTCGCGCGGGCAAGCTACGGCCAGGAGTAGGTGAATAGTCACTAATGACCGCCCGAGAGCGCGTTCTGACGGCCATCGAGTTCACCGGACCCGACCGCTGCCCGATTCATCACTACATTTTCCCGGGCGCGATCTGGCGCCACGGCCAGAAGTTGCTGGACCTCTGCGACCAGTACCCCGACGACTTCGGCAATGCCTCCGTCAAAGCCAATACCCGTCCCCGTCAGCAGGACGACAGCATGGATGACGTGGTGGAATGGACCGACAACTGGGGCACGGTTTGGCGGCGACTGCGCGGCTATACCTCCGGCGAGGTGCTGAGGCCGGCGATTCCCGATTGGGAGGCCTGGCAGAGCTACGAGTTCCCGTCCCATCCCGATGACAAGTATTACCAGGACTTCGCCGAGCAGGTCAAGCAGCGCCACCCCGAGGAGTTCGTCTATGCCAGCGCCGGCGGCTTTTTTCAGCTTATGCAGCACATGCGCGGCCCGGCCAATTACTTCATGGACCTCGCCGAGGACAACGCTGGCGTGCACGAGCTGGCGGACCGGATGGTGGAATACAACCTCTATTCCATCGAGCGCTACGTGCAAGCGGGCGTGGACTGCATTACCTTCGGCGACGACTGGGGCGCTCAACACGATCTGCTGATTCATCCGGAGATGTGGCGGCGGTTCTTCAAGCCCCGCTATGCCAGGATGTTCGAGGTCGCTCGCGATGCCGGCGTGCATGTCTGGTTTCATGTTGACGGCTGGATCCTGGAAATCATCGAGGACCTCATCGAAATCGGCGTGACGGTCCTCAACCCGCAGCACCCCTGTATGGGCACCGAGCGCGTGGGGGAGATCTGCGGCGGCCGCGTCTGCATCCGTACCGACATTGATCGCCAGTGGGTCATTCCCTACGGTACGCCGGGGGATGTCGTCGAGGCCGTCAAGGAGGCCATCGCCGTCTTCGGCAGCTACAACGGCGGTGTCATCTTGCATGGCGAAGTCGGCCAGGACGTGCCCTTTGAGAACATCGAGGCCCTGTACTCGGCATTCTATGAGTACGGTCAATACCCGCTGGCTTGGCTCAACGGACAATAGCTGGTAGTGCTAGTCTGCTGAGGTCAACGGCGTACTGTTTGGTCTATTCTGCAGTCCCGGCGAAGGTGAGACTGACAATGATCGAGGTGCGCGAGTATCAGCCCCAGGACGGGCCCGGCTATGTGGAGGTGCATAACACCGTCTGGAGCGGCGACAACGCCATAGACATAGAGACCTGGGAGCGCTGGAGCCGGCAGCCCATCACCGCCTCCATCGCTCTTGAGGATGGTAAGGTCGTCGGCGCTGTCCCCTTCCACTTCCGCGACTTCGTCCTCAGGCCGGGCCTGGTCATCCGCGCCGCCTTCGAGTATTCGGTGTGCGTCTTGGAGCGGCTGCGCAGCCAGGGCATCGGCTCAAAGCTGATGGATGCCGCCAAGCAGTTCCTGCCCGCCCAGGCCGATGCCATGATGGTCTATCGCGGCGGCGAGCGCACTGCCGGCTACCGCTTCTACGCCCGCAACAGCCACCATGACATGGTGTTCTATCGCAACCTTATCTGGCCGACTCCCAGTGGGCAGATAGGCGATGGCGTGCGCTTCTGCGATACCGAGGAGTTCCTCAACAGAGAAGCCGAGGTGCTGGGCGTTTTCGCCGGCGCTTACGGCTGTTTCGGTGGCTATCCCCAGCGCGTGTCCGGCTATCACGCCCGCGCCTTCCAGTCCATGCAGTACGACGAGCTGAAGAGCGATTTCCATTTCGCGCTGGCCGAAGATGACGACGGCCTGGCCGGCTACGCTGTGTTGACCAGATGGGTCAATGGCGGGGACCTGAAGGTGGCAGAGATGGCAACCCGGGGCGGCGACCAGCTCATCGCCCATGACCTGTTCATGGCCGCGGGGGCGCGAGCAGCCGATCTGGGCACGACTCTCAGCATCTCCGGCCCCGACGATGGCCTCTATTGCGCTGTGGCCCGCTCGCTTGGCTTCATAGGCCGCACCCGCGCCGCAGCCTCGATGTTCATCATGGCCCATCTACTCGACCCGCCCGACCTCGCCCAGAAGACCTTGCGCCGAATGCCCGAGCTGGCCCACACCCGCATCGAGGCGTTCACGCCGGAGGCCGATTACCTGCTTCACGATCCGCCGGCACCGGCCAAGACCATCACTCTGGAGACCAAAGAAGAGCACCTGACGCGGCTATTGCTGTGCCGCCTGGACTTGCAAGCGGCGATTCGCGAGCACCGGGTCACGGCCTATGGCGCGGCCGATGGCGACATCAGCGCTCTGGCCGGGGCCTTCCCGTGCTGCCGCTGGGAGTACCATGCGCTTGACTATATCTAGGAGTGCTTGCGGGAATTGTGTATATCTCGTAATTGCTCGCCGTGCAAGTTGAGACTACGTTTGCCTCGCCGCCGAGCTGGATAGACATATGCTCTCCCCGGCCCTCGCCTCTTTGATTCCCCTCTCCCTGAGGGAGAGGGGCTAGGGGTGAGGGAAATGTGTAGTCACTATATCTAAATCAGGAGGCACCATTTTATGGACAAGATTCGTTTCGGAATGATCGGTGGCGGCGCGATCAGCAAGGCTCATGTCCCCGCCATCCAGGCCAACGCCGGCGCCGAAATCCTCTGCATCGCCGATGCCAATGAGGAGCTCGCCAGGGCGCGCGCCGAGGAAGTTGGCGCTCCACGTAGTTGTGGCAGCTATGACGAGCTCATGGAGATGGACGATGTTGACGCCGTCATCATCGGCATTCCCACACAGTTTCACGCCGATGCCGCGATCAAGGCCGCGCAAGCCGGCAAGCACGCGCTGTGCGAGAAGCCGATGGCCCGCACCCTGGAGCTCTGCCGGCAGATGATTGAGGCCCACGAGGCCGCCGGCACGGTGCTGGCGATGGCCTTGGTCCGCCGCTATGATGACAACTGGGGGCAGATACGCAAGATGATTCATGAGGGCAAAGCTGGCCGGCCCTGCATGTGGCGCTGCCTCGCAGCCGGCGCAGCGCCCGGACCGCCCAGCTACGGCGAGTGGTATTGCAACGGCGACTTCAGCGACGGCCCGCTGACCGAAAGCGGCTCCCACGACCTTGACTTCCTGCGCTACACCTTCGGCGATATCGCCTCGGTCACCGCTTACATGAATCACATGGCCGATTACGGCTCGGTGCTGGACAATGCCATCGTCATTCTGCAGTTCGCGAGCGGCGACCAGGCCCTGGTGCAGTGGTCGTGGAGCCTGCCGCGGGGGGCCCACAGCGGCTTTCGCGGCCTGGATGTGATCGGCCCCGACGGCTCCATCCACGAGCCGCGCCAGGAAGACGACCGCTGGCTCATTGACATCTCGAAGGCCGGTGGTGAGGTCGAAACGATTCCCTTTGAGAACCGCCGTGACTCCAACACCTGGTTCGACGGCCAGCTTGCCGGCTTCATCAAGGCGATTCGCGAGGGAATACCGGCGCGGGCTACCGGCGAGGACGGCTACAAGGCGCAGGAAGTCTTCGCGGCGGCGGTGAGAAGCATGGAGACCGGCCGCAGGATTGACCTGCCGCTCTAGCTTATCCGGCGCGCAGCTTCTTTCACTCAAGCGCACTTATCTTGATATTGTCCCACCATAGGTAAGTGCGGAAGGTCCGCAGGCCGAAAAGCCCGGCGGCGGGCGGCTCCGGGTCTGCGGCTGTCAGGAGCAGTTCCCCATCCACGCTGAAGCTCAGCTTGCCGCCCTGTTTGAGAATCTCTATGTGATAGGTCTTATGCTGCCGGCAGTTCGATGTGTATGTCTCCTTCAGCAGCTCAAATCCGGGGCAATGGCGGATACGCACGCGGGCCTGGCGCTGCTCGGGCAGCAGTCGCATGGCGGCCTCCCGCGTGTCCGACAGAAACGTGATGATATTGCCGTTGAGGACATGGTACTTGCCATAGGCCGCCTCCGGCCGGTCCTCCCGGGTATCATAAAGCGGCGTGCCGGACGGGGCGGAGAAGTGGATGAAGAAGTTGATGTTATTGACATCGCAGTCCGAACGCAGCACCTGGGCGTCACACTCGATCTTCACGTCGCCCACGAACTGCTGCTTGCACCAGACAGTGGCGCAGAGGCCCGGCCGCCGCTCAGTCCTTGCGCCGCCTGGTTCGGCATCAACGTGCAGGCGCTGGTCCTGCACCCATATTCGCACGCCTCCCTCGGCCCACCAGTTGTCCATACCCTCGGAGAAGTCATCGAAGAACACTACGCCCTGCTTATCGCTGCTCATCTGTTGTCCCTCCAGTGCATCCGCTTGACCCCGGACTGTCACCAGGCAGGCGACTGATGCGATCAGACATGCCAGGGCGACAAGGCATTTCGGGCAGTTCATTTCCGCTCTCTCCCTGCGACTCCGATTCCTGCACAGCCTGGCTGTGGTATTAGCTAAGTTGCCTATCCGAATATCGCATCCAGCAGATACAGCGCGGCCCGCTTGTCGGGGATGCGCCCACGCACTGCGCTGTCGAGGTCGCTCATCGCAAAGGCCGGAACCGCCGACCCGACACATGACGGGCAGCCATCCTCGCAGCCGCATTCGCTGATGACGGTATGCACCGCCGCCATCAGTTCCTCGATGCAGTCCAGGCAGCGCCGCGCATAGCCCATTCCGCCGGGATAGCGGTCATGCAGAAACAGGGCATCCCGCTTCAGGCAGCTTGCCTCCACCACGGTGCCGATGTCCTGGGGATCGCACATGACGAAAAGCGGGGCCACCTCGACCATCACATTAGCAATCCCGATCAGCGCCTCGCCCATGATCATCTTCTGTTTCAACATTCGCTCGGCCAGCTCCTCCGGCGGCGCAAACCACATCGCTACCGTCTCCAGCGTCTGCGGCGGTAGCTCCAGCTCCTCGAAGCCGAGGCTGTCGCGCGAGTGGAAGCGGACCTTCTTGAACATCGGTATCGAGGTCGTGACCGTAACATCTCCGAAGCCGGCCAGCCCGCCGCGCCACTCCTGGTGCTGCTCGGTCTCATCTATCCGGAGTTGCGAGGTCTGCACTGATTGCGTGTAGTAGTCGAGGTCGCATTTCTCGACATGCGCGATCTTCTGCTCGAGGTCGAGCTGATTGACGAAATAGGTCTCCGCCCCGTGAATATAGACCGCATGGTCGTGAAGCTGCCCCAGAGCGCTGATTTCGTCAATCGTGCCGATGACCTGCTCGCCCTCCGACTCCTCCTGGATGGTATAGACCGGGCCGGCGATATTGCGCAGATTGACCGCAGCCGCCGGGTACTCCGAAGACGCCCAGTACCAGTGCCTCTCCAGATGCTTGACGAGCTGCTCCTCCTCGAGCAGCTCCAGCACCACCTCGGCATACGGCCCAAAGAGCTCGGCCTCCTCGTCGGCCAGCGGCAGTTCATGCGTGGCGCAGCGGATATGGCCGATGGCGATATGCGGGTTATCGGCATCCACCACCGCCTGCTCGGGACTTTGAGCGAACATATAGTCGGAGTGGGTCATCAGGTACTGGTCCATGGGCATGTTCTGCCCCACCAGGAAGACCACCGATTCCTCCAGACCCCGGCCGGCGCGCCCGGCTTGCTGCCACAAGCTCGCCACCGTGCCCGGGTAGCCCACCAGCACGCAGGCGTCGAGGCTGCCGATATCAATCCCCAACTCCAGCGCGTTGGTACTGGCTACACCCATTATCTCCTTGCTGACCAGCTTGCGCTCGATCTCCCGCCGCTGTTCGGGCAGGTAGCCGCCGCGGTAGGCGTGCACCGCCTCCGATAAGCGCCGCGACTTGGGCCGCAGCCGGTCGCGCGTGTTCTTGAAGATGAGTTCGGCGGCCAGCCGCGTCCGCACAAACACGATAGTCTGGATGCCCTCCTCTACCAGCGCGGTCAGCAGATAGACGCCTTCCCACAGCGGGCTTTTGCGGTCACCACCCACCCGCCAGTGCTCCGGCTTACCTCGCGCCGCCGTTTCCAGCGGCGGCGGATTCCACAGCACGAACCGCTTGGGGCCGCGCGGCGAACCGTCATTGCCGATCAGCTCCATCGGCTGGCCGGTGATGCGCTCGGCGTGCTCCCGTGGGTTCGCGATAGTCGCCGAGGAGCAGACGAACTGCGGTGCCGAGCCGTAGTGTCGGCAAATCCGCCCGAGCCGCCGCAGCACATTGGCCAGATGCGAGCCGAACACCCCGCGATAGGCGTGCACCTCGTCAACGATCACGTATTGTAGGTGCGTGAAGAAGCGGTTCCAGCGCGCATGCTGCGGCAGGATGCCCTGGTGCAGCATGTCGGGGTTGGTCAGGATGATGTTGGCCCCGTCGCGCAGTCTGCGCCGCAGGTTCTGCGGGGTATCGCCGTCGTAGGTGCCGGCCAGGAACTCGACGCCCTGGTCGGACATGCTGAACTGGCCCAGGCCCCGGAGCTGGTCCTGAGCCAGTGCCTTGGTGGGGTAGATGCAGAGCGCGGTGGCCGCGCCGTCCTCGGCCAGTGTCTCGACGATCGGTATGTTATAGCAGAGCGTCTTACCGGAAGCCGTGCCGGTGACGATGACGACATTGTTGCCCTCTCTGATGTTGGCTATGGCCTCAGCCTGGTGGCTGTAGAGCCGGCTGATGCCCTGCTTGTGCAGGGCCGCCTGCACAGCCGGGTGCAGCCCGCCGGGCACTTCGCCATACACAGCCGGCCGCGCCGGTATCATCTCCACGTGCATGATCTGGTCGGCGAAGAATTCGTGGTTGGCAATCCGGTCCAGGAAGGTTTCTACATCCATCAGTAGCTCCTAGGCAGTCTATCTTCGCGTGTGTTGGCCTTCGCGATCATGATCCCGTGGGTCAGGCTTTCCAGGCCGACTCTGCTAGCCATTGCCTCGCAGCGCATAGCGCCCGCCTCCGCTGATCTACTTCCCATCCTGCTTCCGCTGCTTCTTGATTTTCCTGGCCCGGGCCGCCAGCGCGTCCCCCTGCTGACGCGGTGTCATGCTCTGTTGGCCCTTTGCCGGCCCGGCCACATCGGCCAGCTCCCTGTCCGGCGCAACCTGCTCTTTCTTCTTACGCGGGCGGCTGGGGAAGTATGTCGGCGGCTTATTGCTGCGTTTGCTCATGCCCTCCGGCGCTTTCCCACGGCCCACATGGGCTGGTAAATCGTCCGAGGGTACGCTCTTTGCGATCCGCTTACGTAGCTCCTTATCGAGGCTTCTACGCCGCTGCTGTCGCATCGCGACATCAGCCTCATCCAGCGTTGCTGGGGCCTCGGCGGCGGGGTACTGCGTTTGCGGGTGGGGCTGGATCGGGTGGAATATCTGCGGCTCGCGCATCCGCTCCAGTCTCCGCCGCAGCGCCATCTCCAGACGCAGCTTGTGCTCGGCCTTTGAATCGGTCAGCGTCTCCACGTCCGGCTTCTGCAGATTCGTCATATCGCCGAGGTAGTCCTCCAGGATCATCAGCGCCGCCTGCTTGGACGGGATATGCGCCTCCCCGCGCGCCACGTTCCAGGTCGCGTACTGGCGCAGCGGCTTGCCCACACAGCAGGGGCAGCCGTCCTGGCAGGGGCATTGGCGGATCTGCTCCAGCACGGCGGGCATAATCTCACCCAGCCGCTCGTAGGCCTTCGCGGTGAAGCCCAGCCCCAGCGGGTAGCGCTCGTAGATGAAGATGGCGTTCCACGGCGAGTTGGCGCTGCCGATGGAGTGCGAGAAATCCAGCGTATCGCAGGTCATAAAGGTCGGCAGCAGCATCCTGGTAGCATAGCCGATCCCCCGCAGGCCGCTGTGGGCATCCAGGCCCGCCTGCCGCACTTGTGCCATCAGCTCATCCGGCGGCACCTGCCATACCGCCATCGTCTCCAGTTGCATGGTCGGCAGATTCACACCGTGCTGAGAGATTGCATCCAGCGAGTAGAAGTGGACCTTCTCATACATCCGGGTATCGAAGTAGGCGGTGACTTCGCCCCAGTAGGCGTGGCCGGTGCCGAACGGCTTCTCGCGCAGGATGTTGTCAACATGGTGCACGTCGGTGCCGCCGATGGGCTGGGTGTAGTAGTCCACCTCCACGCGCCTGACCCGCGCCAGCTTGCGTTCCAGGTCCAGCTCCAGCACCTCATAGGTGTCGCCCTGGTGCAGGTAGATGGCCCCGGGGTGCAGAATCGGCGGTGCGTCGAACTTGTTGACCTCCCCCAGCACCTCACCGCTGTCAGCGTCCTCAATCAACACATTCGCGTCGGCGTAGTCGCGCAGCGAGACCTCGTGCTGGGGCGTCTCGCTGGCGGCGTGATACCACATATCCCCAAGCCGCTTGACTTTGCGGTTCGCCTCCAGGATCGCCAGGACCATCGCCGCGTGCTCGCCAAACAGGTCGGCCTCCGCCTCTGGCAGCGGCAGCTCATGGGTGGCACAGCGCAGGTGCGATGTGATGACGAAGGGGTTGTCCTCATCTATGACGGCCTGCTCAACGGGCCGGCCGAACAGGTAGTCCGGGTGGCTCATCACGTACTGGTTGATGGCGGTGTCGAGGCCGACCAGGATCACCAGGCTGTCGCGGTCCTGGCGGCCGGCGCGGCCTGACTGCTGAAAAAACGAGGCCAGCGTCCCTGGATAGCCGACCAGAATACTGGCATCCAGCTTGCCTACGTCAATCCCCAACTCCAGCGCCCGGGTGGTGCTTACCCCCATCAACTCGCCGCTGAACAGGGCGCGCTCGATCTCGCGCCGCTCCTGTGGTAGGTAGCCGCCCCGGTACGGCGACACCTTCTTCGCAAGCTGCGGTGCTACTTCGCCGAGCTTTTCGCACACATAACGGTAGATCATCTCGGCGGTCATCTTGGCCTTCGAGAAGGTGATGGTGGGCACCTCGTGCTGGATCAGCATCGCCATCAGCTCGTGGGCCTCGACGTTGGCGCTGCGCCGCGACCGCCAGTCGGTAGCCCGCACTTGCGGCGGATTCCAGAACACGTAGGTGCGCTTGCCCCGAGGGCTGCCGTCTTCGTCAATCAGCCTCATCGGCCGGCCGGTCAGCGCCTCGCCAAGCTGTTGCGGATTGGCGATGGTTGCCGAGCACGCCACGATCCGCGGCGAGGCGCCGTAGTGACTGCACACCCGCAGGAATCGCCGCAGCAGGTTCGCCATATTCGAGCCGAAGATGCCGCTATACACGTGCAGCTCGTCCAGCACCAGCACCCGCAGATTCGCCAGAAAGCGCGCCCAGCGCCCGTGCTGCGGCATGATCCCGGCATGAAGCATATCGGGGTTGGAGAAGATGACTGATCCCTGATCCCGCAGCTTGCGCCGCGTGGTGGAGGGCGTATCACCGTCGTACACGCCGGCTGAGACCTGCTCCAGCCCGGCGACCTTCAGTGCCTCATCAAATCCCCTGAACTGGTCCTGCGACAGCGCCTTGGTGGGGAAGAGCAACAGGGCGGTGGCCTCGCGGTCGTTCAGCAGCATCTCGACAATCGGCACTACATAGCACAGCGACTTGCCGGAGGCGGTACCGGTGACGATCAAAGTATCCTCGCCGGCGTGGAAGCTGTCGAGGGCCTCGGCCTGGTGGGAGTAGAGCTGTTTTATCCCGCGCGCCGCCAGCATCTTGCGAACCGCTGCCGGCAGCGGCTCGGCGGGGTCGGCGTACCTGGCCGCCCGCGCGCCGACTTCCCGGACATAGACGATCTGCCCGGCGTAATCAGCCGATGCCTCAATCTCTTGCAGGAAGGCTGCTACATCCATTGCCCTATGGTGGTGGCAGTTTCAGCATTAGTTCGGCCAGGGTTATCAAATCCAGCACATTGTGCTGCAGGATTGCGATCATCTGTACGGCATTGCCGCTGCGCACGAATTCGTGATAGGCCTCAGGTATCGCGCTGCCGGGGATATCATCATAGCGGGGCCGGCCGCAGATGTTGGTCTCCAGCGTCTGCAGCTTGCAGTCAGGGAGCCTACCTCCCCACACTCGGCGCGCCTCATGCAGCAAATCGCAGTGGGCGAAATCCGCCGCGAAGGCCACGCCGGTGGCCGCCGCCCGCATCTGTACATACGGCAGGTCGTAGGCCTTGCCATTGAACGATACCAGCAGCAGCTTGTCGGCGGCGGCGGCGGCCAGCAGCGAAATCACCGCCGCTTCCTCGGCGTAGTTGCGGGCCAGGTACTGATTGACCACTAAGCCTTCGTCTTCCCACTCCATTGTCCCGATTAAGAACAGCGGTGTGCTGCTCAGGCCGGTGGTCTCCAGGTCCAGGAATATCAGGTCTTGGGGTTGCAGCTTGTCGGTCGCACCGGCGCCCAGCAACAGCCGCCGCAGATGCGACTCCTCGCGGGCAAGAGCCGCCTGCAAATCGCCCGAAAGCTGATGATATTGTGCTTCCAGATCGGCTAGGGGGTTCCTGATCAGATACGCCCGGCCACCGACCGGCGCGGCGGTCTCGACGCCCGCAACGGCCTCTTCCAGCTTTACCGGCTCTCTGACTGGTGGCTGCCATACCGGCTCCGGTTCCGGCGCGCGCTTGTGCGTATGCCGTCGTACCGATGCCGGCTGGCGCTGGCCGGTCGTGGGATGGAGCTTACGCAGCTTACGGCGCAACTCGCTCATATCCCCGGCTCGCCGCATTGGCTCCAGGGCCTCGCCGCCTTGCGCCTGGCCGTTGTCGGAGCTGTCGTTGCCGTTCACGCCGCCTGGCCTCCGCTGTTGCGCCGCATACTTCCGCCGCCCTGCATTATATAGCCATCCGAACAGTTGTTCAAGCCACCCCCCTCTCATCCTGCTTTTATCTCCCGATTCAGGCAGGACAATCGAGTCACGCTGGTGTATTATTACTCTTGGTCGGCATCGAGCGAATGATTCATAGGACGCGTAGCTTCCAGCCCGAGGTCGTTACTAGCCACCCGAGGCAGCAGATGCGCATCTTTGACGAAAACAATATCAACGCCAGGCTTATCCGCGTATCCGAAGACACCCTCTGGGCGGTCTGGAACACCTGGCGCGATGTCGCCACTCGCGTGTTCGCTACCTGCATCGGGCCGGAGACCTTCTCGCCCATCCAGCCGCTCTCTGAGACTGCCGATACCCAGGCAAATCCGGTAGCCGCGGCCGCCGGGGGCCTGGTGCATTTCTTCTGGCTGGCCAAAGACGGTACGGACAAGTGCATCATGACCCGCCGCTATGAGGGCGGGTTCGCGGATCAGCAGGTACTTGTGCAGCTTCCGGCGGGCGCTTGCTGCGGCCATCTTGAGGCCGTCGCTGATGTAACCGGCGCGGTATGGCTGGCCCGCACTCAGATGCTTGACGGGCAGGGCAGCATCGAGCTACTCCGGATCGCAGACGGTGCCGTGGACGCCCGTCATAGCTTGCGGGCCGACCAGCGCCACAACCAGCGGCCGGCTCTGGCAGCCGCCGACGGCGGTGTCTGGGTGGTCTGGGATTCTTTCTGCGATGGCTCCTACGATATCTACGGCTGTCGCGTTGACCGCGGCGGCCCGGCCCCAGTCGAGCGCATCAGTCAGTCACCGCTCTGGAGCACCATCCCGGCGCTGACCATTGACGGCCAGGGCCGACCGTGGGTGGCCTGGGTGGCATGGCAGGACTGTATCAACGAGGATAGCGTCTTCGACCAGGCTTTCAGCATCGCGTGTGCGGTTCGCGATGACGAGGGCTGGCGGGCTGTTTGCGACAACGCTGGCAATCCGGCCTGTGTGGATCTGCGCCACGGGTTGACCCTGGGCCAGCCGAGGGGCTGGTATCAGAGCTACCGGGGCCGCCGTCGCCGGCCTCTTCTCCGGCTCGCTGACGACGGAGCGGTCTGGCTGATGTGGGAGCGCAAGGCCGAGCACAACGGCCCGACCGCCAGCGCCACCGGTGTTCTTCTGGGGCGGCGCTGGCAGGACGGACAATGGTCGCAGAGGCGGCTGCTCGCCGAGGGCAAGGTCTTCTACGAGGTGGAAACCGGGGGCCCCTTGCGTGCTGCAGGCTTCCACTGCCTCGCCCGCGAGGTGATCACCGAGCATCTCTTCTTCGAGACATGCACGCCCTCGCCGGCGCCTCCTGATGAGGAGATAGACTGGTCCGAATGGCGGCCGGTTGAGCCTGACGTGGTGGTACGGGACCGCTGCCAGGCCATCCCGACCGAGGACGCCTTCACCTCCTGCGGCCCCTATACGCTCTACTGGGCCGACCTGCACAACCATTCCAATGTCTCCATCCCGCCGTGTGGTGAGCCTGACGAGCTCCTGATGTATGGTCGTGAGAAGTCGCTTCTGGGCATCTGCGCGGTCACCGACAACGATCACTGCTGGGGCGGGCGGACTTACACCGAATACGACTGGGACCTCTACAAGGGCTGGGTGAGCGTGTTCAATCAGCCGGGGCGGTACGTGGTACTGCCCGGCTATGAGTTCAGTTACAAGGGCAGCGAGATGTTCACTCCCTTCGAGGTCATGCTGCAGGATGCAGTGGACCGCATTTGTGGCTTCGAGAAGCGCATTGACCACCGCTCGGTCTATTCCGATGACCCCGACATGGTGATGCTGCGCTGGCGCGAAGCGGGCTCGGACCCGATGCGTACGCTACTGAATCTGGCTAGCGAAAAGGGCTATCTGCTCCACCCGCACCACGCGACGTGGCAGGTCTATGACGACGAATTGGAGCGCAATGTCGAGGTCTGCTCCGGCTTTTCCATCTACATTGATGATGAGGACACCTACCGCGAAGCTCTCTTGTCCGGCAAGCGCGTCGGCTTCGTCGCCGGCGGTGACAATCATCGCCGCGCTCCCGGCCTCAACGGCGGTCTGACGGGCATTTGGGCTGAGCGGCTCGACCGTTCGTGTGTGCTGGAGGCGCTGCGGCGGCATCGCTGCTTTGCCACTGCCGGCGAGCGTTTCGGTCTGATGCTGCGGGTCAATGAGGCCTGGATGGGCGAGAGCATCGTCACACAGCAGCCGCCCCGCATAACCGTGCGCGCCCAGGGCCTGCCGGATGAGGACTACCAGGCGGTGCTCTTGCGCGATGAGCAGGTCATAGCCGAAGCGCGCTTCACCGGCAAGCTGGCGATCGAGCACGAAGATGCCGACCTGCCACCGGGCGACCATTGCTACCGGGTTGAGATACATGGCAGGCCCTCGCCCGATTACCCGGCCAATACCGCGCCAGCTTTTCGGGCTCGTGCCTGGAGCAGTCCCGTCTGGGTTCAGCGCGACGACAGGAGCGAAGTCAAATGACCTGGTGCCAACTCAGCCTCTGCGCCTTGGCCGTCGGCGCGGCAGCGGCGGCTTGCGCCTTGCCGCAGATACCCGAGGGCATAGCACCGGCGGATTACTACGGCGGCTTCTTCCCTACCGAGGAGTGGGTGGAGGCGCTGGGCACCGTCCCTCGCGACCAGCGCACCAATCCCTTCCAGAGCATCGTTATGGTCGCGGTGGCCCCTACCGGCAAAGACGCCTGGTCTAGCCCACAGGTGCAGCTCACTCAGGGCCAGCTTGATGACATGACCGGCGACCTGCAGCCCTATCTGCAGGTGACGCCCGAGGACTTCCTGGGGATGGTGCCGCGCCGCAATCGCATCGCCGGCAATGCCCGCATCATGCCCGCGACCCGGCTGGTCAAATGCCCCACCGGCGATGGTGGCTCCTTGCTATGGACGCCCGACCGCCCCGACGAGCTCCGCTGCACCAAAGGCCATCCAGTAGATGTATTTGCCATGTTCCCGCCCACCGGCGTTTTTGAGATTAGCGGCCCCCAGGGTGAAATCCAGAAGTATCCCTACCACGATGCCGCCGACGGCAGGCGCATTTACCTCAATGGCGAGTACATGGACTCTCAGCGCGTTTACCACCTCGCGGATGCGGCTAAGCGGTTGAGCCTGCTGTACCGGGCGACCGGGGGCCGGCAGTACGCCACTCGCGCCGCCGCAATCCTATATGACTTTGCCTGTGCCTTGCCGCACTGGCCCAAGATCAGCCGGGGTCGGGCCGGCGTCGCGGGCCTTCAGCGCTTCCGCCCTGTGGACGACTATCAGGCTTACAGCGGCATCTGGTATGACAAGTACCATTCCGGCACCGCCGGCATCCCGACAACTCTGGCCCTGGCCTACGACTTGGTCGTGGCGGCCGACGTATGGACTGAGCTGGACCAAGTAGCGACCGGCGGCGATGCTCGCGACGTGATCGAGCGCGACTTGTTCCTCTACACCGCCAAGGACGCCGTCCGCTACGATATTCATCATCCCCAGACTTCAGCGGCGCTCAGCAACTACATCCCCTACCAGATCAGGGGCTTCACCTGCATCGGCCGGGCGGTCGGAATCCCCGAACTGATCCACTACGCCTACTGGAAGCAGACCCAGCTTGTCGAGAAGACCCTGATGGCCGATGCCACCTTCCCCGAAAGCCCCTCTTACGCCCGCCAGCACATCTACGGTATGGCCAGCGGCTGCCTGATTGCCGCCGGCTACAGCGACCCGCCCGGCTTTGTCTCGACCATTGACGGCGGCCGTTTCGAGCAGCTTGACATGTGGCAGAACATCCCGCAGTTGCGCGACGCCATTGTCACCCTGGAGACGATGGTCTATCCCGATGACAACTACATCATGGTCCACGACACCTACAGCAAGCTGGTCAGTAAGGGCCATCCGGCTCCGGCCCGAACGCGGCCGCTGCTCTATCCCGCCTTCGGCCACGGCGTCCTGGCCCGAGGCCACAGCGATGACGGCGACCAAGTCCAGGCTCATCTTCACTATTCCGGCTGCTGGGGCCATGACCATCATGACATGCTCAACTTCATTCTCTGGGCCTACCGGGACGAGCTGATATCCGACATCGGCTATGCCCACACCTACCGCCAGTTCTCCGACTGGTCACTCGGCCACAATCTGGTCGTCGTTGATCGCCATAATCAGCAGCGCACCCCCGACCACGGCAATCTGCTAGGCTGGCACGCCCCGGACGATGCCGTGCAGGTCATTGAGGCCGCCGACGCGGCTGTCTATCCCCAGTGCACGAGCTACCGCCGCGCGCTGTTTCTCGTCCCTCTGGGTAAGCATGACAATCTGGTGGTTGACATCTTCGATGTCGCCGGTGGCGGCACCCATGAATGGATGGCCCAGGGCAGTTGCATGACCGACCAGAGCCTGGAGGTATCCGTTTCCACCCAGTTCTTCGCCGACACCTATGCCGACGACGGCAAGCCCTTCACTCCGCCGGCGGCGGCTGAGTATATCGAGCAGAGAATCGCCGAGGGCAAGCATCCGCACCATCTCGAGCCTGGCGAGGCCGATCCCTGGTACGGCGTCTTCCGCGATGTGCAGAAGGGCACGGTCACCGGCCCCTTTGTCGCCACCTTCACCACTGATGACGGCTCCATCAGGCCCTTGCGTGTGCACTTCCTGCAGCCCCGCGAGGCGGATCTCTACACCTGTACGGTACCCAGTTTGCGGCGCTGCTGGAATCCGGCAATCAACGGCGAGGACCATTCACTGGTGGAGAAGTTCCGTATGCCGAAGCTGGTGCTGCGCCGCGACGGCGAAAATCTCCATAGCCGCTTTGTCGCCGTCTGGGAGCCTCAACGGGAGGAGGAGCGGGTCGTGGAAGACATTACTGATCTCGCTGCGGACAGCGATAACCTCGTCGCCTTGAGGATACGCGGGACTAGCGGCGCGGAGTTTGACGACGTCACTGTGTTGTACACACTTGATCCTACCACCGAAGAGAGTCTTGCCGAGGACATCCAACTACGGGGCCGATACGCGGCGATCACGGAAACGCCGGCGGGAACTAACATCGCGCTGTACGATTGCACATACTTCAGACTGGGCGACCTGACAGTAACGATTCAGTCACGGCCTGCCTTGCCGCTGGAGGCGGTGGTTGAGTTAGGTGAGAACGAGTTTGGCTTACGTCTGGAGGGCATCTGGCCGGACCTTACCCACCAGCAGCCCGACTCCGTTGAGTTTGTAGTCGTACAGATCGGCGACTCCCAGCGCGTCTGTCCGATCACCAGGGCAGAGACGGTAGGGGCCAGCACGCTGCTTTACTGCGCCCGCCCTCCGGGCTTCACCTATGATGCCGAGGCCGCCGCCGAAGCCAAGGACCTGTTTTCCCCATACTTAACGCTTTCCGGGCAAGCGACTGTGGCCCTCCCCAGCCGCGTATGGCTGCGTAAGGCGGCTACTGACGATGGCCGGCAGGTCCGCACTACCGATCCTATCACGCTCGGCTCACAGCGCGTGGAACCGACAGCGGAGTGGGTGAATGTCGGAGGCCTATAGGCTGCAAGCGCGGGGGAGCGCCTTACTCATGCCGTAGCGCGACAATCGGGTCCATGTCGGCGGCTTTCTTGGCCGGCCACAGCCCGAAGAAGATCCCTACCGCCGCCGCGAACAGAAACGCGTAGATAATCGAAGTCGGCGAAACGATGGTAGTCCAGGTACCCTTCGAGGAGAGCAGTTTCGACACTCCCACGCCGATAGCGACGCCGATGCCGCCGCCGATGACGCTCAGCACCACCGACTCGATAAGGAACTGCGACAGAATATCGCCCTTGCGCGCCCCGACGGCCTTGCGGATGCCGATTTCGCGGGTGCGTTCGGTCACCGACACCAGCATGATATTCATAATCCCCACGCCCCCGACTAGCAGCGAGACTAACGCGATGCCGCCCAGCAGCTTGGTCATCGTCTCGCCCGCCTCCGCCATGCTCTCGAGGATCATTGCCTGCTTCATGATTCTGAAGTCGCTAGGCTGGCCGGTGCGCAGCTTGTGACGCCGCCGCAGCAGGATCTCAATCTGCTTTTCCACCTGATCAATCACGCTGGGGTTCCGCGCTGACACCCCGATGGTGCTCAGATATGGCTGGCCCAGCACCCGCTGCTGCACCGTCGTCAGCGGGGCGACGATCTGGTTGTCCGGGCTGCCCCACGAGCCGCCGACCTCCTTGGCAACTCCCACCACCTCAAACGGCATCCCGTTGATGCGGATCCACTCGCCGAGCGGCGACTTGCCGTAGAACAGCTCGTCCACAATCTCCTGCCCGATAGCGCACACCCGTTTGCGCCCACGGATTTCGGCCTCGTCGAAGAACCGGCCTGCGCCTAGCTCCCAACTGCGCACAGTCTGGTACTCCACGGTCGTGCCAATCAGTCGCGTGCGCACATTGTTGCTACGGTACTTGGCCTGCACGCTGCCGTTGACCTCGGGCGCTACCTCCAGCACGCCCTTGACGCTGCCTTTGATTTCATCGGCGTCCGCAAGCTCCAGGTTGATTACCGGTGTTTCCAGGGCCACGCCGCTGCGACGCGAGACCCCCGGCCGGATCATCAGCAGGTTGGTCCCCATGCCCTGGATGCGTTCCAGCGTCTCCTGCTTCATCCCCTGGCCGATGGCGACGACGATGATGACCGCTGCCACGCCGATGATGACACCTAGCATGGTCAGAAAAGACCGCAGCTTATTGGCAACCAGCCCGGTCAGAGCGACTCTGATAGCTTCAGCCACGTTCATTGCTCAGCCTTTTCCCTCTCATCTCTTTCGCTTGCGCTTGCCCTCGACGCCGCTGCCTCGGTGTAGTTCACCTTCTCATCTGAAACCACTTTGCCGTCGAGGAACCGCACCAGCCGGCTGGCATAGGAGGCGACGCCGGCGTCATGGGTCACCACTACCATAGTGATGCCGTCGCGGCTGAGCTGGCAGAACAGGTCCATCACCTCAGCTCCGGTCTGCGAGTCCAGGTTGCCGGTAGGCTCATCAGCCAGTATCAGCGACGGCTTGTTGACTAGCGAACGGGCGATCGCAACGCGTTGCTGCTGCCCCCCGGACAACTCACTGGGAAGGTGATGGGCGCGGTCGGCCAGCCCCAGCCTCGCCAGCGTTTCCATTGCTCGTTGCCGCCGGTTGCGTACGTGGGCGTACTGCAGCGGCAGTTCCACGTTGTGCAGAGCGGTCGCCTGTGACAGGAGATTGTAGGTCTGGAACACGAACCCGATCTGTTTGCTGCGAACCTCCGCCAGTTGGTCATCGCTCCGGCCCTCTACCTGTTGGCCTCCCAGCAGGTAGCGTCCGTCCGTGGGCCGGTCCAGGCAGCCTAGGATATTCATGAAGGTGGTCTTGCCCGAGCCGGAGGGCCCCATGATGGCCACGAACTCACCCTCCTCAATGTCCAGGTCAATACCCTGCAGCGCGGCGACCGCCACCTTGCCTGTCACATATACCTTAGTCAGATCCCGAACCTCAACCAGCATCTTTGTCAGCGTCCTCTGCCTCTAAGCTGTTGCATCATGCGTGACCGATTCCGCTGCGCCTCTTCTCTCCTGGTCCCGCCGCTCATCCACGGCGGCAGTTCGGTCCCCGGCGGCGGCGGCACCAGCACTTCCTCCCCCTCCTTGAGACCTTCCAGGATCTCGGTCTCCTCCCAGTTACTCAGACCGGCTTTGACCTCCCGCTCCTCCAGCGTCCCTTTCACCATCACTTCCACGGTCGCCTTGTCCTTGGCGCGGGTGATACACAGATCGGGCACTACCAGCACCTGGAGCCGCTCGGCCACCTTGATCGTCACATCCGCCGTCATCCCCGGACGCAGCGCGACCGGTGGTTTCGCGATATGCACCTTGACCTGGAACCGTACCACATTCTGGTCCTCAACCCCCAGCGGGAAGATCTTTACCACCTCGCCCTTGAGCTTTTTGCCAGGAAGCGACGACACGCTTATCTCACACTGCTGTCCCACCTCAACCGGCGCGATATCCACCTCATCCACATCTGTCAGCACGTACATCTCGCTGATGTCGGCGATCGTTACCAGTCCGGTGCCCTCGCGCAGCGCCGCCGTGCCGGCAGGCACTACCGTGCCTTCCTCTACCAGCTTTTCCATTATCACGCCACTACGCGGCGCGACCACTTGGGTATATTGCAGGTCATAGGCGGCGTCCTCCAACGCCAGTATCTGCTTCTTGACGTCGGCCATCGCCACCTCCACCTGCTTGCGTCTCACTTCATTCTCCAGCGGACCCGCCTTGGCCTTAGCCAGCGCCGCTTCGGCCTCTCGCACCGAGGCCTTGGCGGCCTTCAGTTGCTGCTCGCGAACCGCCACATTGCGGCTCTGGGCTTTGGCCGATGCCAGCGTCGCCTCCGCCTCGGTGACCGAGGCTTTAGCGGCAACCACATCGTGCTCTTTGAGGCTGATTTGCACCTTATTAGTCCGCTGCAGTCGCAGGGAGGCTTCGGCCTGCACCAGTTGCGCCTCGGCCTGGGCGATGTCCTCCGGACGGTTACCGGCCTCAAGCTCGCCCAGGGCCTCCTTGGCCGAATCGCGCTGAGCCAGGGCCTGCGCGTACCCCTCCTCGGCATCGTCAACCGTCTGCTTGGACACAAAGCCCTTAGCCAGCAGCGCCTTATTCCGCTGCAGCGTTCTCTCGGCGTTATGCAGGCCGGCCTCGGCGCTGCGCAGACTCGCCTTGGCTTGGGCTATCTCCTCGGACCGCGGCCCGGCGCGCAGCTTGGCCAGGTTCTGCCGCGCCGACTCCACCGCGGCCTCGGCGCTCTCAACCTCGGCCGCGTACAGCGTTCCCTGAACATCCCGCTGGGCCACGGCCTGGGACAGCCGCGCCTTTGCTGAATCCAGCCCGGCCTGAGCCTTTCTCACCGCGTCCGCCGTCGTCTGGCGCTCCTGGCGCAACTGTTCTTCAGCCTGTTTCAGGTTGGCGTGTGCCGACTCCAGGCCGGCCTCGGCCTGAGTCAGCGAGGTTCCGGTCTGGACTGCCTGGAGCGAGGCATTGAGCCGCGCCTGAGCCGCCGAGGCCCGCGCCGCTGTCACATTCGCCGAGGCCTGCTCGGTCTTGCTGCGAATCTGCGTGGGGTCAATCTGGGCGATGAGCTGCCCGACCTCCACGTAGTCGCCGGCCTCCACAAACATCCCGGTGATTTCGCCGCCACTACGTGACTTTACCTCTACCGTAGTCAGCGCCTCCAGTACCCCGCTGCCTGACACGCTTATCGTCAGGTCCTTCCGCTCCACCTTAGCGAACTCGATCTCGACCTCTTCTTCGGCCTTCTTGGTGGCCCGCTTCTGCTGCCAATACCAGCCGCCGGCGCCGATCAAGACCAGTACTGCAATTGCGATAACGATGCGTTTGCGCGTCACTGCTCATCACCTGCTACCATGGTTATATCGGTGCTGACGGCTTTGCGCAGCGCGGCCCAGGCGATTGCGTAGTCGTATTCTGCCTGCACTTGCGCCACCCGGGCTCGCAGCAGTGCTAGTTGTGCATCGGTAACCTCGACCACGATTGCTAGGCCTTCCTGATAACGGGCCTCGGCGGCCTCCAGGTTCTTCTGGGCATCCTCCCGAGCCACGTTGGCCGCCTCGATCACCGCTGCTGCTTGGCGCAGACGCAAATGCGCCGCCTCGACTTCCTCCTGGATGCTCAGCAGCAGCGCCGCGAGCCGCCAGCGGGCAGTGTCCGCATCCGCCCGTGCCGAGGTCACCTGGGCCTTGGTGGCTCCCGCGTCGAACAACGGATAGGTTGCGCCGATCTGGGCCTGCCAGGTTTCGCCGGTGGTGCCGTTATGGCGGCCATAGTCGGCGCTAACTCCGGCGTTGAGTTGCACCCCGTCCTCCACCTCAGCCACCTCTACGCCCAGTCGCGCCGCCTGCACTGCCAGGCGCCGCTCAATCAGGTCCGGGCGGTTCTGCTGTGCCATCCCCAGCAGCGTCTCAAGCTCGCCCGCGTAGGCCTCCTGCATCAGCTCATCCGCCAGGCTCAAGCGCGAGCTCGGCGGCAGCCCCAGCAGCGCCTTCAGACCCGCGTGGGTCACATGCAGTTCGGTATCGGCCCGCACTGCGTCCAGCCGCGCCTCCGCCACCTCCACCTTGACCGGCAGTAGGTCGGCCGCCGGTGCCACCCCGGTCTCGATTTGGGCCTCGACCAGCTCCCGGTGCCGCTCGGCGTTCGCCACCGCGTCCATCGCCACCGCCGCATACTGCTGGGCCGCCAGCACTGCGCAATATGCCGAGGTCACCTCATACCTCAGGAGCCTCTTGGTGTCGGCGATGCCGTACTTGGAGGCCTGCGCCGTCGTCGCCGCCCGATCAATCCGCGCTTCCCGCCCGCTTTGATAGATTGTGTAATCCAGCGTCACCTCGGCATCCCGCTGGGTACTACGCTGGCCCGCCGTCTGGACTACACCGCCGCCCACGTTCACCGACCGAGCCAGGCTCTGGCTCTCCCGCGCGCTCCAACTCAATCCAAGAGCCGGGTAGCGCTGGCTGCGCTGCTGGGTGGCGTTAGCTCTGGCGGCAACCGCTGCGGCCCTGGCGATCGCCACATTCGGATGCTGTTCCCAGGCCATCTCGATGCACTGCTGCAGGCTCAACGGCTCTGCCGGACCCGGCGGCACCTCGCTCGTCTGTGCTGCCACTTGCACTGTCGCGCACATTAGCACAACTGCGCCCATCACAACGGCTCGCTTACTCATTCGCTTGTCACCAACCAAATCTCTGTAGCATTATCTCTCTCCCACTTCGTCTCCACCTGGAGTTCCCCTGCTCTTTTCACTCTCAGTAGTCCTTGCTTCTCCAGCGACACCTCATTGGGCCGGCCCCCGGCTTGCTCTATGCCCGGCAATCCCCTCGCCGATTCCCGCACCCACCCCCACGCAAGCACATACAGTCGGCCCACCGATACCGGCCGACTGCACGGCTAGCTGCGATGCTTGGGGGATTGCTTCCTCAGGCTTATCAAGCTTTGTCCTTGCAGGCACGCTTCACCTTCTTTGACGAACTACAGCCGGTCTCTATTCCCCGTAAATCAAATAAAGTCCTCGAGAAGCCGTCTCGGATCCCCGAAACAGCTTCCAGCCCGACTCCACCATGCTGCCGGCTAGCTTCCCTCCGCCGCGTGGCTCAAGCTTCCAGCCCGAGTCCGCCGTTGCCGTCAGGAGGGGCCGCATGGGGGGACGTTTGGGCCCCCATCCAGCCCAGTGATCAAACACATTCGCGTGGGTCGGGCTTTCTAGCCCGACGCCGTAGCCGTGAGGAGGGGGCCGTGCCGAGCAGCGAAGGCTGCGAAACCGGCCCGCGTCCTTTCCAACCGCGTGGCGCTCAGCGGCGTTTAGCTTTAGTCTGCCTCGGGGCTTTCTTGAAGGTGGCGGGGCTGATGCGGGGGTAGTCGAGCTGTTTACCTTCCAGCAGTTCCTGGATGGTGATTATCTGGATCTTGGGCACTTGCGGCAGGAGGCCCGGGGGCTGGTAGAATCCGGCCTCGGCGGCTTCCTTTTTCATCGGCGCGCTGGGCTGCTCCAGCGTCACGAAGGCGGCCATTTGTGCATCTTCCCGCTCCATCACACCGCGCAGGTCGCCAATCTGGTTGCGCGTCACGTGCCCGCTCTTGATCTGGACGATGATGCGCTTGCGCTGGCCGGAGTCGTCATCGAAGAAGTAGATATTCCCGTCTATGCCCTTATCTGCGCCTTTCTTGCGGTCATCAATCGGCCTGCCCTCGACCAATCCCAGCGCCCAGTACTCGAACTGGTAGCGGTTCTCTTCGGCGAGGGGCTTAGCGCTCCCGACGTCCTTGGGGTTGGAGCTTCCGACTATTCACAGATCGTCGGCCATTGAGAAGTGAGCGCCCCTAGATCCCTATTCCGAATGCTCAATGCCCGTTGGCGTGAGAGCGGCCTCGTCGAGGCGCCGGTGGAGGAACGACACCATCGACAGCAGGTCCAGTGCATCTTCTTCGCGGACAGGCCAGAAGATCCTCGGCTCGTGAGCAGTGGGATTACGGAAAGTCTGGAACGTTCCCTTGAGCAGACTCATAAAACCCCTATGCTCGCTGTGCTCGCTCGGGGTCTTGAATTCGTTGATTGCCAGCAGAGGGTACTGCCCTTCCTTGAAGCCGAATGCTTCGTCAACGAGTGGGCTGCCGTCGGATGTGAGGCCTGCTATGGCGCGTATCTTATCTGCGACGCTCTTGGTCGCTTCAAGTACTGCGTGAAAGTGGTCCTCGTCCAGATACTCCGGACGACAGAACCGCAGCACGTCTGGGTGGACTTTCCGCTGCTCCAGTGCTTTCCGCAGGCGATTCGCCCGCTGTCTTGCTTGATCCAGTGTGCGTGCGGGCTCGCCAGCATAGAGGTCGCCGCTCTCAGAGAGAGTGTACCCGGAGAAAGCAAGTACTTCGTTGAGCTTGCTTCGGAGGTTGTCAAAGCGGTCGGGTGAACGGGTATATCGCACCGGGTCCATTGCAGAGCGAATAAACACAACGACGATGTTTCCACATCCGTCCCGGTGTTGTGCTTGACTGAGGGCTTCACGCAAACGATGACGTTTGGTAACGTCCGGGAGCGGATCTGGCACGCTGCACTGCTTCAGGAGTTGGCCGATTTCGGAGCCAGTTAAGCCCTCGGAAGTGTCGCCGAGAACACTACAAATGGCTTCCAGGTCAGCCTCGCGGAAAGATGGGATTTTCGACATGGCACGGTGGCTTTCCTTCTGTGCTAACTTACCTTGCGCGGCGTGGCCTCGATCACTTCCACGCGTGCGCAACCACGTGGCCTGCGGGGAAGGCCGACTCGCAGACGCCAACAAAGGCCAAAACGCAGCGGACCTCCTCCTCGGTCAGTCCGTGTTCTCGGCCATGACGACACTCAGGACGGCACTTCGAATGCCAGTACGGTGAGGAGAAGCTCCCGTTGGATGTCGTCAGGATGATGCAAATTGTATCGGAAGCCCCTTTCTGAGCCGTATTCGAGCGCCCGTAGGCAATTCGGGTGGCCTAGAACTGTCTCCTGAATCTTTCCCAATACACTTGAGAAGTCTTTGGTCCGATTGAAGACTAAGATGGCCGTCTTCGTATCGTGCCAGGTGACGTAGCCCAATAGCTGATCAATGGCCTGCTCCAGGTACCTCGGTCCGCGCCAGATCTTGCACTCCGCAACGAAAATATTCGCCCCTTGCCACCGGATCAGGATGTCCGTCTTCCCGCCAAAGTTGAATGTTTCGCCCGTGGCCTGGCCCTCGTATTGCAGATTTAGTGGCACGAGGAAAAGCCAGCGAAGGCTCTCCTCGTCCATGATGCGGAACGCTTCCGGGCTTCTTTCAATGACCGCTCCCATCGCCTCAAGATCCCGCAATATCTCATCGTAGCTCGCCGGCAACAGAAATGGTTCACCGGCACCTGCCGGAGCTTTTCCAGGCGGTTGCGAAACCTTTGGCTGTTTCCGAACAACTGGGACCTTGTAGGTTGCGGGGGCATCTTCACGTCGTCTTGGCCGGAATCCCATCTGCTCAAATAGCAGGCCATCCTTCTGCAGCTTCTCACGCCTAGCAGCGATGCGCCGCAGGACAGCGGGTCGCATTGACTGGCGGAACTCTTCTACATCTCGACCGACCTGCTGCAGGTTCTCTTGAATGACTCTCAATACGTGTTCGAACTCTCGTCTTACCGAAGCTGAATCGTGGTCCGTGATGGTGCGCGTTAGAATGATCTCCCCGTCCTGAATCCTGACACTGCATTGCGGATAAAATATGGTGCCTCTCGACGGTTGACACAAGAGCAACTCCTCGTCCCCCTCGAACGGTACGTAGCGGGTAATCCGCGTGGCCGGTCTAGATGTGGCGTCGCTGTTCCCCTCAACCGGCAAGCTCGTATCCTCGACCTTGCCTTCGCGCCTGTCTGTCAGCTCGGGCACATGAAAAGCATGTTTTTCCAGCAGCTCGTCGCATAGTTCGTCGTCATCGACGTTCATAAGGCGCCCAATATCCATCCCATCAATCTCATCGAAGATGCGTTCTTGCCGTTGACGGAAGATATCGCCCAAGAGAGGCCCTCTGAAGAGCTTCGCGTCCGAGGTGCTCATTGTTTGTCTCTACTAACCTCTCATCCGTGTCGTTTCCACTCCGCGAGCACGAGCCGGCGGCTGCCATATTCGCTGAATCCCTTTTCTTCTTTTCCCTTTAGGAACCTGCAGGTCCCGCACGGGAAATCCTCGAGGGGCTCGGCGAGCAAGGGCCCCGTCCCAGCCGGTTCCCTCGTGGACAAGAGGCCGCCCCCCCGCAATATGCGGGCGTGCTATCGTTTGACACTCCGGACAAGTTCGGCCACGTATTCCACCCGCTCGAAAATCGCGTCCGTCGGGACGTTGTCGCCGAAAGCCAAAATAAAGCCAGCATCACCAGCCATCGCCGCCAGTAGCTCGTCCACGTAACGGCGGAACTGGCCCTCGGTGAAGGTCTTGGTGAAGATGATCGCCGCCAGGCCGCCCCAGATCGCCGGGCCCTCCGCCCACAACTCCCGCAGCCTCGCCATGTTGATTGAAGTCATCGGCTGCGGGGTTATCGCCTCCACCACGTCCACGCCGGTCTGCGCGATCAGCTCCAGCAGCTTCACCATGTTGCCGTCACCGTGCAGGGTCACCAGCTTGCCGCCGGCGTGGAGTATCTCACAGGCCTGGTGGTAGAAGGGGAGCATGTGGCTGGCGAACAGCGGCGGCGGGGTCATCTGCTCGTCGTAGTTGCCGCCGACCTCGATGATCTCGCAGGGCGCGCCGGCGGCGATCCGCATTATCTCAAGCTGCTGCTGGCACAGCGCCTCATGCAGCGCCTCGACCCGAGCGCGGTGATCGTGCCACTCGTAGTAGAAGGTCTCATAGCCCATGAAGTCTTCCATGAGCATGTGCATCGGCACCTTGCCGGTGAAGGGCAGACAGACACCGTCCTCGCCGATGGCCTCCGGCAGCGGGGCGTAGGCCGCATAGTTCTCGACCGGCTCGGTATGCTCGATCAGGTACTGGAGGGCCGGGTAGTCGTCGGGCGATTTGAAGAAGTGCTCGGTCTGGATGGTGATGGAGGCGCTGCCCTTGAGTTCGGCGGGGTAGTGCCAGGCCGCGTGGAGGGTGCCGTGCGGAGTTTCGACGGTGACGGTGCGCCCGTCGGGCCGCGCCTCCTCGCGGTAGTCCATATCGTGGTAGCGGCGGGTGAAGAGGTCGGTGCCGGCCCCGTAGTAGCCGACCAGGCCGAGGTCGAGGCGGCGTTGGAGGTCCCACTGCGACAGGCCGTGGTAGCGCTGTGGGAGGGTGCCCTGGTTGGCGTGGAAGTTGTACCACAGCTCGATGCGACTGCAGAAGGGCAAGCGGTCGTGCGGCTGTCGGCGGATGGCTGCGAGCACGCGCTGCTTATGGGTCATCGCGGGCACCTCGGGCAAGCTGATGGCGGCTAGGCGGGCGGCGGGCAGCGTCTGTACACGCGTCGGCGACTGTCCCTTTAGGGACTGTCCCCTGCAGCGACTCAGTCCGCGCGGCGCCAGTGGGTGCCGGAAGGAGTGTCCTCGACGATGATGCCCATCTCGGTAAGCTGGTCCCGTAGCTCATCGGCGCGGGTGAAGTCCTTCTCGGCACGGGCCCGCTCGCGCTGGGCAATCAGGTCCTCAACCTCCGCGTCCAGAGCCTGCTTCTCGTGAGCAAGGTAGCCCAGCACCGAATCGGCCTTCTCCAGAAAAGCATTGACCTGCTCGACATTGCGCGCGTCCAGGTCGCCCTCCGCCATTGCAGTATTGACCTCGCCCATCAGGCTGAAAACGGCCGCGGTAGCGCCCGGCACGTTCAGGTCATTGTCCATCGCCGACTCGAAATCGGTATAAGCACTGTCCACCGCGTCGGCGATCCACTGATTGTGCGGACCCGCTGCCGGCGCGGAGTTGAGCCGGTCCACAAAGTCCCACAGCCGATGCAGGGCCTGGGCGCTCTCCCGCAGGCTCGCTAGCGTGAAGTCAAGCTGGTGGCGATAATGAGCGGTGAGTAGCTGGTGGCGGATCGCCATCGGCTCGAAACCCTGCTCCAAGAGATCGCGGAGGGTGTAGAAATTGCCGAGGCTCTTGGACATCTTCTGGCCCTCGACGATCAGGTGCGCCGGATGCAGCCAGAAGCGGCAGAAGGTTTGTCCGGTAGCCGCCTCGCTCTGGGCGATCTCGTTTTCGTGGTGGGGGAAGATCAGGTCCACCGCGCCGGTGTGAATGTCGAGGGTGGGGCCGAGGTACTTCATCGAGAGCGCCGAGCACTCGATGTGCCAGCCGGGCCGGCCCGGCCCCCAGGGACTGTCCCAGGAGGGCTCGTCGGGTTGGGCCGCCTTCCAAAGCCCGAAATCGCGGACCGTCTCGCGGTCGTACTCGTCGGCATCTATGCGGCTGAAAGCGCATGCCGAAGCGCTCTGGGTCGGATCGGTTCCCGAAAGCCGGCCATAGGCGCTGAAGCTGGAGATGTCGAAATAGACGCTGCCCTCGCGCTCGTAAGCATGGCCCTTGTCCAACAGCGTCTGTACCAGCGCGATCATCTCGGAGATATGCTCGGTGGCGCGGGGATACTGCCAGGCCGGCTCGATGCGCAAAGCCGCCAAGTCCTCGAAGAAATAGCGCTCGTAGCGGCGGGTGTAATCCTGCAAGCTGACGCCCTCGGCCTGAGCACCGGCGATAGTCTTGTCATCCACATCGGTGATGTTCATCACCTGGTGGGTCTCAAAGCCGCGGTAGCGCAGATACCTGGCGAGAATGTCGTTGAACAGGAAGGTGCGGAGATTGCCGATATGAGCGAAGTCATAGACCGTAGGCCCACAGGAATAGATGCCGACGGGCTGGCCCTCGGGGACCTCGAACGGCTGCTTGGTGCGGGTGAGTGTGTTGTATAAGTGGAGCATGATAGTGCTTGCTGGGGGAACCACTTTTTGGAAAAAGCGTTTCCCCGTGACCCCCTCCAGAAAAACTCTAGTAAGGGAAGCTCTGTAAGTTCCACAGCGACGGGGCGAAAGAATACAGCGGACAGTCGCGTGACCTCCGCTGCTGATGCTCTGATGCCCCCGACCTGTAACTACTGGTGCGCCGTGGTGATCTTCGCCGATATGTAACGGGCAAAAGTCTTGGCCGTCTCGCGCTCGGCAGCCGAGTCACCCGCCACCGAAATGTTGCAGCTATAATACTTGCTCCACATGTAAGCAATGGCAGTGGCCCCCACCGTAGCATGGGCATAGTTGGCCTTGATGTTGGTTGTGGATAAGTAGCCGGTGCCGCCCTCCAGGCTCTTCCTGCGGAAAACGAAGAAGGCCTTGGCCTGCTGCCAGGAGTTGTGGCGGCAGATGTCCACTGTGACGATGGTATCGTTGTGCCTATAGGCTCGCTGCAGCGCGCTGGTCACGCCGTAAGCAATATACTCCGGTGCCGCCCCATCGAACAGATCGTAAAGGCCGTCCTGGTTGACGGCCACCTGCTGAGAGCCGCTTATCAGCGCCCAGCCGGGAATTGAGTTGTTGAGTGGTAGCAGGACGCGGAGACTGACGGCCCCGTGGGCGACGGCGACAAACAAGAGGCCTACAAGCACGGCTACCACAGCTAGCGTGGGAATGGCCTTGCGGGTCATCTAGGTGGCTCGGAGGCCGTACCGGCATCAGCCGAGCGGCCCCTGAGTCTTCTCCTCCTCGGTTAGATTGTTTTGGTCGGAAGGCTCGGCCGACTCCTGGTCGGGCTTGGCCTCGAGGCTGCTCCGTATTTCCTCCGAGGGCTCGGCCGTAGCCTTGCGGAACTCGCGCAGCCCCTCGCCGAAGGACTTCATCAAGTCCTTGAGCTTGTTGCCTCCGAAAAGCAGGAGGATGATTATGGCAATGACGATAAGCTCAGGAACGCCTGGCCAGTTCATGACATCACCTCACGGGCTTACGCACAGGTGATGAATAGGGGTCGGGCAGGAAGCCCGAAGCTGCGCGATTGTGTATAGTATAGCACATCCGGGCGTGGCGGCTCAAATGCTTTTGGATAAGCCGGACCGGGGTCTGAGGGCGTCGCTCAGAGCTTCTGTGCCTCGATGAGCAGGAAGTCGTCCAGCTCGTACATGCGGATATTGCCGAAGCCGCGCTCCAACAGCATCTCGGTCCACTCTTCGCGGGAGATGGCCAGGAAGCAGTGGAAGCCATGAGCCAGGAAGCCCTTGAGGCCGACCAAGTAGTCTATGCAGAAGAATCTGCCGCCGGCTCTGAGCAGGCGATGGATCCCCTTGAGGCATTCCGGCTGCTGCTGCATACAGTGGATGGCCTGGCTGGAGACGATATAGTCGAAGCTGGCATCGGGGCGGTCGAAGTCCCTGATGTCGGCCTGGCAGAACTCGACCTCGGCGGCTTCGGAGCGGGCCTGCTCCTGGGCTTTGGCGATGCTGTCTTTGGAATAGTCCAGCGAGCCGGAATCAATCCCCAGTACCCGAAAGCCGGCGCGGGCCAGCTTGAAGGCCAGATAGCCCTGGCCGGTGCCGACATCTAGGACATAACTGGAATAGGTCCCCTGCTCCAGCAGCGCCAGAAGCTTGTCAGCGGCGCGTTCCTTAGCACCGGCCTCAGGCTGATTGTGCCGCTCCAGGCGACGACGGGCGCGCCGGCCGTGCCAGGTTATGGTCCATTTGCCGCGACTAGCGAGCTTGATGAGGCCTTGGTCGGCAAGCTGCGCCAAGACGCGGTCCATCTCAGCGGTAGGGACCCACAGGACGCCGCCGGGCCGATAAGAGCGATTGGCCTGACTGCGCCGGCGGATTTCCTGGATGAGTTGAGGCTGGGTGCGACTCGCCTCGGCCAATAGTACCAGCACATAGTAATGGAGGAATTCTCTGATGCTGGGACCACTACGAGTGCGTCGCATCGCTAGCCTTCTTCACTGCTGCTGAGCTAGTGCTGGGGTGAGCAGGGAGTTGGCACGGTCGCAGGACAACAGCAGCTTCCTTACGACCAGGGGCAGGTTCCGGTCGGGCAAGAGGGCGCACCCGTCGAAGACGAGCCGGCCGATGAATGACTAACGGCCGCACAAAGCAGGCGCTTGGTCTTCTTGCTGCCACACTTAGCACACTGCGGCGCCTTGGCCTTGGAGTTGGGCTGGAGTAGCTCCTGAACATCTCCGCAGTCCTGACACTCATACTCGTACAGCGGCATGCATCTCACTCGCTTTCAGCGACTTAATAGCTATTGTACCTGGGGCGGAGCCTAGATTGCACATTTACCATAGGGCAGCTCGGTGGCGATGTCAAGGGCCAAGCCGAGGCCGGCAAGAAACATCTGCAACATCTATTGGTGGCAACGCAATTGACTAGGTGGGTGGTTCCAGGAGCTCTATCTTTACGCCGGCTAGGAGGGGCTCAACCTCGCTTCTTGACTCCGGCACGGCACCGAAGCTGGAAGCGGCCGCAGCTCCCATCGCCATCGCCCAGCGGATCCTTTCCTCCAACGGCCGGTTGTGGAGGCTGGCAGCGGCAAAACCGGCCACCATCGCATCGCCGCAACCGACCGAACTGACGAACTCGATCTCCGGCGGCACCGCCCAGTAGCTGCCCTGCTTGGGAGTGACGAAGATCGCGCCGCGCTTGCCCATCGAGACTATCACAATGCGCACGCCGCGCGCGATGAGGTCCTTGGCCGCCTGCAGCACGCCCTGAGGCACCGACAGCGGCAAGCCGACCAGCTCCTGCAGCTCGGCCAGATTCGGCTTGATGACGTCCGGGGCCGCCTCAATCGCCGAGGCCAACAACTGGTCGCGGGCGTCAAGGATCAACGGAACGCGCTTGGTGCGGGCCAACTGCACCATCTCTGCGTAGAAATGGAACGGTACACCGCGGGGCGCACTGCCTGAAATGATCGCCATCCTGGAGCGGTCCAGGAGCCGGCGCCACTGGCGCTTGAGGCGCTCGACCTCATCCGGCGTCACTAAGGGGCTGATCTCATCAAGCTGGGTCTGGGAGCTGTTGGTGGGGTCAACAACGTTGATGCAGAGCCGCGATTCTTCGCCGATGGGGACCAGCTCGGTGACGATGTTCTGCTGGGCGAGCTTTTCGGCCATGAAGGGCTGGGAAATGCCGCCGGCAAATCCCAGCAGCAGCACCTCGGCACCCAGGGTCCGGAGGGCGCGGGCGACATTGACGCCCTTACCACCGGCATCGGCGCGGAAACGGTGGGGCATGTGGTAGCTGCCTACGGCGAAGTTCTCCACCTCGTAGGTGCGGTCAATACCCGCGTTGGCACACATCACCAGGATCATCAGCAGCGACCTCGGGCGACCGGAACTGGATTCGGCGCCTTGTCCGCGCTAGCTCAGAAGCTCGCTAATTCTGGATAAAGCCTCGTTGATGTTGTCCAGGGAGCTGGCAAAAGAGATGCGCAAATAGCCCTCGCCATGCTCGCCAAAGGCCGTGCCCGGCAGCACCGCTACGCCCGCCTCGTCCAGAAGTCTGCTGTACAGTTCGTCACTACTGTAGCCGGTACCTGTAATGTTGGGAAAGGCATAGAGCGCCCCGCGAGGCGACAGGCAAGAGATGCCGGGTAGCGAGTTAAGGCCCTCAACGATGATATCGCGGCGCTGTTTGAAGGCGGCGACCATCTGCCTGGTGGCGTCCTGAGGCCCGGAAAGGGCGGCGAGGCCGGCGCGCTGCACGAAGCTGCTGGTGCAGGAGTTGGCGTTGAGCATCAGCCTACTGAGCGCCTCGGCCAGTTGCGGATGGGAGGCGCTGAAGCCAAGCCGCCAGCCGGTCATGGCGAAGGATTTGGAGAAGCAGTCAAGCAACAGCGTACGGTCGGCCATGCCCTCGCAGGCGGCGATGCTGTGCTGCCGGCCCTCGTAGATGATGCTCTCGTAGGTCTCGTCGGAGAGGACCATGAGGTCATTGTCTATCGCGAGGGCGGCGATGGCCTCCAGGTCGTCCTTAGCCAGCACACCGCCGGTGGGGTTGTGAGGGGAATTGAGCACGATCAGCGAGGTCCTGTCGGTCACTAGGTCGGCCAGCTCGTTGACATCAAGGCGGAATTCGTTCTCCTCGCGTAGGACGATCGGCACCGGCCTGGCGCCCAAGAAGTTGGCCATCGATTCGAAGGTGGGATAGCCGGGGTCGGAATAGACAACCTCATCGCCGGCATTGACCAGGGCCATCATGCCGAGGAAGATGACGGGCTTGCCGCCGGGGACGATGACAATCTGGTCGGCGGTATAGGGCACGCCGCGGGTGAGCTTGAGGTGCTTGGCGACCAGGGCGCGGAACTCGGGGTCGCCGGCCGCGGGGCCGTAATGGGTATGGCCGGAGTTGATAGCCTCACAAGCGGCGCGGCGGATATGCTCGGGAGTGTCGAAATCCGGGTCCCCGACCTCGAGGTGAATGATGCTTTTGCCGGCAGCTTCCAGTTGCCTGGCGCGGGCCAGGACCTCAAAGCCCTTCTCGGTACCCAGTTGCGCCATTCTTGATGCCAGAACCATCAGCCCACTTCCCTTCGCGTGTCATTGTTCGGTGAATTGATACGAGGTGTAGAGAACCGGGCTACATCTTGGTCTGTAGCCCGGCGTAACATCGTCAGTGTTGCTGGATTGTATCAGGCCTGGTGGCTGAGCCTAGCTGAGCATATCAGCGATGCGTTCGAGCGCTTCCTCGATATTCTCCACCGAGTTGGCATAGGAGAAGCGCAAATGGCCCTCACCGTATTCGCCGAAGGCAGTCCCGGATAGGCACGCCACGCCCGCCTCCTCCAAACATTTCTTGGCCAGCTCGCGACAGTCATAGCCGGTCTCGACGATCCTGGGGAAGACGTAGAAAGCGCCCTTGGGTAACAGGCAGTCGAAGCCCGGGATCGCGTTGAGGCCCTCGACGATGATGTCACGGCGCTGCTTGAAGGTGGCCACCATCTTCTTGGTTTCGTCCATCGGGCCCTGCAAGGCGGCGATTCCGGCTCGCTGGATGAAGGAAGTCGTGCAGGAGTTGCAGTTGGTCTCGAACTTGGCAATCGCCGCGGCCAGATCGGGATGGCAGACACCATAGCCCAGCCGCCAGCCGGTCATGGCGAAGCTCTTGGAGAAGCAGTCGAGAATGATAGTCAGGTCCTGCATGCCCTCGACAGCGGCGATGCTGTGATGCTCGCCCTCGTAGATAACCTGCTCGTAAGGCTCATCGGACATCACCATGATGTCATTGGCGATGGCGACCTCGGCGATGGCCTCGAGGTCCTCCTTGGTCAGCACGCCGCTGGTCGGATTCTGCGGGGAGTTGATGATGATCATCCTGGTACGGTCGGTGACCAGGTTAATCAGGTCATTGACATCGAGGCGGAAATCGTTTTCCTGCAGCAGCGGAATGGGCACGGGCTTGCCGCCGACGAAGTTGATCATGGATTCATAGATGGGGAAGCCGGGGTTGGGATAGATGACCTCATCGCCGGGATTGATCAGAGCGGTGATGCCCCAGTAGATGATCGGCTTGGCGCCGGGGACGACGACGACATTCTCCGGGCCGTAGTTGGTGCCCCTGGAAATGTTGATATGGTCGGCGATGACGGCGCGGAACTCGGGGTCGCCCGCGGAAGGACCGTAATGGGTCCAGCCCTCGTTCATCGCCTGATATGCGGCGTCAATGATGTGCTGGGGTGTGTCGAAATCGGGCTCGCCAATCTCAAGGTGAACGATCTCGCGGCCCTCTGCCTCCAACTGCTTGGCTCTCGCCAAGACCTCGAAAGCCGTCTCACTACCGAGTCTGGCAAAACTGTCGGCAAGACGCATCTCTCAACTCCCTCTCTATTTGGTAATGGCTCTGCTCAGCGTGCCGGAACCGGCAACCGGCAGTTGTCAAATACCGCAAGCGCCGCGACCGGCGCCGCCCGGTATGAATGTGCGTGATGCCGTGATACTGCACTTAGCGGGAAATTGCCTCGTGGGTGGTCGCCACCATCCCGGTCCGGCACGCAAGCCGCCCCGAAGTTGGGCAACATAATACACGGAACCGCGAGATTGTTCAAGGGGCAGCGAGGCTGCCCGGACCTTGCGCAGGGCCTGTCCATGCGCTAGGTCAGTTCCGCGATGCGGTCAAACTCGTCTGCCAGAGCCGTGTAGAGGCGGCGATAAAGGGCATAGTACTGCTCATAGATCTCTGCGGCTTCGGGATCGGGTGCCAGGGTGTCAACCACCGATATTGCGGCATCAGTGGCTGCCGCCACCGTCGGGTAGATGCCGGCACCCACTGCGGCCAGCAGGGCCGCCCCGTAAGCCGCACCTTCATCTACGTTGATGGTGGCAACCTCATGACGCAAGGTGTCGGCCTGGATCTGCCGCCAAAGCTGGCTGCGGGCTCCGCCGCCGGAGGCGCGCACCTGAGTGAAATCCACCCCCAGGCCCTTGATTAAGTCGAAGCAATCGCGCAGGCCGAAAGCCACGCCCTCCAGCACCGCGCGAATCAGGTCGGGCTTGGAGTGGGTCAGGTTCAGGCCGAAGAATACGCCTCGGGCCTCGGGGTCGGGATACGGGCACCGCTCGCCGGTCAAGTATGGCAAGAACAGCAGGCCGTCGCAGCCGGCCGGAGCAGTCGCGGCCTGGGCCGTCATCAGTTCATAGGGGTCAACGCCGATGTCGCCGGCTAGCGACACTTCGGCAGCGCACAGAGTGTCGCGCAGCCAACGTAGCGACCCGCCCGCCGAGAGCATCACCCCCATGACATGCCACTTGCCCGGCACGGCATGGCAGAAGGTATGAGTGCGCAACTGCTCGTCCATCACCGGCTCGTCGAGATAAGCGAAGACTACGCCGGAGGTACCGGTGGTTACAGAGACCGAGCCGGGGGCCACGATGCCGTTGCCGACAGCGCCGGCGGCCTGGTCACCACCACCGCCGACCACCGGAGTACCCTCCGCCAGGCCGGTCAGAGCGGCGGCTTCAGCATTTATCCGGCCCGTAACCTCCGGCGACTCATAGACCTTCGGCAGCAGCGACTCGTCCAGCTCCAGGCCCTCGAGCATCACCTGCGACCAACACCGCCGGGGGACATTGAGCAGCGAGGTGCCGGAGGCATCGGAGACTTCGGTAGCGAACTCGCCGGTCAGCAGCAAGCGGATATAGTCCTTGGGCAGCAGAACCTTGGCCAGCTTGGCGTAGTTGTCCGGCTCGTTATCGCGCAGCCAGACGATTTTGGGTGCTTGGAAGCCGGTCAGGACCGGATTGCAGGTCTCGGCGACGATGGCCTCGGTCCCGATCCTCTCGGTAATCCACTGGCACTGCGCCGCGGTGCGCTGATCGCACCAGAGGATAGCCGGCCGGATGACCTGATTATTGGAGTCGAGGAAGACCGAGCCGTGCATCTGGCCGGACAGACCGACAGCGGCGATGTCATTGGGCGAAACGCCGGCTTCCCTTACTGTGTTGGCGATGGCGGTGTGGGAGGCCTGCCACCACTGCTCGGGGCGTTGCTCGGCCCAGCCGGGGCGCGGAGTGAGCAGCGGATAGGTGGCGGTGCTGTCGGCCGCAACCGTGCCCTCTTGGTCAATCAGCAGGGCCTTGGCGCCGCTGGTGCCGACATCGAGTCCCAGTAGGTATTTCATCGCTGCTCACCGCCTGGTAGTTGCTTGACCGATGGCGACCGGTGCATCAAACCTCCCCTTCTCAAAAGTCTTTTGGGAGGGGGTGCGGGGGAACCATTTTCTTCAGAAAAGGGTTCCCCCGCATAGCATTCTGCCGCCAATCCGTTACGCCTCCGTGATGGTCACGGTTTCGCCGCTGGTGACGGACTTGAACACGGTCGGATCACCCTCGATCTTGCCGAGGATGTTGACCGGGCTGGCCGGCCGAATCTCGCTGCCTGAGCTCATCGGCGTCGGGCCGAAGAAGATGCAGAAGGCCGTGCCCGGCGGCCAGTAGCCCAAGTCACCCATTGCGACGGTCGCCTTGGGGTCCTCCGGCTCGAGGTTGAGGCCGATGGAGAAGTAGATTTCGTCGCCCCAGGTCTGGGCGGCCGCCTCGATGGGCAGCGCCTCCTGGATAGCCTTGGCGGTCGCGCTGTCGTTGAGGGTGGCCTCAACTGAAACGGCGCCGGCGGTGATCTTTATCTTGCCAGCCATTCTCGTTCCTCCTCATGCCTTTCCGTCGCGTGGGGTACCCACTCCGCAGGAGTGGGTCCGGCTTCCAGCCCGACAATGCCGCAGGAATTACTCAACTTAGCAGAACTGCTTCAGGTGCCGCAGGCCCTTGATGAAACCTTCTTCCCGGCCCACGGCGCGGTCCTCGTGCTCGATGCTCAAGACGCCGTCGTAGCCGTTATCGCGCAGCCGGGCCACGTACTCGCCCCAGTCAATCACCCCGTAGCCGGGAATCACATAGCGGAAATGGTCGTAGTCCTGATTGCCCCGGTAACGCAGCACGTGCTGGCGGATCTCGGTATCCTTGGCATGGGTGTGAAAGATGCGGTCGGCGAACTTCTCCACCGCATAGAGATAATCAATGCCCATCCACACCAGGTGGCTGGGGTCGTAGTTAAGCCCGAAGTTGGGGGCCGGGCAGGTCTCGAAGATCAGGTCCCAGTGGCCGAGATGCTGGATATTGGTGGCGAACCAGTTCTCCATCGCCAGGTTGATGCCATCAGCGGCGGCATCGCGGCACAGCTCATTGAAAAACGGTGAAGCGTCGTCCCTGATGGTGTCCTCGCGGCTCTTGCCATTCGGTGGCAGGCCGGCGAGGCAGCACAGGGTATCAACCTGCATCGCCGCGCACGCCTCCAAAGCCAGTCTGAGCGCGTCGCGGTTGGCCTGGCGCTGCTGCGGATCGGCGTGAGTGATGTCCACGTAGCAGGCCAGGCTCGATATTTCCAGGCCCGCCTCGGACACCATGCCGGTCACCTCAGCCGCGTCGTAGTCAGTGACATCGAGGTGCGCGCACCCCGGGCGGCAGGCGATCTCCAGAGCGGCAAAGCCGGCTTCAGAGGCGAATTCGACCACTGTCCCAAGGTCATCTTTACGAAACGGCGCAGTCAACATTCCTACGTGCATGAATCTTCTTCCTCTCTCGATTCGCTCGAAACGGCCTGCTCCAGGGGACGGCGTCCTTCTCGCACTTTTGAGGCACTTCCTGGAGTCTAGATGGCGAGCGTATTCAGGTTTCTTGCTATTCTCAATTCGCCGATCTGGGCAAGACCCCTCCTAGCGGCTCAGCCGCGCAGGCAGAAGCAGCGGATGGCCTCTTCAGCGGCTCGGGCCACCAGCTTGCGGGCTGTCTGTGGCTCCATCGCTTCCGGCAGTGACATGGCGGTGTTGCAGATCGAGAAAAGCGGTCCGAAGCCCTGCTCATGAAGCTGACCGGCGGCCAGGTGCACCGCGCCGGCGATGACGATATTGGGGCAGCCGATTTGGCGGGCGACCCGGACGGCCCCGCTGGGCGCTTTCCCGAAGGCAGTCTGATAGTCAATCGCCCCCTCACCGGTGATAATCAGGTCGGCGGCCTCGGCCTTCCCGAGCAGGTCCACCGCCTCCAGAACTATGTCAACACCGGGTTCGAGTTTAGCGCCGCAGAAGGCCACCAGGCCCGCTCCTAGGCCACCGGCAGCGCCGGTGCCGGGAATCTCGGCCACCTCCATGTTCAGGTCGCGCTTCACGACCTCGGCGAAGTTGCGCAAGGCCGCGTCGAGCTGCTCGACCATCGCCGCGTCCGCACCCTTTTGCGGGGCATAGACATACGCCGCACCGCGCTGCCCATAGAGCGGGTTGTCCACATCACAGGCCACGCGGAAGGTGGTCTCTGCGATGCGGGGATCGAGGCCGGAGAGATCAATGTTGGACAGGTGGGCCAGCCCGCCGCCGCTGCAGCCGCACACCAGCTCGTTGCCGTCAGCGTCTGTCAGTTTAGCCCCCAGCGCCTGGGCCATACCCGCGCCGGCGTCGTTGGTGGCGCTGCCGCCGATGCCGACGATGATGGTGCGGCAGTCGCGGTCCAGCGCGGCGCGAATCAGCTCACCGGTGCCGTAGGTGGTAGTCCGGGAGGGGTCGCGGCGGTCCTCCGGTACCAGCGGCAATCCCGAGGCGGCGGCCATCTCGATGACGGCGGTAACCCCGTCACCGAGGATGCCAAAACACGCCGGCACCGGCTCGCCCAGTGGCCCGCTGACGGTTTCGGTAACGAAGTGCCCGCCGGTAGCGTCCACCAGCGACTGCACCGTGCCTTCGCCGCCGTCGGCCATCGGCACTGAGACGATCTCAGCATCGGGCAGGAAGCGGCGGAGGCCCTCGGCCATCGCAGCGCAGACTTCGGCGGCGGTGAGCGAGCCTTTGAAGGCGTCGGGAGCCAGGACGATCTTCATTGCGGGTCCTTATTCGGTCTCATGTCATGAACAGGGCGGCCCGAAAAGCCGCCCTGCTGTGCCGTGTTTGCTTGTGCATCAAGGGATAGCCGCCTGCGGTGGACCACGCCCAACCGCCACTTTTGCAGCACCACTCCCCTTGCTGAAGTTTTTGAGGAAGGCGGGTACCCACTCCGAATGAGTGGGTGAGGGGAACCCACTTTTCTCAAAAAGGCGTTCCCCCGCAATGCCGTTCATGGTTACACATCTGCCCAGGCGCGCTGGAAGGAGCGCTTGGTATGGGCCAGAAGCAGTTCGGAGGTGTCGCCGTCATAGGGCTTGACCTCGAACGTCAGCACCGGCTTGTCGGTCGGCACCTGATTCTGGAAATAGCCCGTGTAGATCAGCGTCTGCAGGAACTCGACCAGCTCGGGCACGTCGGTGTCACTGCCCGGGTAGCCGAAGCGCGGATGGAGGTCGCCGTAGAGATGCAGCGCCTCATCAGCGCTAACACAGTTGCCGGCGTGCATGTGAATCAGATAGGGGGCGAGAGTGGCGAGGATGTCGGCCATGCTGCCCGGCAACATCGGCAGGTGCGACAGATCGGCGGTAATGCCGAAGTTGTCAACCTGCTCGCGGACGCGCTTGGCAAGCTCGGCGCCGAGGTCGGCCGGCCCGATCAAGCACTTCTTGTCGGTGGTGTCATCGAACTGCTCCACCGACAGGTAGATGCAGTAGTCCTCGGCCTTTTCCTGAGCATACTGGCAGATCTGGACGCAGGAATCCACCATCAGGTCCATCTGCGCGGCAACATCGTTTTCGTCGTCCGGCATCGGGCCGCTGAGACATGCCACGATGCGGGCGGCTACGCTGTAGCCGGCATCAACCGCGCCCTTGACGGAGTCGATTGCGGCTTGGCGGCCGGCCTCATCGGGATCGTTGAGGGAGAGCTTGGCTCCGAGCAGAGCGGGCTGGGCACCGATGCCGATCTTCATACCGGCCTGGTCGCAAATTGACTTGATCTCCGCCATCACCGGTGGGTCATAGGGTTTGATCTCCACAACATCGAAGAAGTCGTCCTCCCCGATATAGCGGATCTGCTCCACCGGATCGCCTTCGGGGAAAGCCATAAAGTGGACAATGCCCACATCCATAAGTTGTCGCCATGATTCGGTCATAACCTTTTCCTCCTGCGGTCGGCCCGTCGTATCTGCAACGGCGTTTTGCCGGCCAACTAGTTTGGGACGGTCTTAGTGAACTCCTGGCGGGGCAATAGGGAGCCCCGCACTAGGTATCATCTTGTAATTCGTCATGGCGGTGATTAATCCTCCCACCAGTACCCGCCTTTTTTCAGGCGGCACAGGACAGTCAGGAGGTGGAAGCAAATTGACTTGCTTACAGAGTTATGATACAATTTCCTGATAGTCATGGCCGGCTCTGCCTCGCGGCCTGAACTGCTATTTCTAGCGGGGAAAGAGAAAAGTGGACGACGAATTCGTCCCGGTGAAACTGCGGGGCGTAGAACTGCTGCGCGACCCGGCGCTGAATAAGGGCACTGCCTTTACGCCCTGGGAGCGGGAGGCTCTGGGGCTGACCGGCCTGCTGCCGCCGGCGGTGTCCGACCTGGAGGACCAGTTGCAGCGGGTGATCGAGAGCTTTCGGGCCCATACCACCCCGCTGGACAAGTACATTTACCTCCGTCTGCTGCAGGACCGCAATGAGACGCTTTTCCACGCGGCCTTGATGCGGCATCTGCCCGAGATGACGCCGATCGTCTATACCCCGACAGTGGCGGAGGCGGTGCGGCGCTTCAGCCGCATCTTCCGCACCTCGCGCGGCCTGTACATCACCCCGGAAAATATTGACCACGCTGATGAGATGCTCAGGGCTGCGCCGGCGGGTGAAGCCGCAATAATCGTGTGTACCGACAATGAAGGCATTCTGGGCATCGGCGACCAGGGCGTAGGCGGTATCGGCATCCCCATCGGCAAGCTGGCGCTGTATGTGGCCGCGGGCGGATTTCACCCGACAAGCTGCTTACCGATATCGCTGGATGTGGGGACGGACAATCAGGAGCTGCTGGCTGACCCGCTCTATATCGGGCTGCGGCGACGGCGGCTGGGTGATGAGCAATACGCCGAGTTCATCGAGGCCTTTGTCGGGGCCGTGCGACGGCAGTGCCCGCGAGCGGTGTTGCAGTGGGAGGACCTGAGCCGCCAGCGCGCCTTCGAGAGCCTCGAGAGCTACCGAAACCTGCTGCCCTCCTTCAATGATGATATCCAGGGCACCGCGGCGGTGGTGCATGCGGCGCTGCTGGGAGCCCTGAAGGTCGCGGGCCGCAGCCTCAGCGATGAGACTATCTGCATCGTCGGAGCCGGCGCGGCTGGAGTAGGTGTCGCCAGCGGCCTGATCGCGGCCCTCGAAGCCGAGAAATTGACGCCCGAAGAGGCCAGGGCGCATGTATATACCTTCGACTCCAAGGGCCTGATAGTCAGCGATCGCCCGGACCTGCCCAGCTATAAGCGGCGGATTGCAGTGTCGGCAGAACTGGTGCGCGGCTGGGACGCGACACCGCAACAGACAAGCCTGCTGGAGATCGTCAATCATCTGCGGCCGGGCATACTTATCGGTCTGTCGGGTAATCCGGGAGCCTTCGGGCGCGAGGCGGTAGAAGCGATGGCTGGCTACTGCGAGCGGCCGATCATCTTCCCGCTCAGTAACCCCTCGGACAATGTCGAGGCCCATCCCCATGAGGTGGTGAGGTGGTCCAAGGGCCGCGCCATCGTCGCCACCGGCAGCCCCTTTGAGCCGCTTGAATACGCCGGGCGCAGGGTCGAGTTTACGCAGGTCAACAATGTCTATGTCTTTCCCGGCATCGGGGCCGGCGCCTACCTGAGTGGAGCCCGGCGCATCACCGATACCATGCTCACCGCAGCGGCGCAGGCGGCGCATCAGGCCGTCAGGGATGAGGAGCTTGCCGCCGGCCATGTTCTGCCGACGCTGGAGCGATTGCGAGCCGTGGCAGTACAGGTGGCCGTGGCCGTAATGCGCGCTGCAGTAGCCGAAGGTGTCGCCACCGAGACCTTGCCAGATGACGTTGCCGGCTACGTCGCCGACTGGCAGTACCAACCGCGCTACCGGCCTTACCGGCCCGTGTGACGGGGTGCGGTTAGGCATTTGCATTGCTGCCGCGCACCTCCATTCCATTGGAGGACAGGCCTCCCAGCCTGTCCACGGATCTCGACAGGCAGGGATGCCTGTCGTCCTGGAGAGGATTGGGTTGTGAGGCTAGCTGGTGACCTGTCGTGTCTAGAAGCCTTTTCAAAAGCTAGTTATTGAAGACCCGCGGGTTGGCAAGGCGCTGTTTGTGACCTTCAGGGGACAGTCCCCCATTTCGAGGTTTTGAAACATTCTCTAGACTACTACACACCGAGAGTCTACCGGTACAAGCGCCAAGGCGTGGCAGCCGAAGAGCTAGCGAGCCGGTTCTAGAATCGCCGAGAGGGGGCCAGAATAATGAACTCCAAGCAGAGGTTCCTCGCCGCACTTGACTGCCGACAGCCCGACCGGGTGCCGGTCTGGGAGATGTATATGAACGGCTCCTCGATCATCAAGATCGCTCAACTCCTGGGGATTGACCTCAGCGACGTCTCGCGCAGGCAGGACCTCACCGGCCAGGAGGGCGAGGTCGTCATTGATATGTACTGCGGAATAGTCGAGCAGCTAGACCTGGAAGGCACCTGTTTCGGAATCGCCCAGGGGCTGGTGCCGGAAAGCGAGGGCACCGCCAGGGATAAGTTCGGCACGCTGCACCATCTCAGCGACCTGGGCGAGCCGTATCCGCTGGAGGGGCCGCTCAATGAAGAGGCTGACCTCAAAGGCTACGACATGGCGGCCCGGCTCGAGGAGGATGATTTCGTCCAGATCAAGCAGGCTATCGAGAAGGTCGGTCCGGATAAGGTGCATGTGGTGCAGATAGCCGACCCGTATAAGGTGAGCTGGCGGCTGCGCGGCGGAATGGAGGAGTTGCTCATAGACTTTGCCACCGCGCCGGCTTTAGTCCATGGCATCAAGCGGATTGCCACCGACTACTGCCTGGCGGCGGTGGAGATGTCGGCCAAGATCGGCGCCGATGCCATCATCATGCCGGGGGATCTGGCGGGGGAGGAGACGCTGATGATGTCGCCGGCACATTACCGCGAATACATCAAGCCGTACCAGGCCGAGATCGTGCGACATGCCCACAAGTACGGGATGCCGATAGTCAAGCACTCCGATGGTAACATGTGGCCGATCCTGGATGATCTGATCGAGATCGGCTTTGACGGCTTCCATCCGGTGCAGCCGCAGTGCATGGACATCGGGGAGACCAAGCAGCACCTGGCCGGCAAGGCCTGCGTGCTGGGCAATATTGACTGCCGCGAGCTGTTGGTCTTCGGCAGCGAAGAGGAAGTCGAGCAAGCCGTCAAGGCGACGATCGAGGTGGCGGCGCCCGGCGGCGGCTACATTCTGGTCTCCTCCAACTCCATCCACCCGTCGGTCAAGCCGGAGAACTTTGTGGCGATGGTCAAAGCCGCGCAGAAGTACGGGGCCTATGGGTAAGTTGCGCAACACTGTCGCGTAGGTCGGGCTTCCACTGTAGTTATGCAGATTTTCTCGATCCTTGGCAAGATACAAGGGGGCACATGGCGAACATAGCCTCAAATACACCACTATTTGCAGCCGAGGTCGCCGATGATACCCCCT
>Ga0180432_10000182_pt1 | contig 100582 bp, 100 predicted proteins | sample SS_ome_10_FD_132414 | JGI IMG/M metagenome (GOLD analysis project Ga0180432, IMG submission 132414) | Hypersaline lake sediment archaeal communities from the Salton Sea, California, USA - SS_1_MS_2 metaG | ecosystem: Environmental > Aquatic > Non-marine Saline and Alkaline > Hypersaline >... | reverse complement strand
CGGCAACATTTTCACCCCGACTTATTCCTCAGCCCAATCCAACATCTGCACCTCGACCTTTTCTCCAGCCTTAACCCCCTGGCTATTTTCCGGGATGATAGCCAAGCCATTGGCCTTGGCCATCGATGTAAGGATTCCCGAGCCCTGCGGACCGGTGAGGGAGGCATAATACTGACTACCACGCTTGGTCACCACCACTCTGGCGAAGAGGCGGCGCCCATCAGAATTTACAACATCATCCTCAATAATCGCTTGAATAGCTGGCTTTGCCAGAACTTCTTTCCCCATCATTTTTAATATAGCAGGGCGGGCGAATTGTTCAAAGGTAATCATGGAGCTGACTGGATTGCCCGGCAATCCCAAATGAGGCACCCTCTTCTCTCTCCCCCCCTCCATCTTCTTCATAATCCCAAAGGCAATCGGTTTCCCGGGCTTCATACAAACCGTCCAGAAGCCAATCTCTCCGCACCTTGCCAGAACATCTTTTACCATATCATAGTCGCCCCGGGACACACCCCCGGAGGTGATAAGCATATCTGCATTTAATCCTTCGCCGATCTTCTCAGTTAGAGACTGAACCGAATCGCGCCCTATGCCCAGTATCTTGGGCATTCCACCGTAGCGAGAGACTTCCGCGGCAATGGTATAGGTGTTACTATCATGAATCTTACCGGGAGCCAACGGCTGGTCAAGCGCAATGAGCTCGTCTCCCGTAGATAGAATAGCAACGACTGGACGACGGATAACCTGTGCAGTAGAGCGCCCCAGGGAGGCCAGCACCCCTATTTCTGAGGGGCGAAGCATTTTCCCTTTCCTCAGAATTAATTCCCCCTTGGCGATGTCCTCCCCCCTAAATCGGACATTCAACCCTTTATTCGCCGGGCATAATATGCCGATTTGCGAAAGGTCACCACTGGATAATTTGCGGTTAACTTCATCGGTATCCTCGAATCGAACTACCGCCTCAGCTCCTTCAGGCAGCGGCGCTCCCGTCATAATACGGATGGCCGTCCCCGGCCTGATCTCTCTTGTGGGTAAAGACCCCGCAGCAAGCTCCCCAACAATGCTCAAACACCGGGGAGACGATTCGCTAGCACCATGAGTATCCGCGGCTCGCAGGGCATAACCATCCATGGCGGAATTATCCAGCGGGGGAATATCTATCGTAGAATAGATGTCCTCAGCCAGAACCTGTCCCAAACAGTCCAAAATAGGCTTCCGCTCAGGCTCGAGAACCTCTGTATAGCTCAAAACCTTCTCCAAAGCTTCTTCCACAGAAATCATGTGCTAAACTCCCAAAACTGCATTATAGATTATCTTCGTCTCCCAAACCAGTTCTACACTTGACTTCATAGTGGGAGCCTTTGTCAGGTTGGAGACCAAATATATGCTCCGGTTAGCTTTGGGGCAGGAAGTGGAATTTCCTGAGCAGAGCCCAGTACATTAAGAGGAAAGCCCAAAATACAGAGGATGGCGAAACGGCTTTAAAGATGAAACACTTAACCATAAACAGAAGCATTTGGGGGACTTGCTCTGCTATGAGTTCGCCAAACAGGAGGGCGATTTTAATTTCGTCTTTCACCAATGCTTAAAAAACAAGGCACATTGGGTCGGTTCATAAAGGAGATGTGGAGAGGGGAATGCTATCCGCCATCTCCTTCATGGTGGCATTTTCGCTTAACAGTCAGACGGTGAAAAAAATCGTTAAAATCAACAAAAAACCAAAAAAAACTATTGACTTCCGGTCGGAAAAAGGTTAGCATACTGGCTTAGTATGAAATATACCCTACAAGGGTACCGTATCGCACCTGCCATTCTTATTGCTGTAGCTTATCTTAGACCAAGAAACACAATCATTAAATCTTTTCAATGGTATGATGCTTACTGTGGATCCTGTTAGCATAGTCCTTTTCGTCGCAGTTATTGCCTGCGCTGTCATGGCAGTAACCTTTAAAGAGTTACTTTTTGCCGCGATTGCGCTGGCAGCTTTGAGCGTAGCATTGGCAGTAATTTTTTATCGCCTGGATTCTCCCTACGCTGCAGTAATTGAACTTTCTGTTTGTGCTGGCTTAGTAACAGCTTTATTCGTGACAACCATCAGCCTGACCAGGAGAAGATAGGAAATTGGCAAGAACTATATTAGGGGTTATATTCGCTCTGGCCTTTGTAGTTTTTTTCATTCTAATATTCATCCGTGCCCCTCTACCTGAAGTTCAGGTTACGATTACCCAATCTTTCAGCAGCGCCTTATGGAAGTTCCGTTCCCTCGACGTCTTCTTGCAATTGCTAATCCTCCTTTCGGGTACCTTTGCTATCCTTACATTGATTAAAAGGGAGACCTTGCCATGAATTTAGGGCAGCTCTATATAGCGCTCATTATCGTCCTTTTAGGCATTGGAATTTACTGCTTACTATCCAGAAGGAATTTAATTCAGCTAATCATCGGAATAGAGATCATTGCGAAAGCAATTTGTTTGAGCTTCATCCTTGCCGGTCACCTTCAGGGGAATGAGCAAATTGCTCAGGCCATAGTGATAACCATCATCGTCATCGAAGCAATTACCGCGGCTGTTGTCATGTCTTTGATAGTAGCTGCTTATCGTCGTACAGGCAGTCTCAACCTCAGGGACTTCAGGAGGCTCCGGGGATAGACAATGGAAACTAGCGCCTTAGTAGCTGTATTAGCTGTACTCATACCTATAATAGGTGGGCCATTTTGCTACCTTGTCGAGAAGATAAGCTCCAAAGCCAGGACTGCATATGCCATTACTCTAGGATTTATCACCGCTGGTTTGACTTTAGCACTCATTCCTTCCATCACAGAAGGCAGCATTGAGGAATTACTGTGGATACCAGGGTTAAATATAAGTATGGGCATTTGCCTCGACTCCTTAAGTGTCTTTGTTGCCATAATCGCCGGATGCATAGGAGCATTGGCTTTATTATATTCCACACGATACATGCAACATGCTGAGCATGAATACTCGCTCTCGCGATACTATTGGCAAACTCTGTTCTTCATCGGTGGGATGATTGGTCTGGCTTTAACCAGTAACCTCTTGGTTATGTACATCTTCTGGGAGATTATTGGGTTTTGCTCTTACGCTCTGATTGCTTATTACTATCACGATCCTGAACCAATACCCGCTGGAACCAAAGCATTCATCGTAACGAGGATAGGAGATATCGGATTCCTAGCCGGGATACTGATTTTATGGCATGCTACGGGAAGCCTTAACATCTTCGAGATAGTAAACGCCGCAGGCAGTATCTCGCCCGTTCTTCTTGGTCTGGCGGGGGTTGGGTTCATCGCTGGGGCAGTAGGTAAGTCAGCCCAATTTCCTCTTCACGTCTGGCTGCCTGATGCCATGGTAGCTCCCACCACAATTACTTCTTTAATACATGCTGCTTGTTTGGTCAACGCTGGAGTATATTTGCTTGCTCGCAGCTATCCTATCTTCATGGGATTAGATGGCTGGTCTACAGCAATACTCTGGATTGGCGCCATAACTGCCTTCCTGGCAGCTACTATAGCCTTAACAGAATGGGATATTAAACGGGTTCTTGCCTATTCCACTATCAGCCAACTGGGCTATATGGTGGCAGCTATCGGAGCAGGTGCAATCCTGGCCAGTAAATTCTACCTTTTATCTCATGGTATATTCAAAGCCCTACTCTTCCTTTGCGCTGGCGCCATAATTTATGTGACAGGAACTAAGGATATGCGTGAAATGGGAGGATTGGGTAAGGGCATGAAGATTACCCATATTTGCGCTATCTTCGGCCTCCTGTCACTGGTGGGAATTCCTCTTTGGACTGGTTTCTTTTCCAAACACATGATTTTGGCACATTTGCAAGAGGGAGGGTTCTATGAGGCTTTGGCCCTTCTTACCGTAACGGCGTTTCTAACCGCTGCCTACTCCTGGCGAATGTACTGGCTTACTTTCCGGGGTAACAGAAGAAGCAAGGTAAAGGTTACTGAAGCGCCCTGGCAAATGAAGCTGCCTTTGATAATACTGGCTGCAGCATCTCTCTTATTCTGGCTTTATATTTCCCCTTATACCTCCAGCATGGTTTCTTCTCTTCCTCATTATCCCGTAGCGCATATTACCTTAGGGGAACTCCTCCATCATGCCTTCACCGGTCCTACTATCTGGATTACTGTTGGAGTAGCTATTCTGCTAGCTGTACTTACCATAAAATGGAAGGCAACCGTCATTAACGCATTTAGAAAGCCCTCTGCTATAACACTGCCTTTAATGAAAGCTTATTGGTTTGACGCCTTCTACAACAGATGTATCAGAGGGCTGTTTGGCTTCTGCCAGAGCTTCAGAAGATTGCAGACAGGAGACCTGAATTATAACAACCTGGCGATAGTCATAGGAGTCGCCATATTTTTGACAGTACTATTTGTTTGGGGGATATAAAAAGATATAAGTGAATATTTTACCTCTTGCTCCTATTGTAACTCTCCTTGTTGGAGCCTTTGTGGTTTACGCCTTTGGCCGCTTCTATCCCAAACCTAGATATACCGCTTTGCTTTCCATTTTGTTCCTGGGCATCGTCCTGGTGGAATTGTTCCAGCTTTATCCTGGAGCAGAGTGTGTGACCTTCTCTCTTTGGGGCGCCCAAACTTACCTCGAGGCCAATGGACTGGCAATATTTATAGGTATAGTAGCGGCAGGATTGGGAATTCTAGTATCGATTTTTGATGTAAGACATGTAGCACATCTGCCTGGTCTGGGCAGATATTATGCCCTTATCCTCCTCATGATTGCCGGCGTGATAGGCATCGCCTTTGCAGGCGACCTGTTTAATTTGTTTGTTTTCTTTGAACTTATGGCTATTCCTTCTTATGTGCTGGTTGCCTTTGAGAGAGAAAAACGCGAACCTGTGGAGGCAGCGCTCAAGTATGCCATCATGAGCATCTTTGGCTCCCTTATGGCCCTCGGAGGCATTTCCCTGATATTTATGTATACCGGCAGCCTTGACTTAAATACCCTGGCTCAGCAGACAGCAAGTATGGACTCAACGATAGCCATCGTTGCTACCTGTCTTATTATAGCTGGTTTCGGTACAAAGGTAGCCGTAGTTCCCCTTCACATGTGGTTACCCGATGCCTATCAAGCCGCTCCCAGCGGGATAACTGCTCTACTATCCGGTATTACCAGTGGAGTCGGGGTTATTGCCATGCTCAAAGCTCTGGCCATACTATCGCCGACGGGAGTATCCTCCGGCGTGGTGTTGATAGTTTTTGGTATCGTCAGTATGTTTGTAGGGAACTTCATGGCCTTGGTGCAGAAAGATTTGAAGCGGATGCTAGCTTATTCTAGCATTGTCCATATGGGGTACGTATTGATGGCAATCGGGTTGGGACTTAACTACCTGGCGGCTGCTGGCGAGTATGCATTTACGGGTGGGCTTTTCCACATCATGAACCATGCTGTAATGAAGGGAGGAGCATTCCTATGTGCTGGGGCCATCCTTCAGTCCATTGGCACCAGTGACCTAACAGAAATGCGGGGGATTGGGCGTAGGAATATACTAGTGGGTGTAGCATTCGCCTTTTTCGCTTTTGCTTTGGCTGGAGTGCCGCCACTCAATGGCTTTATCAGCAAATTCTTTATCGCTAAAGCCGGCGCTGATGCCGGGGGTTGGGGTATCGTTGCTTTGGTCTTGCTCATTGTGAACAGCGTGATTTCCTTGGGTTATTATCTGCCAGCTTTGAATACCATCCTCTTTTCCCGCGATATCTCAGAGAAGGCTAAAGAAGCTAAGCGAACTCCGGTATGGATATGCATTCCTATCCTTATTATGGTTATTTTCACAGTGCTGTTTGGTGTCTACCCTGAGCTAGGTTTGAAGATAGTGAGTCCTGCGGTAGAATATTTAATGAATTTTGCGGGAGGTTTATGAGCCAGCTTATACTTGCTCCGCCGATTGCATTCATTATATTTCTAGTTATTGCTTACCTTGTTTACAAAGGGGGAGGCAGGCTGGGAGTAAAGAAAAAGGTGGAGGGGAGGAAGCTTGACACCTATGCTTGCGGTGAGGACATTCCGAGCAAGAAGGTGCAACACACCTACCAATTCTTTCGCATCGCTTTTTTCTTTACCATTCTGCATGTAGCTGCTTTAATCATTGTCACTGTTCCCAGCGGAAGTACGGCACTCTTGGGCATTATTTATTTACTCATTGCTATAGCGGCGTTGGTAATCTTGCTGGTTGATAAGGAGGTGATTCGATGAAGAAGCTAACACCGCGCTTTGTAAAAAATAAGAATGAGGCGCGTGCTTGGTCATTCTGGGCTATTAACTATTTTACTGCTTGCGGATTTATGGAGCTGCTGCCCTGGGTAGGCTCCGGCTATTACATGGAAAGGTTTGGCATATTAGCTGTGCCAACGCCCAGGCACGCTGATGTATTTATTATAGCGGGATATGTGACGAGCAAGGCCGCCAAGCGTATAAAAATGATTTATGACCAGATGCCTTCTCCTAAATATGTCCTGGCTCTTGGAAGTTGCCCCATGACGGGAGGGATGTATTGGGATTCTTATGCCACCATAAAGCGCATAGATGAAATCATTCCTGTGGATTTATGGATTGAAGGCTGTCCTCCTAAACCGGAAAATATAGGACATGGCATTGTGATGGCGACTAACGTAGTAAAAAGCGGATATGAGGGACACTAACATATGATAGACAAAATCACGTCTCTTCTTAAATCTAAATTCGCCGATTCGCTTCTCAATATAGCTGGCGAAGATAAGGAGATTGCTCTGCTGGTGAAGAAGGAAAAAGCTCACCAAATACTTTCTGAGCTTAAGGATGCGGATTTTAATCACCTCTCAGATGTTAGCGCGGTCGATTATATCGATGAGCAGGAATTTGAGCTGGTATATCATTTATGGTCTCATCGGGAAAAGACAAGGGCGATAGTAAAAGTCAGGATTCCCAGGAAAGCTGCCACGGTAAAGTCAGTGGTTGATTTATGGACGGGGGCACAAATACATGAAAGAGAAGATCATGAGCTATTCGGAATAAACTTCGAGGGCAATCCAGACTTGTCGCCCCTGTTTCTTGAAGATTGGGATGAAATACCTCCTTTTAGAAAGGATTTTGATACTCGCAAATATGTCAAGGAGAAATACTATTCGGAGGAAGAAGATTATCCTATAGCTAAGGGGTAAGATGGAAATAGAGGAAAAAGAACTTGCCTTTTTAACCATGCCTTTCGGGCCGCAGCATCCGGCCTCGGGTCATTTTCATGCCTTGATGAAAGTTGAAGGCGAAATGGTGCACGAGCTTGAGCCTCATCCGGGATATCTCCATCGCGGCTTCGAAAAGCTGATGGAATACAGGGTTCATGTGCAGAACTGCCCGCTTGTTGACCGAATATGCATCCTTGACCCCTTCCCCAACGAGCTGGGATATGTAAATGCAGTGGAGAAGATTGGTGGGGTGGAGGTGCCAGAGCGGGGAAGTTACATCAGGGTTATTATGACTGAATTTGGCAGGATTCTATCTCATATAACCTGGATGGGAGTCATGGGAATGGTTTTAGGTTTTGACAGTGCCTGCCGCATTGCCTGGGGAGATAGAGAGAGGGTAATTCGCCTGAACGAGATAATCTCCGGGGGCAGGTTGTATCCTTGTTACTTTTGCCCTGGAGGCGTTCGCAGAGATATGTCACAGGAATTTATAAAGATGGCTTCTGCAAACCTCGATTATCTGGAGAAACAACTGGATTTCTACGATTCGTTCTTCTTCAATAATGAGACTTTTATCATGAGGACAAAAGGGGTTGGTAAACTCAGCGCCGAAGAAGCCATAGATTTAGGAACTACAGGCCCTAACTTGAGAGCTTGTGGCGTAGATTACGATATAAGAAAAGATGAGCCTTATGAGGTATATCCGAAAGTCAAGTTCAAGGTCATAACCAGAGAGGAAGGGGATGCCTACGCCAGGGGCTTGTGTCGCAGGGGCGAGATTGCAGAAAGCATATCGATAATAAGGCAGCTTTTGAATAATCTGCCTGACGGACCATTCAGGACCGAGATAAGCCCAGCATGGGCCGCCCCCAAGGGGGAAAGCTATTTTTGTGTCGAGGCAGCCAGAGGCGAGCTCTGCTTTCACATGGTGAGCGATGGCTCTCCAGTGCCATATAGGGCAAAAGTCAGAGGACCAAGTTTCTCGCATTCCTTGGTAGTATTCCCATATTTAGCCAAGGGAAGCACAATCGCCGACATTCCCATACTATACTGGAGCCTGGATGGTTGTCCGGCCGATATGGATAGGTAGAGATGGCATATTTAGCTGACAAATTTTCAAGAACATTTAGACCCTTGGGGATAGTCAAAAACTTGTTCAAAAAGCCGATGACTTTGAAGTTTCCCTATGAGACTTTGCCGCCGCTTCCTGACTACAGGGGAAGGCATGCTTTAGATTTAGAGAAATGCGCTGGCTGCTTCATATGTTCCATGGTCTGCCCTAATAAAGCTATTTGGCCCGTAGAATTTGAAGGGAGAAAATACCCTCAGGTGAATTTAGGGAAGTGCTGTTGGTGTCAGCTCTGCGAAGAGTATTGTCCCAATAAGGCAATTAAATTAACTCCACATTCTATGATTGTAACGATGGACAAAGAATCTGCCATCTTGGGAATAGGAAAAGAAGGGTTTATCCCAAAACATGGGTAGAATGCCAAATGAGTAAGGGGGATATGAGTTGAGTATTTTTTACTTGATAGTTTTTCCAGGATTTATATTCTTCTTTGTTTTCTCCCTGCTTTGTGAGTATATAGACAGGAAGCTCACTGCTCGTTTGCAAAGCAGGGTCGGACCTCCATTCTACCAACCATGGTCTGATTTTCTCAAACTTATATCCAAGGAAGATTTGGTCCCTGAGAAAGCAGATAGGAAGATGTTCACAGTACTGCCGATAGTAGGTGTTGCTGCCGTGATAACTGCCTTTATTTGTATCCCCCTTTGGTCAGCTAAATCGCTGTACCCCTTTACCGGAGATATAGTCGTAGTAATATATCTTTTAAGCCTTCCCACGTTGATTTTATTCTTAATGGGATGGCATTCCACCAACGTATTCGGCACGGTTGGTGCGAGCAGAACCATTACTCAGCTTTTTGGGTATGAAGTCCCCTTTTTGCTCGCCCTTCTTTCCCCAGCTTTGATAACCGGGGAATGGAGCCTATCAAGCATTGTAAGTTATCAAGCTGACCACATATGGTTATTCTGCTATTTGCCACTGGCCTTCATCGTGGCTATTATCTCTCTCGTAGGGAAATTGGAGCGCGTTCCATTTGATGCCCCTCACGCAGCACAAGAGATTGTTGGAGGGCCCCTGGCCGAGTATTCGGGGGCGAGGTTAGCTTTAATACATTTAATGGCTGATATGGAATTAGTCGCCGGTTCGGCACTGATAGCCGCCCTATTCCTTGGCGGCTTCGATTACTTTGGCTCTCTGTCTGGATTTGCTGGCTCAGTGCTAGGATTTATCGTCTTCTTAGCAAAAACACTATTCATCATCCTCATCCTGGCTTGCATCAAAGCGGCATTTGCCAGGCTTAGAATCGAGCAGATGGTGAATATGTGCCTGAGATGGTTGGCACCTATGGTTGTTATTCAACTCCTGATAGTCGTCGGGCTGAAGTTTGGGGGACTATTATGAAGAGAAGGCAGGTGTCAGGATGATTAATTCCATTCTGGAATTATGTAGAAAGAGAGAGCCCATGCCTCAGCTCTCGGTAGAGGAGAGGATAAATAATTTTAACCAGGTGGAACTTGGTTATAGTGAGGAGAAGCTAAGAAGTGAGGCTTCAAGGTGCCTCCAATGCGAAGACCCACCCTGCGTTGAAGCCTGTCCCGCTCATCTGAACATAAAGAAATATGTATTTGAAGCTAGGGAAGGACGATATAGAGATGCCCTGGAAACGATTCTGGAGCGTTTACCCTTGCCAGCAACCTGTGGCAGGGTATGCCCTCACCCGTGTGAGGACGCCTGTGTTCGCTTTACTCACTTTGACCCGATATCTATCCGAGGGATTAAGAGATTCATCGCCGACCAGTTCATGGAGGCAGACTGGTATCCAAAGGCAGAAGGAATACGGGAAGAAAAGGTAGCCGTAGTAGGCTCCGGTCCAGCCAGCCTCACCGTGGCAAGAAACCAGGCTCTCTCGGGATATCGAGTGACAATCTTCGATTCCAGCTCAAACTTGGGGGGCATGATAGCTCAGGTAATACCTCACTATCGTCTGCCCCTGCAATTTCCAAAAAAGGAAATCGAAGAGATCAAAAAGCTAGGGGTGGAATTTCAGAAGGGAACTCTGGGGAAAGATTTTAGCCTGAAGTCCCTATCCGAGCAGGGCTACAAGGCTATATTTATAGGGATAGGAACGCATAAAGGAATGCAGATGAATATTCCCGGCGAGGATTTGAAAGGGGTTCACGAAGCACTGGATTTGCTCAGGGATATTAAACTAGGTGAAACCCTGCCTCAATTTGAAGGAAAAAAGGCAATTGTGGTTGGTGGAGGCAATGTAGCTATGGATGCAGTGCGGTCTATTCGCCGTCTGGGAGCTGACGTGACTCTTGTCTATCGCCGTTCCTGGGAGGAGATGCCCGCTGGAAAAGACGAAGTGGAGGAAGCAAAAGAGGAGGGGATAGAGTTCAAAATCTTGACTAATCCAACGAGGATTCTTGGAAATGGGAGAGTTGAGGGGCTTGAATGTATACAAATGGAGCTGGGGGAGCCAGATGCTTCAGGTAGACGGCGCCCTGTTCCTGTTGAAGGTTCGGAATTCAGAATCCCCGCAGATTTCTTTATCGAAGCTATCGGTGAGGGGCCGGAATCTGAGGCACTTAAATCCATGGGTGTAGAGCTTGATAAAAGAGGACTAGTTAAGGTCGACGATAATATGAAGACAAGCGTAGAAGGGGTCTTTGCTGCTGGAGATTTAGTTAGCGGCCCAGCCATAGTCATTGAAGCGGTGGCCGGAGGGCTAAGGGCGGCAGAATCCATGGATGAATTTTGTCAAAGCAAGAGAGGAAAATGATTCATAGTCATTTATACGATTGCGCCGTATTATTGCCCTCCTTGACGAAGACTGTTGAAGCAGGCGGAATTCCTTAAATTTGCACCTTTTTATCCGAATTTTTCTCGAATTTTTCTCGAATTTTTCTCGAAAATCGTAGAAAAACCCCTTTACCTTTATGAACTGTTGGTTTATAATGCCTCTGGTTTAGTAACATTATAAATATGATGATAATGGTTACATTTAGAGGTAGCAGCCAGTGACCGAGAGTTTGGTGGGTCTGGCTATCCTATTTCCCATCATAGCCGGTCTTATTTGCCTGCTGATTGAAAACCACAAAGCCAGAAGCGCCGTTGTTTATCTTACTGCCGCAGTTCTCATAGTAAGCTCCATATTTTTCCTGCGGCAAGGGTCCTTTCCCATAGAGTATTCAGCTCCCGTCAGGTGGGAATGGGTCATCTTGATTGCCAACTATGCCATACTGGCATTCTTCATCTTCGCGGCTGTCAAAGACATTGTTCAAAGAGGTATCTCCCGACATAATGTCCTTACCATAGCCCTAACACTGGCTGCAGGTATCCCCTTAGCAATCTTTGAGTTCTCCAAGGCGCCAGTTACTCCGATGGCAATTGACCCCACCATCTATATTGACCACCTGTCCGTAATTATGTGCCTTATCATTTCCATTATAGGGTCACTCATTTGCGTCTATGCCGTAAGATACATGAGAGACCATGAAGAACACCGTATGCATTTAGGGGAGCTCAAGAAGACGACACAGCCCAGGTTCTTCTTCTTCATGCTCATATTCTTGGGTGCTATGAATGGACTGGTCTTCTCCAATAACCTGCTCTGGCTGGCATTCTTCTGGGAAGTAACCACACTGGCCTGCTGGGGCTTGATCCGCCACGATGAAGAACCACAGCACATAGATAATGCCTTCCGTGCCTTGTGGATGTGTCTGATCGGTGCCGTTGGCTTCGGCTTTGCCATCCTGTTTCTGTGGAACAGCCCCCTTAACACGATTTCATTGGTGGAAGTCATTAGTGATAGTGCCCTAGCCAATCCCATACTTCTTTTGCCCTTTGCTTTATTGTGCCTGGCCGGCATTACCAAGGCAGCTCAGCTTCCGTTTCAAAGCTGGTTGCTTGGAGCCATGGTTGCCCCCACACCTGTTTCTGCCTTGCTCCATTCGAGCACTATGGTCAACGCTGGGGTTTATCTTCTGCTGCGCATTGCGCCGGGCTTTCAGGGAACTCATCTTTCAACCCTCATAGCTATTTATGGGGGCGCAGTCTTCCTGGCTACCGCCATAATGGCCATAAGCCAGAGCGAGGGGAAAAAGGTTCTGGCTTATTCCACAATCGGCAATTTAGGACTTATCATGCTCTGTGCTGGCATAAATACTCCTTTAGCCATAGCTGTGGGCATTATGCTCCTGATATTTCATGCCATATCTAAGGGGCTTCTCTTTTTGTGTGCTGGCGCTATCGAGCACCATATTTGGAGCCGCAATATAGAGGATATGGAGGGAATAGCCAGGACGCAGCCTGTTTTGACTGGCATAACCGTTGCCGCAATGCTTTCTATGCTGGTAGCTCCTTTCGGTGTCCTTATAGCCAAGTGGGGAGCTATGGAGGCAGCCACTGGCATTGGCGTATGGTCAACTCTCGTGCTCGTACTACTCATGCTTGGCTCAGGAGCCACAACGGTTTTCTGGGCAAAATGGATAGGCCGCTTCTTATGTCAAAGCCCCGTGCCAGGGAGAGCCAAGAGGGAACCACTTATTCCCCTTTACCATGGCATCCTGCTGGTATTAATCGTCCTTGCTGTGGTATTTAGCATACTGATTGCTCCCGTATATAATGGTGTTGTAGTTCCAAGTTTAGCTGAAGCGGGTTACGATGTAAGCTTAGCTTTTACCACTGGCTTCTGGTTCTTAAAATCCCCCATAGGTGTTTTTGCCGCCTGGCCAATTTTCATAATAATAGCTCTGGCCCTCTTAATTCCTGCCCTCACCACTAGGGCAAAGCCCGAAGCAAGCCGCAGTTCCTATATGTGTGGAGAGAATGCGGAAATGGGGGTAGACGAATTTTTCGCTGTAGCTGACGAAAGGACAGAGCTTAAGACCGGCGGATTTTATATTGAAAATATGCTGGGAGAAGGAAATCTTAATAGATTCTTTGTGCCCACTGGTATTGTTTTACTTGTTATCCTATTCGTTTTGGCGGTGACGGTGATATGAGCACAGCTTGGTTAATCGGAAGTGCCGTAATTGCGGTTATAGTAGCCCCCTTGATTGGGGGATTGCTCAGAGGCATTGACCGCAAGCTGACCGCACACATGCAGGGAAGAATCGGACCGCCGATAATTCAGCCCTTCTATGATGTCATCAAGCTCTTTGGCAAGAAACCTATGGTTGCCGGTGGGGCCCAGATTGCGTTCGCTTATACCTTCCTCGCGCTGATTGTCACTGCCGTAGTATTTTTCGCCCTAAGGCAGGACTTGCTGGTAGTGCTCTTCATCCTGTTTTTTGGCAGTCTCTGCCTTCCAATTGGAGCGTTAAGCGTAAAGTCACCCTACAGCCAGCTCGGGGGACACCGGGAACTTCTGCAGTTTCTGGCCTATGAGCCGATTTTGCTTCTGGCGGCAATACCCATAGCCCTAAAGTCCGGGGGATTCCCCATCGCCAATATATTTGAGTACGGACAACCACTTCTTCCTCATCTCTGGTTAACTTTTATAGCCCTGTTCATTGCCCTGGCTATAGTGATGAGAAAATCTCCTTTCGACATCTCTGGTTCGGAGCACGCTCATCAAGAACTAGTTAGAGGGGTAGTCACAGAGTTCTCTGGTCCCTATCTAGCCCTGATAGAGCTGGGGCACTGGTATGAGATGGTTTTACTGCTGTCTATCCTCGGACTCTTCTGGGTGGTAGGCAGCCTGTGGTGGCTATCCATCATAATAGCTTTAGGAAGCTGGTTCATTATGCTACTTGTGGACAATATCAATGCTCGTCTCACTTGGTCCTGGATGCTGAAATTTGCCTGGGGCGCAGGTGTAACTCTGGTAGCTTTAAATATACTGTTTATTAACTTAGGCTGGATGTAAAAATGGGAATTCTAAGTACGGCAAGAATGAAATCACCCTGGTTACTGCACTTCGATTGTGGTAGCTGTAACGGGTGCGATATAGAGATACTTGCGGCCCTTACCCCACTTTACGACGTAGAAAGATTTGGAATTGTCAATATGGGCAATCCCAAACATGCTGATGTCCTTTTGGTCACCGGTCCAGCAAACCACCGCAATTATCGAGTGCTGCAAAACCTTTACAACCAAATGCCTGATCCCAAGGGGGTAATAGTGGTGGGAACCTGCGGCTGCACCGGCGGAGTGTTTCACAACTGCCCCAATGTGTTGGGTGGCATAGATAAGGTCATCCCCGTGGACGTTTATGTCCCGGGATGTGCCGCCAGACCCGAGGCAATCATCGATGCAGTAGTGCTGGCATTAGGAAAGCTTAAAGCATATGGAAAATGATATTTCAGTAACTAAAGACGAACTCATTTCAGAAGCTCAAAAAATGATGGATGAAAGAGCCAGGCTTAGCACTGCTAGCTGCGTTGACCTGGGAGATAAATTTGAAATCATCTATCATTTTGAGCCCCGGGAATATCCGGAGCCCCTAAAAAATATCAGAGTCAAGATAGCTAAAGATGATACATTGCCCAGCTTATCCGGTATTTATCTCTGTGCTGCATTGATCGAAAATGAGATACAGGAGCTATTTAATGTCCAAATAAGTGATATCGCACTTAACTTCCAGAAAAGATTCCTACGCTCTAAGGAAAGTCCTGAAGCTGAGTTGCTTAAGCCTTGTCCCTATAAGCCCGAGCCTCCTGAACGCATCCCTGTCAGGTGTGGCGAGGCTTGTCCCGCAGGTATCGATATACCACGTTATGTTCGACTTATCGGTGAAGGCAAATATGCCGAATCATTAGCAACTATAAAGCAAGCCATGCCGTTCCCAGGAATTCTGGGGCGAGTATGCTTTGCGCCATGCGAAGATAATTGCCGCCAAGCGAAACAGGAAGAGCCCATTGCTGTCAGAATGCTGAAGAGATTCGCCTATGACCACGCAACTTACGAAGAAAAAAAGGCTGCCAAACAGACAGGCAAGCGTGCTGCCATTATTGGCTCAGGTCCGGCAGGACTCGCTGCAGCTTATTACCTTGCCAAGATGGGGCATGGAGTCACCATATTCGAGGCCCTGCCTCAAGCTGGGGGAATGATGCGAGCTGGAATTCCTTCGTATCGCCTCCCCAGAAATATTTTGGATGATGAAATCAACATGGTCAAGAATTTGGGCGTGGAGATAAAGACTAATACCAAAGTGGAGTCTTTAGACAAGCTATCCAAAGATGGATACCAGGCAGTTCTTGTTGCCACAGGTGCCCATCAGGGGATAAAGATGGGAGTGGAAGGAGAAGACCATCCCAAAGTAATGGAATGTATTGATCTTTTGAGGGATGTAAATTTCGGTAAGAAGGTCAAATTGGGTGACCGGGTAGCAGTGATCGGCGGCGGTAATGCTGCCATTGATGCCGCTCGCACTGCTCTTCGCCTTGGATCAAAAGAAGTGACTATATTCTATCGCCGTACCAAGGCTGAGATGCCGGCTAACCCCGAGGAAGTAGCCGAAGCGATTAAAGAGGGAGTGAAGATAGAATTCCTGGCGGCGCCAACAAAGGTATTCAGCAAAAATGGTGCAGTCGCATTAGAAAATATTCGAATGAAGCTCGGAGAACCTGACGCCAGCGGCAGGCCTCGACCTGAGCCTATAGAGGGCAGCGAGTTCAAGTTGGATCTTGATGCAGTTATTGCAGCTATCGGGCAGCGGCCTGAGGTTCCAGGACAATTCAAGCTTGAAACAGGCAGGGGAAATGTGATAGTAGCGAATGCCGAGACCATGGCTACCTCGAAGGCAGGTGTTTTTACTGCCGGTGATGTCGCAACTGGGCCAGCATCCGTGGTAGAAGCAATTAGAACTGCAAAAGAAGCAGTTAAGTCCATAGATAAATATCTCGGCGGGAAAGGCGCTTTACCTATCGATGAGCCAAAAGTAAAAGACCTTACTTCACGCCGTACCTTCATTGAGAGGTGGGCAGAAGAAGGCAAGCGAGTCGAGATGCCCAGTCTCTCCATCGATGATCGATTGAGGGGATTTGACGAAGTAGAGCTAGGACTAAGCGAAGAAATGGCCATTGCAGAGGGCCAGCGATGCTGGCGCTGCGACCTGGAGGAATAGAATGCCAACAAGGACAGTAATCCCATTTGGCCCCCAACATCCGGTACTACCTGAACCTGTCCACCTGAAGCTTGAGTTAGAGGATGAGAAAGTAGTAGGTGTAACGCCTATAATCGGATATATTCATAGAGGAATTGAAAAGGCGGGGGAGCTAAATACTTTTCGTCAGAATGTTCACATTACCGATAGAATATGTGGTATCTGTAGCTTTATCCACACCCAGACTTACTGCCAGGGTGTCGAAGCACTGATGAACGTCGAAGTGCCTCCCAGAACTAGATTCCTCCGCGTGTTCTGGAGCGAACTCTCCAGGACACATAGCCACCTCCTGTGGCTGGGGCTTCTCTGCGATGCCCTGGGATTCGAAAGTGTTTTCATGCAGATATGGCGAGCCAGGGAGATGGTCCTAGATATTTCTGAGATGACTACTGGGCATAGAATAATTCAAGCCACCAGTGTCGTCGGTGGTGTGAGAAGAGATATCGATAAAGAGATGGCTAAAGAAGTGGATAAAAGGCTCGTCGCCCTCAAGGAGATGCTGGACAGCACTGCTACTCCTACCCTACTCCACGACCCTACTGTCAAGCGCCGTGCTGTAGGTAAGGGAGTGTTATCTAAAGAACAAGCTGAAATCCTTGGAGCAGTCGGGCCTACTTCAAGGGGTAGCGGTGTGCCAAAAGATATGAGGCAAACAGGTTATGCCGCTTTTAAGGAAGTGGGCTTTGAGCCAGTCGTGGAAACCGCCGGAGATAGCTATGCTCGAACCCTGGTCCGAGCTAAAGAGGTTTATCAAAGTATAGAACTCATGCGCAAAGCGTTGTCCATGATGCCTGAGGGAGAGATCCTAGTCAGGGTTGACGGTTATCCTGAGGGTGAAACGATTTCCAGGTGTGAGCAACCAAGAGGAGAGGTTATATACTACATAAAGGGCAATGGTACAAATCATCTGGAAAGATTGAAGATAAGGACGCCGACCTTTGCCAACATACCGACTTATTTGGTTATGTTGCCCGGCTGCGAGATGGCTGATGTGCCAATAATTACTCTTTCTATAGACCCTTGTATTGCCTGTACTGAGAGGTAATTGAAATGTGGATGTTTTCGACGATTGTGAAGAACCTCTTCTCCCGACCTGCTACCAGGCGTTATCCTTTCAAGGATATAAGAGAACCGCTTTCAGGATATAGAGGTAAAATCAATTTTGATGGTACTAAATGTGATCTGTGTGGTGATTGTGCCAGAATATGCCCCGCTGACGCCATAGAAGTCAGCCTGGAGAACAGACAGATACAATACAATCCTTTTAAGTGCATCTACTGCGGTACATGTGTGGAAACCTGCCTTCCGCGGGCAATAAGTCAAGATAAATACTATGCTAAGCCTGCTGCCGTCAAGGAAGCAGAAACAATAAGCGTGCCCGCATAATATTTCAACCGACTCCATTGGTATCATTCCCGTGCAGGGCATCCTATAATGATTGTATAATTTGACAATTCACAGTTTTGGCTCTAATATACCTATTATCATAAACTTGGTGATAAAGGCTAAGTAAATATGGCATTTTCTACTAAAGGGCGCTACGGTACAATGGCAATGCTTGATTTAGCTATTCATTACGGGGAAGGTCCCATCCTGGCGAAGGACATTGCCAAAAGGCAACATATTTCACAGCGATATCTGGAGCACCTGCTTATTTCACTCAAACTAGCAGGAATGGTGAGGAGCACCCGTGGAACGCATGGAGGCTTTAGCCTAGCTAAACCACCATCCCAAATAAGACTCGATGAAATTATCCGAGTTACGGAAGGGTCTATGGCTCCAGCAGAATGTGTCGATAATCCTGAAGCATATCCTCGAGTAGCAATTTGTGCAGTCTACGATGTCTGGTCAGAGCTGAAAACAGCTATAAACAGCGTATTGGAGTCTATAAATCTACAGGATTTGCTGGAACGACAAAGGCAAAAATGGGACTCGAATCAATCAGATGAGCGTACAGCAAATAATAGGGAGGTACAAACATGCGAGAAAAAGTAGAAGCAGCTCTAGAGCAAGTGAGACCGGCATTGTTAGCCGACGGAGGGGATATCCAGCTAATAGATGTCAAAGATGGGGTAGTAACACTAAGGCTAACCGGTGCTTGTGTTGGCTGCCCCATGGCAACTATGACCCTGAAGGGTGGGATTGAGCGGGTACTTAAGGAACAGGTGCCCGAAGTTAAAGAAGTAGTTGCCGTCTAGCAACAATGGACAAGCTATATAAGGACAAGGAGAAATAAAGTAATTAATGCGGGAAAAAGTAGAATCTGCTATAGAGAAGATAAGAGCTAGCTTAAGGGGCATAGACATTATATTAATAGATGTTAAAGAGGGCATAGTAAAGGTACATATATTTACATCGGCTTGTGCTTCTGGAATTCCGGAAGAAATAGCCTTTGAGACGTTCGAGGAGCAGCTTAAGAAACAAGTACCTGAAGTTAAGGAAGTGGTCGCCATCTAATCCGCGGGCTGCTCTCTAGAAAGAAGAAAAAAGGGGGATTAGGCAGGAGGCTTGAATGCCCAAGGGATATTTTGTCTGCCATTCTTGTGGTAAAAGGGTGGAACATAGCGCAGAGGAGCGCCCTTGTGAAGTGCTCAATGGTTGGCTCATGGTTTCACAATGGAAAGGGCTAGAGGCAGTTGAGCACTACAATTTCTGCTCCTTTTCCTGCCTAAAAACCTGGACGGATACCCAGGTTCCCCAAGTCCCGGACGTATTCCTAAAAGCTTTTGAGGAGGGAAAGGATACATAAGGGGGATGAGTGGCAAGAGAAAGTGCAGGAAACTACAACCAAGTAAAAGCCATAATTACTTTGTTCACTGCTCCCCATAATGATCTTGCTTGTAATGCCGACCTTGTTGGGCTTGCCTCAAGAGCAGGTAGCAAACTAGGAGGTAAGAATGCCCATCTATGAATATTTTTGCCCTAATTGTCGCTTTAAGTTTGAATTAATTCGCCAGCAAACCCAATCAAATGAACCTGCCTCTTGTCCCCGTTGCCACAATGGAGCGAAACGGATACTGTCCTCCTTCGCTTCTTTTGCAAAAAGCAGTGAAGGAACATCTACCCCGATTGGTGGAAGCTCCCCCTGCAGCACATGCGCCGCCACAAGTTGTGACACCTGCGGAACATAGCTCCCTTATGCGGGAAACTGAAGAGAGCTCAAACTAAGGGAGTTATAAGTGCTAGAAATAAAGCACCTCAAATTAGTGCTAAATGTCAAGGTTCAAAATAATTGCCAAACATATAACCGCGTTGGCGAGCCAAGATGATTGAGATAAGACAAGAAGATTTCTCCATCGACGAAGTAACTAAAAAGATGAAGGACCCCAAAATAGGGGCAATATCAATTTATCTAGGCACAGTACGTGAGTTCCCTGACGGACTTGGATTGGAATTTGAGAACGATAATCACGCCATCCGGAAATTAGAGGAGATAGAAAAAAGAGCAATCTATAGATTTGATGTCGAGGATGTAGCGATAGTACATCGAGTGGGTCTCTTAGGCATATCAGATAATATTCTGTTAGTAGCAGTTTCCGCCCCCCACAGAGGGCCAGCCTTTGACGCTTGCAGAAGCATAATAGAAGACATAAAGGACTTCCACGAATCATGGGGAAAAGAAGTACTGCAATAGAAATTTTAGGGGTTTCCAGAGATAGCAAAGGGAAAAAGACAGATGAAATCATCCACGAAGAAGAGCTTATTGTTAAACTCAATAGAGAAATCCACAAATTCTACTGCATTCCCAGTGACCTAGAAGAGATGATAGCCGGCGATTTGAAATCGAGGGGTATAGACCCTTATTCGTCCCAGATCAAGAAGCTTAGTCACAGCAAGATTGAGGTAAATGTCCCAGGAGAATTAGTTAAGACTACCCGAAAGTGTGATTCCAAGAAAAAGTTAACCAGAAGCGAAGTCTTTGATTCAGTAGAAGCACTAAACAAAAACAGTTTCTTGTTCCAAAAGACTGGCTGCACACATGTTATCGGGATCTGCGGGGATAAGGAGGTTTTTGTAGAGGACATAAGTAGACATTGCGCCATAGATAAAGCCATTGGCCTAGCAATTAGAGATGGAATCGATTTATCGAACAGCTTCCTGATTAGCTCGTGCAGACAAACGGCTTCCACAATAAAAAAGGCAATCTTTTGCGAAATACCAATAGTCATAAGCATCGCTGCCCCCACAGACTTGGCTATAAAAGAAGCCAACGAATACGGGATAACACTCATAGGATTTGCCAGTTCCAAAAGCTTTAACATATATTCCCACGATTGGAGAATCAAATTTTAAGATTATTAGAGTGGGGAAATAATAGGTTTTTATCCTGCCCGATAGCTAACATGGCAAGTTTAATAGTACAAACTTATCTAAAGCTATTGGTGCCACCAATTCTAGGGCACATTGCGATATCCAGACCAGAAGCCTTTGGTGGATGTGGAGGCTGAGATACACAGATGACATTCATGGTATGGTTAGTGATGATACTAAGTTAACGTGAGGAGTTACCAGGATGCGAAAGCCGGCCAGCTCCCATTTCTTTAAAACCAAGCCTGTTACCCCACTCCTAATGATAACTCGGAAATAGCGAGCTTTAATCACACCATGGAGTATAAATGGCTGTACAACCCCAATCTATCTTTAGCCCCTGAAGAGTTCAATCGCCGGCCAACTGAATGACTTATCGAATATAATTTTGACCGTCCATACCAATCCCTCGGCTATCTTGCTCCCACAGAGTATGCCAAAAAGGAACTTGATAAAATCCTTAGTCCAGTGTTGCCCACGCGGTCAGCCTGCACACTTGGTTTTGACATCACCTGGCGAACAGGCTAGAATCACATCGAAGGAGAACACATGGTATTTGATATGCGAGTGAGCCCGCCTGAGCTATTAGGACTACCGAGCGGTGTACAGCGATTTGTCAGAGTTCGTGTTGAAGAAAGGGAACGCCCGTACCGAGAAGGAGGTCGACAGAAGTGGCTGGAAGCAATGGATGAAGCTGGAGTCACTCATGCCATGCTCATCTCTCCACCCTGGTATGACAATAAGAAGTCGAATGAGATTATCAGTGACATTACTAAAGAACACAAAGACAGATTTATCGGATCAATATCGCTTGATGTTAACGATGGGACGAAAGCACTCCAGGAACTGGAAAGATGCGTAAGGGAGCTAGGCCTGCGCTGCCTTGTGCTGCGGCCTTGCGTAGACAGAGTATATCCCAATGACAGAAGGTACTATCCCTTCTATGCCAAATGTGTAGAACTGGGAATCCCCGTCAGCATAGTAGTCGGCATGCACTTTTCATTAAAGCCAGTACTCGAATTTGGGCAGCCATTGTGTCTCGATCATGTGGCTTGCGATTTTCCAGAGCTTAGTATCATCGCGACACATGGAGGATGGCCCTGGGTTACTGAAGCAGTGGCAGTGTCCTGGAAAAATGACAACGTTTTCATCGATATTTCAGGTATAGCTCCTCGATATATCGGAATGAGTGGAACCGGATGGGACCCGCTTATTCAATATGGAGACACACTTTTGCAGGACAAGATTCTATGGGGTACAGATTGGCCATTTCTGGATTGGAAGGACTCCCTCTCCCAGTGTAGAGAGTTGCCACTCAAAGAAGAGACCAAAGAGAAATGGCTGTTCAAAAATGCCGAGGCATTATTTCAAGTCTAAGAGGTAATGACAGGCAACAGACATAAAGTATTCCAAGGCTTTAACTGCACAGCGAAGGCACTCCTGAACCTATGAGGGCTCATGCCTCTCATCCTCCCCGTTTCTGAGTTCATCAGCGGGGTAGCCCTGATCTTTTGGCACCGTTCCTCGGGGTATCTAGTAATAATCTTCCTGGTGGCTGATCCATTTAACCACCCGTGCAATTCATCTGTTGTGGCCAACAGCTCAACTTCTGATGGGATATATCTCCGGAAAAAACGGTATCTTCTATATTCTGTTTTCTTCAGTGCCCTGTCTCTTTGCATCTTTTCATCAATCTGGATATCTATGATCTGGAATATCCCGTAACCCTTTTGATATACTTTAGTATTACCTCTTTATCATCTCTCTTAAGACATGATACCTGAATCTTATCAACACCTTCTCTATCCAGGGGTATTTGTCTTCGGTAGTTAGGCCCCTGAACTCCCGTGCTTCACTCCGCTCCAGAAACTGATTTGCTTGTTCCATGGTCTGTCATTGTTCGGCGTTCATTATCAGTCTCATGCTGCAATCATAAACGGGTTACTTGATATTCCCAGGCTCACTTTGCGTTAGAAATCACGTCTCCCTCCAAGTTCGTCTTGTATCGGAAGAGCGTGTAGGTTGAAATTAGAGGACAAGGTAGTTTACAATACTCATTTACTTTACTTCAGCAAATGCACGAATTTGGGATAACTGAAAATATTATCAACATCGCCTTAGACAAAGCTAGGGAGGCACAAGCCAGCAAAGTCACCCAGATTAACTTAGTAATGGGCGAGTTGTCAGGTTTTGTACAGGATTGTATTCAGTTCTATTTCGATTCTCTCAGCAAAGATACCATCGCCCAAGAAGCAGTACTCCACTTCGAATCGGTGCCTGCTCAATTGCGCTGTCGGAATTGTTCCACTATTTTCCACCCCCAAGATGCCCTATGGTCTTGCCCTGGATGCCAAGGCCAGAGTGTGGAAGTACTGAAGGGACGCGAGCTCTATATCGAAAGCATGGAAGTAGAATGAAAAAGATAGAGGTTATCCAGAACATCTTGGAGGCTAATGAAACTATAGCTAACCGAAATCAACAGCTAATGGATGAGCACAACGTTTTCGCTCTCAACATCATGTCATCTCCAGGTGCTGGCAAGACGAGCCTCATTCTGCAAACCATGGCCAGGCTGAAGAGCAGGCTAAACATAGCTGTTATCGAAGGCGATGTTGCTTCCACAGTAGATGCTGAGAAAGTGCAGAACGAGGCAACAGCAGTAATTCAAATAAACACCCGAAATATGCCGGAAAGTTGCTCTTTAATAGCTGCTATGATTGAGCAGGCCCTGAAAGACCTACCTCTTGATGACATAGATTTACTCCTAATCGAAAATGTGGGCAATCTTATTTGCCCCTCCGAGTTTAACTTAGGAGAACACAAACGAGTAGTGATTTCCAGTCTGCCTGAAGGAGATGATAAGCCCGCTAAATATCCCTTGATCTTTATCGATGCCAATGCTGTGATAATAAACAAGATGGACCTTCTTCCTCATGTTGATTTCGATATCGCCAACTTTCGCCGCTCCATCCAGGGACTAAACCCCGGAGTCGAAGTTTTCGAACTTTCCTGTAAGACCGGCGAGGGGATAGCCAGGTGGTGCTCCTGGATAATAGAACAAGTGGAAGCCAATGCTACAAGGAAATAGAAGAAGGATAAAGGGAAAACAAGAATCAGGGTGTGATGCGCATAGTCAAGCAGACCATGGACTTCTTCAGCTTGAGGAGAAGAGCTAATGCAAAGGCAACTAGCTAATATTCTGGCTCCGCATAAAGGTGAAAAAGGAGCCACCATCCCAGTCCTGCAACAGGTGCAGCAGGAGCTAGGGTATCTGTCTGAGGAGGCGGTTTCTGAAATTGCCAGATTCCTGAATCTTTCTGAAAACGAGGTTTTTGGGGTAGCTTCATTCTATGCCCAATTTCGCTTCACTCGCCCTGGAGAGCATAGCATTAAGGTTTGTTTAGGTACTGCCTGTCATGTAAGGGGAGGGGAAAGAATTATGGAGGCAATGGAACGCGAGCTTGGCATAACAGCAGGGGGGACTACTGACGATTACAAATTCGGCCTGGAGCGGGTAGCCTGCTTTGGCTCCTGTGCCCTTGCCCCAGTCATGGTTATTGACAACAAAGTCTATGGTAGGATGACTCCAGGGAGAGCCAAGGAAATTTTAGCTAGCGTTAGGAACGAGGGATGAATTTTGCTGACATCCAGAAACAGGCAATAGCTGAATGGCAAGCTCTGCAAGATAGCCAGAAGCCTCGCATTTTGGTAGGTGCCGGCACTTGCGGCAGAGCCGCTGGCGCCGAGGCAGTGCTTGCCGCCATTGATAAGGAACTGGCAGAGCGAAATATCGATGCCATTGTCATACAAGTAGGTTGTATTGGGCTGTGCTATGCTGAGCCACTGGTGGACATAATCAAGCCAGGCTATCCTCGCGTCTGTTATGCAAATGTCACCCCAGAAATCATCCCTCAGCTCATTGAAGACTATCTAGTCAAGGATAATCCCCGCCCTGACTTGGCCTTGGGCACCATCGGTGAAGGCGCTGTAGATAGCATCCCCAAGCTATTTGAGCTACCGGTGCTTAAACCACAGGTACGCATAATCCTACGCCATTGCGGCTTTATTGACCCCACAAACATTAACCATTACATCGCCAACGGTGGCTACAGCGGCCTAGTTAAAGCGCTGGGGATGGAACCAGAGGAGATTATTGAGGAGGTTAAGAAATCCGGATTAAGGGGCAGAGGAGGAGCTGGCTTCCTTACCGGGCGGAAATGGGAATTCTGTCTTAAAGCGCCTGGCGAGGAGAAATATATTATTTGCAACGCCGATGAAGGTGACCCGGGAGCTTTTATGAACCGCTCCCTCCTCGAGGGCGACCCGCACTCAATGTTAGAAGGAATGCTTATTGGTGCTTATACTATCGGAGCCAAGGAAGGTTATATTTACTGCCGAGCAGAATATCCTCTCGCCCTGGAACGGCTCGGGATTGCCTTAAAGCAGATGGAGGAATACAAACTCATTGGAGATAACATCCTGGGCTCTGGTTTCAGTTTCCACCTGAAGATAAAGGAGGGGGCAGGGGCATTTGTCTGTGGGGAGGAGACAGCGCTGATGGCTTCTATTGAGGGCAAAAGGGGAATGCCTCGCTCTCGCCCTCCTTTTCCTGCTATCTCTGGATTATGGGGTAATCCTACCAACATCAATAATGTGGAGACCTGGGCAAGTGTAGCCGCTATAATGCAACGTGAAGCCGAGTGGTACGCCAGCTATGGTACAGAGAGGTGCAAAGGGACAAAAACCTTTTCCCTGGTAGGCAAGGTGAAGAACACCGGACTCATTGAAGTTCCCTTCGGCATCACTATGCGCCAGATTATCCATGAAATCGGCGGTGGCATCATGGAGGACAAGCGCTTCAAGGGAGTGCAGACTGGCGGTCCTTCGGGAGGTTGCTTGCCTTCAGACTTCCTCGATACCCCTATAGACTACGAGTCACTCACTTCCGCCGGCTCTATTATGGGCTCCGGCGGCATGATAGTAATGGATGAAGGTACTTGCATAGTGGATGTGGCGCGTTATTTCCTTGATTTTGTACAAAAGGAATCCTGCGGCAAATGTGTTCCCGGCCGAGTCGGCACCAAGGAGATGCTGGACATCCTGGAGCGGATAACCCAGGGCAAAGGAAAACCGGAGGATATTGACCAGCTTCAGAGGCTTGCTACCACAGTGAAATCCTGTTCTCTTTGTGGTCTGGGGCAAACCGCCCCGAACCCTGTTCTCAGCACCATTCGTTACTTCCGTGAGGAGTACGAGGCTCATATTGTTGACAAGCGTTGCCCTGCCCTAGTATGTAAAGATTTGCTCTCTTACTATATCCTACCTGATAAGTGCCAGGCTTGCATGATTTGCCTGCGCAATTGCCCAGCCGACGCAATTAAAGGGGGCAAGAAGATGATTCACGTTATTGACCAGAGCAAATGCACCAAGTGCGGCACCTGCCTGGAGTTATGCCCTCCCCGCTTTGGGGCAGTCGTTAAGGTCTCAGGAGAAAAGTTGACAGTGCCCGAAGAACCTATCCCCCTCAAAACGGGGTTCTTTTCAAGGGATGCTGATATATAGCAAGTTAATATATCCTTTTAGCAAAAGCTTTGAGTATCTTAGTGGGAAAACGAATACGGATAGCGAACCTTGACGATATATCATAGATGACGATATTGCAGAGAAAGAACCTGAAACAGCAAGACAGTCTATATTTCTACGCGATGCTCTTTGTGGCAAACGCCTGGAGACTCCGAAGGAGCTAAGTTGGACAATATCAGCTTAACTATTGATAGACAAGAGGTCGAGGTGCGGAAGGGAGCAACTGTGCTAGAGGCAGCCCAGAAAGCAGGTATCTATATCCCAACACTCTGCCATCACCCCGACTTGTCACCTTACGGAGCTTGCCGATTATGCATAGTGGAAATTGAGGCGATGCCCGGCTTCCCCACCGCCTGCACGACCCCCGCAGCCGATGGAATGAAGGTCCACACTAATACTCCGGAACTACAGCAATTGCGACGCAATATCTTTGAACTCACCCTGGCTGAGCACCCCTATCAATGCCTCACCTGTGCCAAGAACCTGCACTGTGAGCTTCAGGCTGTCGCCTCCTATATCGGGGTGGAGCAGGTTTCGCTTCCCGCTATTCGCCGAGAAGTGCCTGTTGACCGAGACAACCCCTTCTTTGACCGAGACTACAATTTATGCATCCTCTGTGGACGCTGCGTTAGAGCCTGTCAAGAGGTACGTGGGGTATCAGCAATTACATTTGTTCACCGAGGCAGTCAATCTATAGTGGGCACCGCTTTCAACCGCCCCCTGGCAGACTCCGGATGTAAATTCTGCCTTGCCTGTGTGGAAGTTTGCCCTACAGGAGCATTAACCGACCGAGCACCAATATGGAGAACCACTCTTGATAAGGAAGCTTACGTAGTGCCTTGCGCCTATGCTTGCCCCGCAGGCATTGATGTCCCTCGCTATATCCATCTTATCGCTGAGGGTGAGCCTGCCAAGGCATTGGCCGTAATCAGGGAGAAGGTTCCTTTCCCGGCAGTATTAGGCCGTGTCTGCGTCCATCCCTGTGAGCAAGCTTGTCGTCGCAGCCAGTTGAATGACGCCATTAGTATAAAAGCCTTGAAGCGGTTCGCGGCTGAGCACGATGATGGTGTGTGGAGACAAAATTCCAAGGTAGCTCCTCCTACCGGTAAAAAGGTGGCCATAGTCGGTTCAGGTCCTGCCGGATTGACTGCCGCTTACTATCTGGCCAAGCTTGGTCACAAAGTAACTGTGTTAGAAGCGCTTCCTGAGCCCGGTGGGATGATGCGAGTAGGCATTCCAGCATACCGCCTGCCCCGGCAGATACTTGGTAGCGAGATCGAAGAGATTAAAAAAACTGGGGTGGACATAAAAGTGAATTCTAAGGTTGAATCCTTAGACTCCCTTTTCAAGCAGGACTATCAGGCTATATTCCTCAGTCTAGGGGCACAGCAAGGGATGAGGATAGGAGTAGAAGGAGAGGATAGCTCCGGGGTGATGGAATGTATTTCTTTTCTCCGCCAAGTGAGCCTAGGGGAGGAGGTGAAGTTAGGGGACAAAGTAGCGGTGATTGGAGGAGGGAATGCCGCCATCGATGCTTCACGCACAGCCCGGCGTCTTGGAGCTAAAGAGGTAACTATCATCTATCGGCGTACCCGTGCCGAGATGCCAGCCAGCCCGGAAGAAATAGAGGAGGCACTCCAAGAAGAGATAAAAATCGTTTTCCTCACTGCCCCCAATAAAATAACTCAGGAGAATGGTCAGTTAAAGCTAGAGTGCATTGGGATGGAGTTAGGGGAGCCTGATGCTAGCGGGAGAAGGCGTCCCATGCCCATAAAAGAAAGTGAATTCACCATGGAATTTGATAATATAATAGCTGCCATCGGCCAGCAGCCAGAGATTCCAGCCCGATTTGGGCTGAAGGTCAGCAGAGTAAACACAGTTCAGGTTGATTCAGCTACTTTGGCCACCAATATAGAAGGGGTTTATGCTGGCGGGGATGTGGTTACTGGCCCGGCTTCAGTGATAGAAGCAATCGCAGCGGGGAGGAAAGTAGCCAGTTCTATAGATAAATATCTGGGGGGAGATGGCATTATCGATGAAGAATTAATCCCTAAGGAAAAGCCTAATCCCTGGCTGGGACGCGATGATGACTTCGCTCACTGGGCCCGCGTTCCTGTGCCTAGCTTGCCCGTAGAGCAAAGACTTAATGGCTTTGAAGAAGTAGAGCTTGGCTTTGACAAAGAAGCAGCAAGCGCCGAAGCAAGGCGCTGTCTGCAGTGCCATTTGAGGTTAGAAATTTCGGCGGTGACGCTGCCTGTAGAAGTAAAACCTGGCACAGCCGAAAGATACAAATAAAGCTACAGATAAGGTAGCTGAAGGTTCAAGATTTTCTTAAGGCAACGCTCGCCCTTTAGGCTAGTCTATTCTTATTGCAAAATGAGCCTGAAAGAAAGGTTTCAGGCTCATTTTGCGTTGGAAATAGATACTCCTTCAGACTCATCTTAGTATTGGAAGAGACTCGATTTGACGCCGCTGGATTTTAGTGGTAAAATAGGGCGCTTTTCTAAGATACCTTCGACTTAACTAGCTATAAATACAAATTAGTCATGTTTCAGGAGGTGACCTTGAAGCAAGCACTAGAAACCAAACCAACCAAAGGGAAAACAAGTAAAGCTATAGACAGTAAAACCTTGCAGCAAATCAAAAAAATAGTTAAAGCTACTGATGGACAAGCGGGAGCGCCGATCCGGGTATTACAAAAGGTGCAGGGGCTTATCGGCTATCTACCCCGTGAGGTTCTGGAAACAATATCCAGGGAAATGAGAATTCCCCCCAGCGAGCTGTACGGAATAACGAGCTTCTATTCCTTTTTCTCGATGGTGCCAAAAGGTAAGTATGTAATTCAGGTGTGCTTGGGCACCAGTTGCTATGTCAAGGGGGGGCAGAGAATAATCGATACCCTGAATAAGAATTTCGGCCTTGAGTCCGGGGGCACCACCTCCGACGGCAAATTCTCTCTGCAAACAGTAAGATGCCTCGGCTGTTGCGGTCTGTCTCCAGTATTAGCCGTCAATGAGGACGTACATAGGAAAGTAAAACCTAGCCAGCTGAAAGACATCCTGAGTTCGTATCGATAGGAGAGTACAATGGGACGACTTGAATCGGTAGAAGAATTTACGAAGCTTAGAGACCAAATTCGCGAGGGACTGTCAAACCAAGAAAAGGAGACCCAAGTTAAGGTTCACCTTGGAACGTGCGGTATATCTTCAGGCGCAAACAAAGTTCTTGAAGCTTTTCAACGAGAAGTCGAAGGCCGTAAATTATCAGATGTCACCGTATCAAAGGCAGCCTGCATTGGTTTGTGCGATCGAGAGCCAGTAGTCACAATTGTTCATCCCATAAAAGGCAAGACTACCTATTATGACCTCTCCGAGGACAAAGTCCCACGGGTCGTCGAGCAGCACATAGTCAAGGATAAGGTAATAGATGAATGGAAGGTGAACACCGATGAGCCCTTGCTCAAGCTGCAGGAAATAAGAGTAATGCATAACCAGGACCTCGACCCGATGAGCATCGAAGAATACATCGCCAGAGACGGCTATCAAGCTTTGAGTAAGGTCCTGAGTCACATGAAGCCTGAAGAGGTTATAGATGAGATCAGGAAAGCGGGGCTGCGGGGTCGAGGAGGAGCTGGCTTCCCCACAGCTACAAAGTGGGGCTTTGTTCGTAGCGCACAAGCGGAGGAAAAATACGTAGTTTGTAATGGAGACGAGGGTGACCCCGGTGCCTATATGAACCGGGCGGTCCTGGAAGGAAATCCCCACTCCATAATCGAGGGGATGGCAATTGGTGCCTATGCCATAGGTAATGTTCGCCAGGGATATGCCTATGTCCGTGCCGAATATCCCCTCGCTATCGAAACATTGAACCACGCTATAAACCAGGCTCGAGAATACGGATTCCTGGGCAAGAACATCCTGGGGACCAGCTTTGAATTCGACCTGGATATATTCCCGGGCGCCGGTGCCTTTGTCTGTGGTGAAGAAACGGCTCTCCTAATCTCAATTGAAGGAAAACGAGGAAACCCTCGCCAGCGACCACCTTTTCCAGCAAACAAGGGGCTTTTCGGCAAGCCAACAACGCTCAACAACGTGGAAACTTGGTCAAACGTGCCCCAGATAATCTGGAAAGGGGCTGAATGGTTTAGCAGCGTCGGCACTGTAACAAGCAAAGGCACAAAGACTTTGTGCCTGGTAGGAAAGGTGAACAACACCGGACTGGTTGAAGTCCCCCTCGGTACAACTCTAGGGGAGATTGTATTTGATATCGGCGGTGGCATACCGAAAGGAAAGAAGTATAGGGCAGTGCAAATAGGTGGTCCATCAGGCGGCGTTATACCTATCGAGCACTTGAATACGCCTGTGGACTATGAGGCTGTCACTGCGCTCGGAGCCATCATGGGCTCAGGCGGACTTGTGGTAATGGATGAGGATAGTTGCATGGTCGACGTCGCCAAGTTCTTTCTACAATTCACCAGAGATGAGTCCTGCGGCAAATGCACTCCTTGCCGTGCCGGAATACCCAAGATGCTTGAAATCTTGACCAAGATCACAGATGGCAAAGGCACGATGGAGGACCTCCCCATATTAGAAGAGCTGGGTGAGATGGTTGGTTCTGCCTCGATCTGTGGTCTGGGACAAACAGCACCTAATCCGGTACTCACCACACTTCGGCATTTCAGAGAGGAATATGAAGCACATATTATAGACAAGAAGTGCCCGGCTGTTGTCTGCCAAGCCCTGTTCAAGGCGCCATGTCAACATACATGTCCTGTTGGCCTAGATGTCCCAGGATACGTCGCCCTCATAAAAGCAGGTGAATTTGAGAAAGCTTATGACATCATTATGCAGCGGCTTCCATTCCCATTGAGTGTTGGACGCGTATGTCACCACCCTTGCGAAGGCAAATGCCGAAGAGGTCAAATCGAGGAACCCATTGCAATCAGGCACCTGAAAAGGTTCGCCGCTGACTATGCATTTGACCAGGGGCTCGAATACATCCCTCCAGTAAAAGAGAGGAGGGAAGAGAAGGTAGCGATTATTGGCGCTGGTCCGGCAGGACTATCGGCGGCCTGGGACCTTGCCAGAGAAGGCTACCAGATTACCGTATTTGAAGCCCTACCCGTGGCTGGTGGAATGCTTGCAGTAGGTATCCCCGAATACCGCCTCCCCAAGAACATTCTCAATAAAGAGATCGAAACGGTCAGAAAGCTCGGGGTTGATATAAGGCTTAACACGCCTGTAAACGATGTCGAATCCCTACTGAAAGACGACTACCAAGCGGTATTTATCGCGACTGGTGCTCATAAAGGTGATAAGATGGGAATCCCCGGCGAAGACCTGAACGGGGTCTTTGATGCCATTGAGTTCCTGAGAGAGACAAATCTGGGTAAGAATATTGAGGTGGGACAAAGAGTGGCTGTCGTTGGGGGTGGCAACTCAGCCATCGATGCCGCTAGAGTAGCCCTGAGGAAAGGGGCTAAAGAGGTGCATATTCTCTACCGAAGAGAAAGGAGAGATATGCCGGCAATAGTCGAGGAAATCGAGGCTGCTGAAGAAGAAGGTATACATTTTCATTGCTTAACAGCACCAATAAAGGTCTTAGGCAATAGTGGCAAAGTCGAAGGAGTCGAGTGCATCCGTATGGAACTGAAGGAGTTTGACAAGAGCGGCAGAAAGACTCCCTACCAGATCAACGGCTCCGAATACATCATTAATGTCGATACGGTTATCGAGGCTACAGGACAGAGACCTGATACCTCGTTCCTGAAAGGAGATGGGATAGCTGCAGCAAAGGGAGGGACGATAGTAGCCGACCCGAGAACTCTGGCCACCGGTCGCAAAGGAGTTTTCGCCGGCGGAGATGCACATACAGGCGCAGCCACAGTAATCGAAGCAATAGCTGCAGGACAGAGGGCAGCCTGCTCAATAAGACGATATATCCAAGGAGAAGAACTCTCACCATTAGTCGAACGCAATGGACACGAGACTATTCCAATCCCCTCTGTGATGCCAACTGAAGAAGAGCTTAAGGAGAAGAGCCGGACCAAGATTGCCGAGGTCGCCGCTGCTGATAGGAAAATTTCCTTTAGAGAGGCAGCCTTGCCCTACAGCGCGAAGGAGGCAATGGAAGAAGCCAGCCGATGTCTAAGATGTGACCTTGAGGCAGGAGAATAGACATGAAAGAAATAACGCTTACAATCAATGGCAAACAGGTTAAAGGGAGTGAGGGCGATACTGTTCTTGAGGTATGTGAGGCTAACAATATATATGTTCCGACTTTGTGCCACTTCAAAGGGCTAAGTGACGTTGGTGCCTGTCGCATGTGCGTGGTTGATATCGAAAGAGAAAGACGCCCTGTACCTGCATGCACTTATCCAGCACGGGATGGTTTGGTGGTCGAGACACACAATGAAAAACTTGAGAAATATCGCAGGCTGATTCTGGAATTGCTGTTTACCGAACGCAACCATCTGTGCGCTCAGTGCGTAGCCAGCGGCGATTGCGAACTGCAGAGCCTCGCTTACAAGTACCAGATGGACAATGCTCGCTATCCATATTCCTGGCCCGCCTTGCCAGTAGACTCAGTAAACGATCACCTAGTTATTGACCATAATCGCTGTATTTTATGTGGCAGATGCATCAGAACCTGCGATGAAATTGTAGGTGTTCACACACTGGACTTCGGCCATCGCGGCTGGAAAGACGCTGTCGTCGCCGACCTTAATCAACCTTTGGGAGCATCATCCTGTATTTCCTGCGGAGCCTGCTTTCAGGTCTGTCCCACAGGTGCCATATTCTCCAAGAACAGTGCCTACAAAGGAAAACCCGAAGAATGTCAAAAGGTAGAGAGCGTATGTCCAATATGTGGAGTTGGCTGCGAAATTGAAGCGCTGGTTAAGGATAACAGGCTTGTGAGAATTGACAGCCCTGACCTCACTGGCAAGCGCGGCATACTCTGTCATAAAGGACGTTTTACTCCATTGTATAACAAAGGCGAACGAGTCAAGGCAGCACTGGTAAAAAATGGCCGCGGTAAGCTCGAGCCACAACCCTTACCTGAAGCCATGGACACAGTAGCCAAGAAGCTTGCCGAACTTAAGGCACAATATGGGAACAACAGCATAGCTGGCATAGCGTCAAGCCAGGCTAGCAACGAGTCCCTTAAGGCTTTCAAAGAATTCATAAGCGGAACCATCGGCAGTGAGTTAATCGATACTATCGACGGAGATGTCTACAGAACCATTAGCAAGGGCATGAACAATCATAAAGCTCAGGGAGGATTTGATATCGAAACATCACTAGAGGAGATACTCGAGGCTGATTGCATAATCGTAGTAGGAGCCAATCCTCTTGAAAGCCATCCTGTGGCTGGTTCTTATATTGCCAGAGCTGCAAGACAGAACAAGGCAACGCTCATCGTCATCGACCCATCGCAAAACACCTTCCCTTACCATGCTACATTATGGTTACAGCCAAAAGAAGACAAGGAACCCCTGGCCCTAGACGTCCTATCCAAAGCCGTCATTGATAAAGGCATTAAGAAAGATTCTGCCCGGATAAAGGAAATAGCAGCGTCACTCAAGGATATTAATGTGAAGAAAAGCAGTGAGCAAGCTGGGATAGGCACTGATGACCTTCTTGAGGCTGCTGAGATGCTCAGCAAGGCTAAGCACAGCATCGTAATCTACGGCGAAGGCATTCTGCAACATGAGAATCCCGAACTGATAACATCCCTTCTCAATTTGGCAAGAGTCGCCAGCAGTCAAGGAAAGGGGAACCCACAAATCATTTCTCTAAAACCTAAGGGGAATAGCCGTGGTGCCTGGGATATGGGCATAGCCAACCAATCACACTCCATTCTGAAGAACCTGACCAGAAACAAGGTAAAGGCCTTGTATATACTTCTGTCTGATGACTATCTTGACGCGCCAGAACTAACCAAACTCGGCAAGGGATTGGAGTTCATAGTTATTCAGTCAAGCTATCTCTCATCTGCAACATCGAAAGCCGACGTGGTATTACCATCGCCAATCTGGCCAGAGGTAAGCGAAGAATACACTACACTGGATGGCATAGCCAAATCAACCTCGCGCCTGATCAAACCATCTGATGGCACCAAATCAGATTCAGAGATATTGCGTGAAATTTCCAAACAGATGAATAAATAGCGATCTAGAACAAGGAGGAGTTGATAACATGGCAAAGGTCAAAGTAGCTACAGTCTGGTTGGAAAGCTGTGCTGGTTGTCATATGTCATTCCTGGATATTGACGAGGCGATAATCGATCTAGCTGATATGGTCGAATTCACCAGGACTCCTATAACAGACACAAAGGAGTTCCCCCAGGTAGACGTCGGCATTGTAGAAGGCTCTGTCGGCAACACTGAAGAGGAAGAGACACTCAAGGAACTGAGAGCCCACTGCAAAATTCTTATGGCCTGGGGTGATTGCGCCTGCTTCGGCGGTGTGTGCGCCATGCGCAACACTTTCGACAAAGAAGAGGTTCTCAAACGTGGTTATATCGAAACTGAAAGTACCTACAAAGGCAAAATACCCTGCCCGCCTGGTGTTCCAGCACTCCTTGACCAGGTTAAACCAGCTAATCATGTAGTGAAGGTAGACTGCTATGTTCCAGGCTGTCCACCAGAAGCTGGAGCTATCTTGTATGCTTTAAAGGAACTGTTGGCAGGCAGAATCCCGGTCCTGCCCAGTGATATGATGCGCTTTGATTGAAAGAGGTGAAGACATGGCTACTGAAATTAGCAAAACTATCGAAATAAACCCGGTTAGCCGGGTTGAAGGACACGGCAAGGTAACAATACGACTGGACGATTCGGGGAATGTGGCTGACGCCAAATTTCATGTAACACAGTTTCGAGGCTTTGAAAAGTTCTGCGAAGGTAGAGTCTTCTGGGAGATGCCGGTAATAACGCCGAGAATCTGCGGAATCTGCCCAGTGAGCCACCACCTGGGCGCAGCCAAAGCCTGTGATGAGATTTTAGGAGTTGAAGTAACCCGCCCAGCTAAACTCTTGCGCGAATTGATGCACATGGGACAGATCCTTCAGTCCCACGCCCTCCATTTCTTCCACCTTGCCAGTCCAGATTTACTTCTCGGCATGGATGCTGACCCGGCAAAGAGAAATGTGATCGGTTTGATTGCTGAAAACCCTGATCTTGCCGTCAAGGGAGTAAAGCTTCGCAGCTTTGGTCAGACAATAATCCAGAAGCTAGGCGGCAAGAAAATCCACCCTAACGGCGCTGTCCCTGGCGGCGTGAACACAGCTCTATCCACCGCTGACAGAGACCATTTCCTGAAGCAGATTAGTTGGGCTATCGCCGATGCGCAGACAGCTATAGGCATAATTAAGAGTTATTATGAAGAAGACAACGAGTTTGTGTGCACCTACGCCAGTTTCCCCACAGGCTATCTCGGGCTGGTGGATGAAAGCAACAATCTGGAACTGTACGATGGCAAATTGAGGTTAATTGACCAGAAAGGAAAGGTTCTCGAAAACCAGTTCAATCCGTCCGATTACCTGAATATCATAAGTGAATACGTGGAAGACTGGTCTTATCTCAAGTTCCCCTTTTACAAGAAGATGGGCTACCCCAAGGGTATTTACCGGGCGGGACCACTTGGCAGGCTCAACGTCAGCCAGGGAATATCCACTCCACTAGCCAATGCTGAGCTTAAGAACTTCAAGAAACTGGGCAACAATGGCATAGTAGAAGGTTCGTTATATTATCATTACGCCCGCCTCATAGAAGTGCTTTATTCCATCGAAAGGATCCAGCAGCTACTGGAGGACAAGGATATATGTTCGACTGACCTTATAGTCACTTCAAACAAATACAATGAGCAGGGCGTTGGCGTACTCGAAGCACCCCGGGGCACTCTATTCCACCACTACTGGGTAGACGACACTGGCAAAATTAAGAAGGTCAATCTCATAGTAGCCACAGGCAACAACAACGCTGCTATGAACAAAGCAGTATATGAGGTAGCCAAAACGTACATAAAGAACAACAAAATAACCGAAGGTATACTCAACCGAGTTGAGGTGGCTATCCGCTGTTATGACCCTTGCCTATCCTGTTCAACGCACGCTCTGGGTCAAATGCCTTTCAACATTCAGGTCATATCACCTGACGGTGAACTAATAAGGGAGATAACAAGATAATACCCTGTATTTAACCTGCACATTGCTAAGACGTGAGAATTCGAATTTTCCAAATAGGCACCCGGTATATTCTTGGCAGGCTTTCCCACTCACAGTGGCTAAATTTCATGGGTCTACCCCACATCCAATTACACCACCACACATGACATAGGTTATACCCTCCTACTTGCCTATTTAGACTTCATCCAAGGACCAATGCTCTTTTTTTAATAACCTCCCCCACAGGGTCACCAAGATGCCCATAAGAATCGAAGAGGGCAAGGTGGCGCTTTCGCTCCTGGCCCGCCAGGGCTGCGTAGAACCGCTTTCCCTCAGATAGTCTGCTTTCTTCGCTTCGGGAGTGATAAAATCTGATTACGATGTCCCCGTCTTTCTAAGAAACTCCTCGACTTTAGCCACTAAGTCCCTTGGTTTAATAGGCTTGACAATGTACTCAGACACCTCAAATGGAAAAGGCTGGCCCAACGACTCCGAAAAGCTGGTCAACGCCAAGACTGGGACCTTGGCAAGCGATGGGTCTTTACGGAATTGGTCGGCAAAGACAAAACCGTCCGCTATCGGCATTAAAATATCTAAAACGACTAAATCAGGCTTCTCCTTTCTTGCCTTTTCCAAGCCCTCCTGCCCATTGTAGGCCACAATAACCTCGTAAGCTTTGCTTTCCAGAGCCCCACTCATGACTTTCACAAGATCAACATCATCGTCCACAAGTAGAATCTTCGGCCTCCCTTTCATATTTAATCACCTCCTTAGTTATTCATTCTGAGACCTTGTATGTGCTTATTCTAGCTAGGCTTCTGCCCCAGACACCTGTATTTTCGGCAGAGTAAAAGTAAATCTGCTTCCCTTGCCAGTATCAGGACAGGGACTTTCAGCCCAAATCTTACCCCCATGAGCCTCAACTATTCTCTTCGATATGGACAATCCCAACCCAGTCCCTTTTCTTACCACGTTACTCCCTCTGAAAAAATCATCAAAAAGTCGAGGTAGCTCAGCAGGTAGTATACCAATCCCAGTATCTATTACTTCAACTGCTATATCATTATTATGGTCCTTCACCCTTACAAGCGCCATACCTTCACGCGTATAATTAATAGCATTGCTTATCAGGTTATTCAACACTTGTTGCAGCCGTCGGCTTGATGCGTAAACCCAAGGCGAACTTTCGGGAAGCTCAACCTCCAGTGCTATCCCCTTCTGCCTTGCCAGATTATCGAGGCCCTCCACTGCCTGCTTAACCACCTCGTTCAAAGCGAGTTCCTTCATCTCACGATTAAGCTGCCCGGCTTCAATACGGGGTATGTCCAACAGATCGGTAATCAATGTCAGAAGCTCATCAATCCTCCTGATACCCCTTTGCATCAGGTCTTTTTGCCCGTCAGTGATCTCGCCGGTGTATCCATCCACTACATAGGACAATAAGCTCTGGGTAGCAACTAGGGGTGACTGAAGATCATGAGCGACAACGCTGAGAAACCGGACAAATTGGCGCCTCTCCTCTTCCAGCTTGTCTACTTCAGTAAAACACTGCTCGAGCTCCCTCGCATTCTCCAGTGCAATAGCGCCTAGATTGGCAACCGCCTGCACGAAATATATATCATCAGCTGTGAAGTCGTGCTGCTTCGCAGTGTACACTCTTATCACTCCCACTATCTCTTCTTTGAGCAGCACCGGCGCGGAGAGCATAGATGCGATTCCCTCTTGTTTAGCCTGTTCTTTATACTGAACTCTCTCATCCTCTGCTGCATTCAATATGGCAACTGGCTTTCCTTCCAGCGCCTGGGAGATGCTCTTGTCAGCAGACACCGGGCCCTTGCGGACATACCAATCGCTCAATCCGTAGGCTGCGGTACGAAGCAAGGCTTCCCGGTCTGGCGTAAGGAGCATTAATGAGCATCCCTTAGCGTCCAATGCCTTGGCAACCGTTTCCACAATAGCACCAAGCACACTATCAGGAGTACGAGCTGAATTTACGGCAGCTGCTATTTCGTAAAGGCTTCGGTAATATCTCTGTTTCAGACTCGCCATTGTCTTACCTATCACACATAACAGCACCGAAGCAGAGTCTAAATCTAAGCGCTGCTGTAATAATACGCTGCGACACCATCTACTCGCCCGTCCCAAAACTGATGATAACTCTGAACCAGATCTGGTACAAATCGTTGGCTCTAGATTATGGCCTCTGCACAGTTCGTATCAAGCCGCCGTTGCGGTCCCTTATATTTACTATCAGAGGCATCTGGCCCGGCAAGGCATGAGTAGCACAAGCGAGACATGGGTCATAGGCCCTAAAAGCCATCTCAACCATATTAAGGAACCCTTCCTTAACCTCTGGTCCCTTTACAAATCCCATGGCTGCCTTTTTCACAGATAGGCATATGGGGGCTGCATTGTGCTGGGTCGCTACGATAAGATTCACTTTTGTAGCCTTTCCATCAGCATCAGCCTCATAATGATGGATCAGAGTTCCACGTGCCGCCTCAACACAACCAATGCCTACCTTGTCCAATCTAAGGTCCATATTGCGTATATCTTTGCTGGTCAGCAGAGGGTCGTTAGCAATCCTCTGCGCATGCTCTGCAGCCTGGAGAGCTTCAATTAACCTTGCCCAATGGTAAGCGAGAGTATGGTGACTCGGTTTGCCGCCCAGTATATCAAACATCGCCTCATATTCCTTCTGTGCCAGCGGCGTGTACATGCTATCAGCCACATTCAACCTTGCCAGCGGCCCTACACGGTACAGTGATGTCCCCTCACTCTCATTCAAACCCTTCCAACCTATCTTCCTCAAGTGCGTTAGCCTTACATATGTCCATGGTTCAACCCATTCTCCTATGTAATCAACATAATCGTGATAATCAAACAAGGCATACTCCTCACCTTTGGGCCCAACCACCCGGCACTTACCTTCATAGAAATTTAACCGGTTATTCTCATCGACCAGTCCCATATAATAGGTGTTCAGTTTGTAAGCTTCATTCAGGACAATGTTCAGATATTCCTTATTATCTAGCACAACCTGCTTGAATAACTCCAGCGAAAACTGGCAGAATTCGACACAAAAATCTGCAGAGTCCCGTATCCATCTCCTGTCCTCCTCGGTAATTCCCATGGAGACTCCGCCGGGCAAGCCACCTTCAGGGTGGGCAGGCTTGCTGGCAATGTGCCTGATTATCTCGCGGCATCTCTTCCTTGCCTCGATGACCTTGCCACCGATTTCCAATCCAACCTTCTGCACCACACCGAGAATGTTCCGCTCCGCCGGGTCAGCAGTTGGCCCAAGCACAAAGTCAGGCGAGGAAAGAATATAAAAGTGCAGCAGATGGTCTTCAACCATGAACGCATTGTAATGGAGTTGCCTTATCAGTTTGGCAGTCGGTGTTGGCTCTACCCCGTACAGGTCATCCAGCGCTTTCACCGATGCCATATTATGGGGAGTTGGACAAACGCCACAGATGTTGGGCATAATGCGTGGCAACTCCTCCACAGGTCTGCCTAGGCAAAACCTTTCAAACCCCCTGAGCTCCACCACCTGCCAGTAGGCATCTTCTACATTGCCCTTATCGTCTAGGAAAATCTCGATTTTCCCGTGTCCTTCGAGCCTAGTTATTGGATTTATGGTTATCTTTTCGGGCACATTGCACCTCTTTTCTGCCTAATCCATTATTTATATTTAACCTTTACTAGTTTTTCTCTGCAATATCGAGGCGGGGAGTGAAAACCTATATGAATAACCTACGGGATCCATAATCTCATTTGTGATTCGCTCTATATCCTCATCGCTCTGCACATCTAAAATCGACGCTAGCGCTGAAACAAACTTAGCTCCAGAATCTGCAACCCCTTCTACAGGGCCAAAACATCCCCGGCACGGGATATTAATATTCATACAGGCTTCTCCACAGCCGTCACGAGTAGCCGGCCCCAGACAGATTATCCCTTGAGCCAGAAAACAAACATCTGGGTCTGCCTCCACCTCATGAATCCTCTTTATCTCTCTTATTGCTATCCTCTCTGGTTTCGATTTATTTCGCTTGCAGCTATCACAAAGGGCTCTATGAGGAGCCAGTGTTGAGCCTCTGGGTGGAAGTTTATTTTCCAGTACAGCGCTCAGAGCCGCCATAATCAGATGTGGAGGAGGGGGACATCCCGGCAAGTAATAATCAACAGGGATTATGTCATTCAATGCATAAACACGGCCATAGAATTCAGGAAGCGTTAGCTTCTTACCATTCACGGTAGTAGTCGTTTGAGGGTAATTACCTTTAGGATTAACTACAGTCGGAGCATCCCTATAGACCCAGTTGAAGATATCCTCTTTTGTGGTCAGATTTGCAAGTCCAGGGGTACCACCAAAACAAGCACAGGCACCGAATGCGAGAACCAGCTGAGATTTTTTCCTGAGCAGTTGCGCTACCTCCTCCTGTTCAGAATTTCTGACATGCCCGTTTATAATACTTAATGTAATTTCGCCATCCTTCATTCCTTTGATGCTGTCATACTTGAAGTCCATCGCCACCGGCCAGAGAATCAAATCGACCGCGTTTGCTACTCCGAGAATCACTTCGTTTATATCGACAACAGCCTCGTCACAGCCACCACACGATCCCAACCAGCAAATTGCAACCTTCGGTTTCGCCATTTTATTTTCTCCCTCCGGCTTTTATTGCTTCTTTCTGGGGCCTCTTTCCTGCCATGGCATTTCTCTTTCGCGGCCCCAACTTTGCCAACTCCTCTTTCATTTCTTTCACCAACTCAGGAATTCTACGACCCTCAGGATCAGAAGAAAACTCCATCTTGACCCTCTCTTTCTCTATACCCATGGACTCCAATATCCTGCGCAGGAGATACACCCTCTTTTTTGCCTCATAGTTACCATCCTGATAATGGCAGTCCCCTGCCGGACAACCGAGTATCAAAATTCCATCAGCTCCTTTTTCAAAAGCGTCCATTATATGCGTAGTATCAATCTTCCCTGTGCAAATGATAGGTATCCAGTTCTCTATTCTTCTGGAGAGGACTGCTTCATCCTCCAGATAACCCCAACTGAACTTGCAGGAAAAACACACCACTTTGGGTTCGTATTCGCTCATGTTATCCTCCTAAACAAAACTTTGATCTGAACGCTATACCAGAGACGAGCATACTGTGGCTATCCTCTCCGCTGTATCATCATCAACCATTCTTCTTGCTTCAGATGGGCAAGCCACAACGCACATGCCGCAGGACTTGCACCTGAACATATCTGTCGCGGATACGATTTTACCACCGGAGCTAATTAAATGAGCAGAATAGTAGTTGCAGACATATACACAATGGCCACAGCCACTACACCTAGCGACATCGACTTCAACTGGACTCAAAGACTTCTGAAAACCGATCGACACGCATGCTTTACAAGATAGGCATGGTCCACAAGTGACACACCTTTTCCCTTCTTCTATAGCCTCTTTTAATGTGAAACCCTTCTCAAAAAGCTGGAAGTGCATTCTGTCCTCTGGTGGCATCCAGGGCACTTCGGGCTCAGGCTTGTAGTCTCTCCTAATTGGGATCTCATAAGCCTCGTAATCCCTTCTCCGCCCCTCCTTCATGTCCACGTCCCTTAGATACCTGTCAATTGATTCCGCAGCCACAAGCCCTTCACCCATAGCTTCGATCATGAAGCCTACTATTCTGACATCACCGCCTATAAATACCCATGGCGCGCTTACGCACTGTAATGTCAAATGGTCCACTTCGAGTCTACCCCGTTCATTCAAAAGATTTTCTTTCTCAAGTAGAGGTCTATCTGGAGCCTGCCCCACCGTGATTATGAGTATATCCGCCTCCAAATCTATACAGTCCGCACAATCAAATTTCGGATTGAATCCTTCTTCGTCAAACACGCTAACGCATGTCGGGCAGTTAATCCCCTTGAATCTGCCATTCTGTCCGATGATTTCTCTTACACCGCGACTATAGATTATTCTTATACCTTCCTCCCAAGCTCCACGGATTTCCTCTTCGTCAGCCGGTATGCCATCTTTGCAGTCCTTGTCATCGCATTCCAGACAAATGATAGTCACGTCTCCACCCTGCCTCTTGACTGACCTTGCCACATCAAAGGCTACGTTTCCACCACCTGTGACTATGACACTTTTACCCTTGAAGTAATCTGGCGCGATATTATTGTGACTGACTTCGTACAAATATGTATGCCCATACATCACACCAGCCAGATCCTGCCCCTCTAAAGATTGCCCCTCAAAAGTCAGAACTCGGGGAAATGGCAACCCGGTTGCGAGGAAAACTGCCTTATAGCCCTCGTTCTTCAATCGCTCCAGTGTCAACTCCCCTGCCCCCAGCTTGCTGTTATACCTGACATCTATGCCAGCAACTCTTACGAGGTTCTCAACTGTGGTCTGAAGAACATCCTTGGGCAAACGATAATCCGGTACTAACCATAACGCTCCGCCGAGCCTGTCAGAAGCCTCGAATATCGTCACGTTATAGCCCCTCTTGCTTAAATGGTATGCACACATCAACCCACCCGGGCCACCACCTATAACAGCCACCTTTTCCTTATTCTTGACTATCTTAAATTCCCCTAGTTCCTTCAGATGGTCAGTATACACATCCGACAGGAATCTTTTGAGTAGCCTTCTCTTGATTGCTCCACCCTTGTTTTTATAGTTACATTCTAATTCACAAAGGCCGCAGATGTAACCACAGATGTTAAAGAATGGATTTTTTTCATAGAGGTAATCGCTAATCTGGATTATACCTTCTCTTGCCGAATCCATATCCTCAGGAAGAAGAGAAATCAGCACGTTTGTCCGCTGAATATCCTCATTTATCGGGCATTTGACCTGACATGGCGGCAGACATTGCCTTACCGCCATATCTGGATACTTGACCCCGGTAGATTCAGTTTTCCACATATTAAACCTCCTAGTATAGACTGAGACTCAAAAACTATATGCTGGGTACCAGCTTAATAAAGACTCACTGCCACAACTTCATAACAATACAATCGTAGCTTCCCACTTTTCCTCGCTTCACAACATAAGCTACTGGGAGCAAGCAAAATATTATAACCTTTTTTCAGTTGAACAGACAAACAATTAGTCCTACTTTGAGGACTACAACCTGGGTTGACATTGAACGCTATCTTTAACTTAACGTTGTACTCCGCCATCAGCCTCGATACCTTTGACCTGGAGTATCCCATAACCCTCTTGATGTACTGCCCTATTACTCTTTTCTCATCTCTCTTAAAACATGATATCTGAATCTTATCAGCACTTCCTCTATCCAGTGGCATTGTCCTTCCGTAGTTAGACCCCTGAACTCTAGCACCTCACTCCCTTCCAGAAATGGCCTTACTTGTTCTACCGTTCGTAATTGTCCGTCGCCCATGATTAGTCGCATATCCCAATCATAAACGAGCTGCCAACAAGATTTTGTCATTACTTGCCTTTAAGGGTTAGTTGCCCTAAACTGTTACCTGAAAAGTGCCTTACATGTCAAAAGCAACAAAGCAATCCCTCAAACTAGCTCATATTAGCGTCCGTGGCATTGTTCAGGGCGTCGGCTTCAGACCTTTTATCTACAGCTTAGCCACTAAACACAACCTCAAGGGATGGGTTTACAACACCTCGGAGGATGTCAAGATTGAGGTAGAAGGTGAAGCAGCAGCTATTGAGCAGTTTGAGCGCGCATTGCAAAGAGAAGTCCCACCGCTAGCTCACATCGAGGGCATAACTATCAACTATCATCCGCCTCTCGGTCATAAAAGCTTTGAGATTCGGCATAGCCAAACCGTGGAGGGGAAATACCAGCTCATCTCCCCTGATGTTGCTACCTGTCAACCTTGCTTAAGTGAACTGTTGGACCCTGAAGACCGCCGCTACCGCTATCCCTTTACCAACTGCACAAATTGCGGCCCACGCTTCACCATAATCGAAGATATGCCCTATGACCGCCCCAAAACAACCATGCGCTATTTCCAGATGTGCCCCCAATGCCAAGCAGAATATGACAATCCACTGGACCGCCGCTTCCATGCTCAGCCTAATGCCTGTCCAAGGTGTGGCCCCAAAGTTGAGCTGGTTGATAACCAGGGCAATCGAGTAACGGGGTCGAATCCTATAGCCTCTGCCAGTCAGCTCCTTAAAGAAGGCAAGATTATTGCCATCAAGGGCTTAGGTGGTTTTCTCCTGGCCTGCGATGCTACAAAGGATGCGGTAGTTAAAACATTGCGGCAGAGGAAGAAGCGCTCCTCCAAGCCACTCGCCATAATGGTAACCGATATAGATGAAGCTAAAAAGCATTGCTATGTCAGTTCACAGGAGGAGAAATTGCTTACCTCGCCTCAAAGCCCCATCGTACTCATGAGGTGGAAGGAGGATTCATCTGTATCTCAAGAGGTAGCTCCAAACCTACAATATTTAGGGATTATGTTGCCGTATACACCTCTACACCACATACTGCTTAGGGATACAGTGCTGCCTTTAGTGATGACTAGCGGCAATCTCAGTGAAGAGCCCATCGCCAAAGACAATGATGAAGCCTTAAGGAGGCTCTCTGGGATTGCCGATTATTTTCTAATCCACAACCGGGATATCTATTCTCGCTATGATGACAGCGTTGCCATAGTGGAAAGGGACACAAGCCAGCTTATGAGGAGAGCGCGTAGCTACGCTCCATATCCCATTCACCTCACGTTTAAGGCCAAGCAGTTGCTTGCTTGCGGCGCTGAGGAGAAAAATACTTTTTGCTTAACAAAAGATAACTATGCCTTCTTAAGTCAACACATCGGCGATATGGAGAATATGGAGACCCTGGAACATTTCGATAGCACTATCTCCCTGTATGAAAGACTTTTCCGTATAGAGCCTGAAATCGTTGCCCATGACCTCCACCCCGACTACCTCGCCACCAAGTATGCCCAGGAATTAGGCGAGTTCGGTATGAAGCTTGTACCCGTGCAGCACCACCATGCCCATATTGCCAGTTGCATGGCCGATAATGGATTGGAGGCTCCGGTTATAGGCGTTGCCTTCGATGGCACAGGGATAGGCGGGGATGGAAATATTTGGGGAGGGGAATTCCTAATAGCCGACTACCGTAATTTCAGCAGAGCAGGACATTTGGAATACCTGCCTTTGCCTGGAGGAGACGCGGCTACAAAAAGACCCTACCGCACTGCCATCGGCTATATTCTCACTCTATTAGGGGAAAATACCTTAAACCAAGAATTACCTTTTGTGAGGGAAGTCGACGAGATTGAAATAGGGATCATCAAACGCCAAATAGAAAGGAAAATTAATTCACCGCTTACCTCAAGCATGGGACGTCTTTTTGACGCCATATCAGCCCTGCTAGGCATAAGGGGCGAAATAGATTATGAAGGACAGGCGGCTATAGAGCTGGAGATGGCTGCCCACAAAGAAGATTATGTCAGTGTGCAAGAAAGTTATTCATACCACATACTAGAAGATAGGGGGATAAGAATCGTGCAATTGAGAGACCTGCTCTCAGCCATAATAGAAGACTTGCATCAAGGCCTCCCCAGGGGGAGGATATCAGTCAAATTCCACAATGCCGTGGCCCAGATGACAAACGAAATGTGTCACTTGATAGCTAATGAAACTGGCATCAGCCAGGTAGCCTTAAGTGGCGGCGTATTCCAGAATCGCTTACTGTCAGGAAAAACGGTTGAACTCCTGGAAAAGAGTGGCTTCCAGGTATTCACACATAGGCAGGTGCCTACCAACGATGGTGGCATCTCCCTAGGGCAGGCAGTTATTGCCAATTTCGCAACTACACAATACCCCAACGAGGAGATGCCATCACGCTATTGACAAAATAAAGAGCAAGGTTTATATTTTAAATAATTAAATATAGAAAAGGCTGGGAACAGGAGTAGTACAGCTTAAGGCGGAGTTCAGAGAGTCGGGGAAGGTGTGAGCCGATACTTGCGCGAGGCTGGAATGGACCTGGGAGCTGCAAACCGAAAGGCTAACACCGAGTAGGCTTTGTCACAGGGGCAGTGTTATCAAAGCCCAGGGTATAGCTCTAAGCTAAGCCGTACCTGAGAAGAGATGGTCGAAAAGACCGAAAGAGGGTGGCACCGCGAAGATTAAACCTCTCGCCCCTTGGGCGAGAGGTCTTTTATTTTGAGGTGTAGCTAATATGTATTATCCGAAACTGGAAGAGGTTCAGCAATTGAAGAGATATGGCAATCTGGTACCAGTTTGCCGTGAGATTCAGGCTGACTTGGAGACGCCTGTATCCGCTTACCTTAAGATAGCCCGCGGCAACTACTCCTTCCTCCTCGAGAGTGTTGAGGGTGGAGAGCGACTGGCCCGCTATAGCTTCATTGGTACCGAACCCTCTCTCGTCTTAAGGACAGCAAATGAAAACCCCGTTGACCCATTGCAACTGGTAGAAAAAGAGTTCGGGCAATTTCGTCCCGTGCCCATTGCCAACCTGCCGAGGTTCCACGGTGGCATGGTTGGCTATTTGAGCTACGAGGTCGCCCGCTACTTCGAGAGACTGCCCTATCCAGATAAAGACCCCCAAGGACTCCCCGAGTCTGTGCTGATGCTGGCAGACACCCTCCTGGTTTTCGACCATCTCACCCACAAAATCAAGGTTGTCTCCCACGCTCACCTGGATGGAGATGTTGAAACAGCCTATCGGAAGGCAATTCGAAAAATTGACGGCCTGGCAGACAGGCTGGAGCAGCCAATTCCTCCCGAAGCTCCGAAGAATATTTCCATAACCAGGTCCGATGTGTCATCAAACTTTTCTCAAGCAGAGTTTGAGGCCATAGTATCTCAAGCCAAGGATTATATATACGCCGGCGATATAATCCAGACTGTCCTATCACAGCGCCTGGCAAGGCCTACCCATGCCAGTCCCTTAGCCATATATCGGGCGTTGCGCTCTATTAACCCTTCTCCCTACATGTACTACCTCCACTTAGGTGATTTCTATATAATAGGAGCTTCCCCCGAGCTTCTGGTCCGAGTTGAGGATGGCATGGTATCCAATCATCCCATTGCCGGCACTCGCCGTCGAGGTAGGGATGTTGCTGAAGACCTGGCCCTGCAAGAGGAACTCAAGAACGATGAGAAGGAGCGTGCTGAGCATATCATGCTCGTTGACCTGGGGCGTAATGACATCGGCAGAATTAGCGAGCCAGGCACAGTCGAGGTAAGCCAGCTAATGGATGTAGAACGCTATTCCCATGTCATACATCTAGTATCTCACGTCCAGGGCAAGCTCAGGGCTGGACTTTCTCAGTTTGATGCTCTCCGCTCTTGCTTTCCTGCGGGCACTGTTTCCGGCGCACCTAAAATTCGAGCTATGGAGATCATCGCCGAACTGGAAAGAGAGAAACGGGGGCCTTATGCCGGCGCAGTGGGCTACTTCGACTTCTCAGGCAACCTGGATACTGCTATCGCCATACGTACCATTATTGTCAAAAATAACATTGCTTATATCCAGGCGGGTGCCGGCATCGTCGCCGATAGCATCCCTGAGCGCGAATACCAGGAAAGCCTGGCAAAAGCGCAGGCATTGCTCGCTGCTATTGACCAAGCGGAGGCAAACCAGTATGCTTTTACTAATAGATAACTACGATAGCTTTACCTTTAACCTCTTCCAGTATCTAAGTGAACTAGGAGAGGAGGTGTGGGTAACTCGTAATGATAAGGTGAGCCTGGAAGAAATCGAGAAGAGGTCTCCCCAACGTATCGTCATCTCCCCTGGTCCGGGCACCCCAGAGCAAGCTGGCGTTTCCAACGACGTTATCCGCAAATTTGGAGACAGCATCCCTATTCTGGGAGTCTGCCTTGGACACCAGTGCATCGGATATAGCTATGGAGCTAAAGTTAACCGCGCTAGCGAAATCAAGCATGGCAAGTCGTCGCTCGTCCATCATGATGGCAGGGGGCTCTTTCAGGGATTGCCTAACCCCTTTCCAGCCATTCGCTACCACTCGCTGGCGGTGATGCCCGGTAACCTGCCCTACTGCCTTGAGCTTAGTGCCTGGACAAACGAGGGCATAATTATGGGGCTGCGCCACCGCCAGTTTCCTGTAGAGGGCGTTCAATTCCACCCCGAGTCGATTATGACCGAGGTGGGTAAAGACTTGCTCAGGAATTTTCTAAAGCAAGGAGTATAGCAGTGATTAAGGAAGCCATAGCCAAGCTGATTTTGGGTCGCTCACTCACCTTTGAGGAGGCGGCAGCAGTAATGGAGGAGATAATGATTGGCGAGGCAACGCCAGCTCAGTTTGCCGCCTTTGTCACTGCTCTGCACATTAGAGGAGAGACAGTGGATGAGATTGCTGGCTTAGCCAGTGTAATGCAGGCTAAGGCAGCCCCTGTTCAGGCCACCCCACCAGTGCTTGACACCTGCGGGACCGGGGGTGATAACTCGTGCAGCTTCAACATCTCCACAACAGCCGCTTTCGTTGTCGCTGGCGCAGGTCTCAAAGTAGCCAAGCATGGCAACCGGGCAATGTCCAGCCACTGCGGTAGCGCCGATGTCCTGGAGGCACTGGGAGTAAAGATTGAGCTTGGGGCCGAAGCTGTCGCTCAATGTCTGGAAAGAGTAGGCATCGGTTTTATGTTCGCTCCCATCTTCCACCCAGCGATGAAATATGCCACCGCGCCCAGACGCGAAATTGGAATTCGGACGGTGTTCAATATTCTCGGCCCCCTTACCAACCCCGCCAAATCCAAGTTTCAGGTCATCGGTGTTCCTTCTAGGGAACTGGGAGAGAGAATTGCTTCTGCCCTCCACCGCCTAGGCACAGAGCATTCCCTAGTAGTACACGGCATAGATGGCATGGATGAGATTTCAATCAGTGGGAAATCTCTGGTATGGGATATCAATCGAAATAGGGTATTGCCACCCTATGAAGTTTCTCCCGATGATTTGGGATTTATGAAGGCAAGCATGACCCAAATTAAGGGAGGAACAGCCAGGCAAAATGCCAAGATTCTGCGTGGCATATTGAGCGGAGAGGTGGGAGCCAGGCGGAACATAGTTATCATGAATGCCGCTGCCGCATTAGTGGCTGGCAACCAAGCATCCGACCTCAAAGAAGGAGTTTGCATTGCAGAAAAGATGATCGACAGTGGAAAAGCTCTGGCCAAACTCGACGAGCTAATCAAGCTCAGCCACAGCTTAGATAAGGAGCAGTCAGCACTCAGCAGATAGCATGCGGCGTTTAGCCAGTAAGTGATGGCCGAAAGCCAGGAACAAAGAAATGTTGGATAAGATTATCACCCAAAAAAGGGAGGAGGTTGAGCAAAGAAAGAAGGTAGCTACCACAACTTATTTACAGGAACGCATTGTCCAGCAGAAGCCGTTGCTTGACCTCGCCCTGGCCCTGAAAGGCGACCACATTCGACTGATTGCCGAGGTAAAGCAGGCCTCCCCATCACGGGGGATGCTAAGCCCCAACCTCAACCCCACCAAGTTAGCCCAGACTTATGCTGAAGGTGGCGCTGCTGCCATTTCAGTGCTCACTGAGGCTAACTATTTTATGGGCAGCATTGAGCACCTAGCAGCAATCAGAGAGGTGGTTGAGCTTCCATTGCTGAGAAAAGATTTTGTCTTTGACCCTTATCAGGTATATGAGTCCCGGGCCTATGGTGCTGATGCTTTATTGTTGATAGCAGCCATCCTAAGCCAGGAACAGCTTAAGGAACTTGTCTCGCTGAGTCGTAGCCTTGGTTTAAAATGCCTGGTCGAAGTGCACAATGAAGGCGAGGTGGAAAAGGCAGTTCTCAGCGAAGCGGAAATCATCGGAATCAATAATCGAGACCTCAATACCTTTACCGTGGATATATATACAACCCACCGATTGCGGCCTCTCATTCCCCAAAAGCGGATTGTGGTTAGCGAGAGCGGCATTAAAAGCAGGAAGGATATTGAAAAGCTCGGGAAATGGGGCGTCGATGCCATACTCGTTGGTGAGGCTCTAGTTGCTGCCGACGATGTCTTGGCTAAGATGAGGGAGTTGCTAACATGACCCGTGTAAAGATTTGCGGGATTAGAGATAAGACCCGCGCTCTAGCAGCGGTTGAGGCTGGTGCCGATTTTATCGGGTTAGTCTTCGCTCCCAGTAAACGACGGGTAATTCCCGCCAAGGCACGCGAGATAGCCGATGCAGTGAAGAAAAGCAGCGATACCACAAAATTGGTCGGCGTCTTTGTCAATGCACCAGCTTCTGATGTGAATAAGCTCGCCGATTTTTGTGCTTTAGACTGGGTTCAGCTAAGTGGCGATGAATCCTGGGAATACTGCCTCGAGATCTTCAAACCGGTTATCAAGGCAATCCGAGTAGGTCAGCAATCCCCCAAAGAACTCTGCGCTGATCTACGTGCTGGGGGCAAATTGCTTTCTCCAAAAAACTTTATCGCCCTCCTTGATTCCCTGGTTGCAGGTAAATATGGCGGAACAGGAGAAAGCTTCGACTGGAGCTTAGCCCAGCAAGTGATTAAGAGATTTCCGGTCATTATCGCCGGTGGACTCAACCCGAAGAATGTAGCCCAGCTAATCGAGACAGTAAGACCCTGGGGAGTAGATGTCTCCTCCGGGGTAGAGACAGGAGGAGTCAAGGATATAGCCAAAATAAGAACGTTCATCGAATTGGTAAGGAAAGTTGATGAGAGAAGACAAGCAGTTACCTGATTCTCACGGTTATTTCGAGCAGTTTGGCGGCAAGTTCGTGCCTGAGACTCTTATGCCGGCCTTGGACGAGCTGGAGGCAGCTTACGCAGAGGCGAAGCGTGATTCGTCCTTCTGGGCCGAGTTCGATTCTCTGTCCCGTGACTACTCGGGAAGGCCAACACCACTTTATTTCGCTGAAAGGCTCACCAGGCATTGCGAAGGCGCGAAAATCTTCCTCAAAAGGGAGGACTTGCTTCATACTGGAGCCCATAAGATAAACAATGCTCTCGGGCAGGGCCTCCTCGCCAAGAGAATGAAAAAACAAAGGATTATCGCTGAAACCGGCGCTGGCCAACATGGGGTAGCTGCTGCCACAATATGTGCCAAGCTGGGGCTGGATTGTATTGTCTATATGGGTGAGGAGGATGTACAGCGTCAAGCACTCAACGTCTTCCGTATGAAGCTGCTAGGTGCAGATCTTCGTCCTGTCTCATCAGGCACCAGAACACTGAAAGATGCCATCAATGAGGCTATTAGAGATTGGGTAACTAACGTCAGAAATACCTATTACCTTCTGGGCTCGGTAGTGGGCCCTCATCCTTACCCGTTGATGGTGCGCGATTTTCAATCGATCATAGGCAAAGAAACCAGAGAGCAGATTTTAGCTAAGTGCAATCGTTTGCCCGACTATATAGTCGCTTGTGTAGGTGGAGGGAGCAATGCCATCGGGATTTTCCACCCCTTTGTGAACGATAAAGACGTCAAGTTTATCGGAGTAGAGGCGGCAGGAAAGGGAATCAAGACTGGAAAACACGCGGCCTCCCTGGTTGCAGGTGCAGTAGGAGTTTTGCATGGGACAAAATCCTACGTCCTCCAGGATGATGCCGGCCAGATTCTAGGAACTCAAAGCGTTGCCGCTGGACTGGATTACCCCGGAGTAGGGCCCGAGCATAGTTATTACAAGAGGATTGGACGCGCCACCTATGTCGCAGTGGATGATAGGGATACTCTAGAGGCCTTCCAGCTTCTCTGCCAGACCGAAGGCATTGTCCCGGCGCTTGAACCAGCCCACGCTATATCCTACGCCGCCAAAATGGCAAGCTCCCTGCATAAGGAGCAAATTATTGTGGTCAACTTGAGTGGGCATGGCGATAAAGACATGGACATCGTAGTCAAAGCACTGGGGGTGAAGCTTTGAGCCGCATTGCCTCTGTTTTTGCTCAAGCAAAGCATACTGCCCTCATTCCTTACATCACAGTAGGTTATCCCAGTGTTGAAACAACCTTGAAAGTAGCGCCCCTTCTCGCCAGTAGTGGATGTGACATCATCGAGCTAGGTATCCCCTTCTCCGACCCCCTGGCTGACGGTGCCACCATCCAGCGAGCAAGCTATGAAACGCTCCTGCAAGGAGTTACCCCCAAGCTTTGTTTTGGGGTGGCTCAGGAGCTAAGGCGGCGAGTGGAAATTCCTCTGGTGTTTATGACTTACTACAACCCTGTGCTGAAGTTCGGGTTGGAGCAATTCTGCTCGAAGTGTGCCGAGGTGGGGATTGACGGGTTGATTATACCTGACCTCCCACCCGAGGAAGGAGAGGAGCTGGAACAGTCAACTAGAAGGCACGAGCTTGATCTTATTTACCTTCTCAGCCCAGCCAGCACCGAAGAACGCATAGAGCTAGTGGCCAGCAGGTCAAGCGGCTTTATCTACTTAGTTTCCCTGACCGGCGTCACTGGTTCCAGGGATAAACTCCCCGAGGAACTGGAAAGCTTCGTAGCCAGGGTGAGAGAAAGGACCGAAAAGCCTCTTTGCGTTGGCTTTGGGATCTCCACTCCAGAGCAAGCCCGAAGAGTGGCCAAGGTAGCCGATGGCGTTATCGTGGGCAGCCGAATTATACAGTTGATGGAGGAAGATACCACCTTCTCTTCTCTCAAAGCCTTTGCGTCAAGCTTACGAGAGGCCTTGGATAAATAGAATGGTAGAAAAAACTAGGAGGTGAACATGCACTAGCTATTCTTAACGGAGTGAGCCCCAATATGAGATAGAAAGGAGAATAAAATGGAAAAAGGAATGTATTTTCTTGAGCAAAAGGATATGCCCACACGTTGGTACAACATTATGGCCGATATGCCCGGGGATATGCCACACGTGTTGCATCCAGGAACGGGAAAGCCCGCAACTGTAGATGATGCAGCCGGGCTATTCTCCAGGGCATGTGCCGAGCAGGAATTGAACAGGAAAGACCGCTATATTGAAATCCCAGAGGAGCTGCAGGCGGTTTATCGCACCTGGAGACCAACGGTGCTGCATCGGGCATATCGGCTGGAGAAGGCTCTGGATACACCGGCCAAAATTTTCTATAAGTATGAAGGGACAAACCAGGCTGGCAGCCACAAGCCCAATACAGCGACGGCTCAGGCATACTATGCCAAGAAAGAAGGGCTCAAGGGCTTAAGCACTGAGACAGGCGCCGGACAGTGGGGTAGCGCCCTGAGTTTAGCCGGGGCATTCTTTGGTCTGGAGATCAAGGTATTTATGGTCAGCATCAGTTACCACCAGAAGCCATATCGCCGCATCGCCATGGAGACCTGGGGGGGCAACTGCGTCCCCAGTCCCAGCCCCGAGACCAAATCGGGGCAAGCTATGCTGGAAAAATGGCCTGATTGTCCTGGTAGTCTAGGTCTGGCTATTAGCGAGGCAATAGAATATATGACAACTCATCCAGATTATAGGTATTCGATTGGCAGCGTGCTTAACCATGTCCTGCTTCATCAGACTATAATCGGGGAGGAATGCCGAAAACAGATGGAGATGGCAGACGCCTACCCTGATATCATCGTCGGCAACATCGGCGGTGGCTCAAACTTCGCCGGGCAATTCTTCCCCTGGATTCGGGATAAAATTAGTGGCAAGAAGCCGAACATGCGCATCATCTGCTGTGAGCCGGAAAGCTGCCCCAGCGTGACCAAAGGACTTTATGCCTATGATTTTGGTGACATGGTCGGGATGACTCCCCTGATTAAAATGTATACGCTGGGCCATGGCTTTGTGCCGCCACCAATCCATGCCGGTGGACTGCGCTATCATGGGATGGCACCTACTATATGCCACCTGCATAAAATGGGTCTGGTGGAAGCCGTAGCTGTGCCTCAAACTGCCGCCTTTGCGGGAGGGGTACAGTTTGCCCGCACCGAGGGGATTATCAGCGGTCCTGAGCCCTGCCATAATGTCAGGGTAGCTATTGACGAAGCTCTCAAGTGTAAAGAGGAAGGTAAATCAAAGACCATCTTGATAGCTCACAGTGGACACGGGCACTTCGACCTTGCTGCCTACGACGCCTACCTATCTGGTAAACTTCAGGATTATTCTTATCCCGAGGAAGAAGTAAGGAAGGCTCAACTTGAACTGCCTAAAGTACCCTGAAGGAAATGGCTGGCGCCATAGCACGAGTTACTATGGCGCCAGCCTTACAGCACGAGCCCTAAATACTTGCATGTAGGAAAGAATAGCAGTAGATGCTAGAGGGGCTTACAAGGTAAGTTTCATGTCTTCATAGCCCAGGCTTATATCAGCTTCTAGTTCCTGAGCTAGCTGGGCTACCTCTTCCTTAATCTGCCGCTCATTGGGGTTGCCGATGTGAATGACGATGACACGGGGTAAATACCCTTTGAGTTGGCGGAATTGAGTAAGCTCCTCTTTCAACAGCTGCGCCGAAAAATGGCCAACTTTCTCAAGCCAATCTCCACGCTTATTAGGTCCAGTAACTTCAGTAATGAGCAACTGAGGAGAAATATGCTGCCAGCAATCAGATATTCCAACCGTAGTATCGCCAGTGTAAAACAGGCTTTTACCATCTGAAGAGGTGATTTGATAGCCAACAGCAGGTACGGAATGCTTTGCCGGCAGTGCTAAAACATCATACCCTGCAATAGCTTTTCTCTTATAAGGTTCAATGGCTTCCAGTAGTAGAGATGGTTTCTCTTTACTGGGATATTCCAGAAAATTGACATACATCTTGCCATCAAGGAGGCAAGTAGTAACAACGTCAAGCGTGTAGCGCAGAGCACAAACCTCTAACTGCCCTTGCCAGTAATAACCAGCATTAGCAGCCAGAGTAACCAAATCTCGAGTATGGTCAAAGTGATGATGGGTCAGAAGAACTGTTTTTATCTTTTTCTGTTCATCCAGTGAAAGGGCAGAGGTAATTCCACCGGCATCTATAGCCAAAGTACCATCAATTAATAGGGAAGTTAGCCGCGCTCCTTTTAGCTCAAATTGATGGGCCCCTAGAATTTGAATTTTCACTTCACTGGCGGTCTATAACTCTGTCAGTAGCACCAAGAAATTTCTGCCATTGAGCTAACTCTTCAGCCAGGATTTGACGACCTTTCTCGGTTAACTCATAATATCGGCGCCTTTGCTTCCGGGCGACTTGCTGCCACGAACTCAAAACAAGCCCCCTGCTCTCCAAACGGCGCAATGCAGAGTAAATAGTGCTCGCCGCAAGCTCAAAATAGCCTTGGCTCCTCCGATCCAGTTCTCTGGCAATCTCGTAGCCATGCATAGGTAATTCATCGATGATGAAAAGCAATAACGGCTCAACAACACCCCGCAGTAACTGTCGAACATAAGATTGAGTCATCGTTGTTTTAGTATATCATCTCCGCAAGATTAAATCCCTCTGTCCCTGAATCCAGGCCCAGATTTTTTGTAAAAAATATAGCAATGCTATAATAAGCTACAGCGAAAAATGCCCAAGAAGATTAAATATATCCTGGCTGCCTTAATATTACTATTAACTCTAACATTGAGCGCCAGTGCTTGCTCTATATACCCCCCACTGACACCTACATCACCCCAGCCCGATAACTCAACCCAGCACACTAACCCCGATTGGACATTTCCCTCAGAGAACGAGCCGCCGACCATCCCTTTGCCAGATTTTCCACCTGTAATTGCCCAGGCAATGCCTTCAGTAGTCTCCGTAACTACAGAGAGAACCATCTCTAGTCTCTTCGGTCAATATACACAGCCTGCTGCCGGATCAGGGGTGATTATCGATGATGAAGGATATATCGTCACCAACAACCATGTAATTGAAGTTGCCCAGAGTATCTACGTGGAGTTGAATGATGGTAGGACCTTTCCGGCATATCTAGTAGGCACCGATGTTCTGACGGACCTTGCGGTGATAAAAATAGAGGCCACAAATTTGTCTTATGCTTCTTGGGGCGACTCAGCTTTGTTATCTATTGGCGATTGGGTAATAGCTATTGGCAACGCTCTGGGAGAAGGAATAACGGCCACTGAAGGCATTGTAAGCCGCTTAAATGTATCAGTGGACATTGAAGGAAATACCCTTTACGGCTTAATTCAAACCACTGCTGCTATCAATCCCGGCAACAGCGGTGGCCCACTGGTAAACATGGCTGGTGAGGTGATAGGCATCACCAGCGTCAAAATGGCTGCAGTTGGGGTAGAAGGTATGGGCTATGCCATAAGCAGCAATGAGGCGAAGCTTATCATCCCAGATTTAACTCACCATGGTCATGTGACCTACCCCTGGCTAGGAGTGGGATTATATACCGTGGACCCCTCCCTGGCCGCGGCAATAAACCTTTCAGTCGATAAAGGGGCCCTTATTGTAGAGCTAGTTGATAATAGCCCTGCGGACCTTGCTGGATTAAGAGGGGATGATATCATCATCCGCTTTGGGGACAAAGAAATAACTAATGTTGCTGACCTTGTCCAAGCCATTCGCAGCAGCCAAGTTGGACAAGAGATAGAAATAACCTTCGTCAGAGGCGAAGATACTATAACAACCTCAGCCCGGCTAATAGAGCGCCCAACTCCCTAGGATTGGCTTGCTTCAGTCAAATCCCAAGCACCACGAAATCTTAAACAACACAGAAAGCTAAAAATCAAAGGTCAAAAATCAAAATGACAACTAAAAAATGCAAAACTTTTTAACTTGTGGTCTGCCATTTTGCACTTTTATTCTTGCTTTTCGCATTTTGAAGGAATTTGTTCAGGGCTTAGAGATTAGGATTTGGGATTTGCCTTTTTGATTGCCAAAAAGACGTCGCTGTCTGCGATGCGATGTTTCTCACTATAAGCCCCATCAGAAGGCAAACCATCTATAAGCTCCTGAGACAACGTCTCCTGCTTAATATAGCTGGCAAAAGCATCTATCACCTGCTTAATAAGTGGTTCTCCTGTCTGATAATAGGTAATGATGTGGTCGGTGATTTCAAACTTGGCATTGCGCCGCATATTCTGAAGATGACGCACAAGCTCTCTAGTTGCTCCCTCGGCAATCAGCTCAGGAGTCAATTCAGTGCTTATGGCCACCCAATATCTGGCGTCGTTGACCACACTATAATCCGGCATGTTTGAAGGAAATTTCCCTAGGTCCTCTGCCTCGCTCGATACGACGAGCTGCTTGACATTTACCTCCTCCATTACCTCAGCAGCTAACCTTTCCAAAGCTTCCTTCTCCCCTTCGCCTCCTACCCTGACCACAACTTGCTCCAGTGGCTGGCGCACTTTAATCCCTGCCTTGGCTCGTGCCGCCCTGCCCAAGCTAGATATTTTCATAGCCAGCCCAACATCACTATTTAGCTTATCATTGATTCTAACCTCATCCGCTATGGGAAAATCAACTAGATGAACGCTTTCCTTGGCTTCAGAATCAATAGAGCCTGTCAAATTCTGATAAAGTTCCTCAGCAATAAATGGCACGAAGGGAGCCAACAAGCGAGACAAAGTTACCAGGCATTGATAAAGCGTAGTATATGCGGCCAATTTATCGGCATCGTTCTCGCTTTTCCAGAACCGGCGGCGATTCCTCCTCACATACCAGTTAGAGAGATTATCCACAAATACCTCAATTCTACGTGTCGCAGAAGTGGGATTGTAGCTATCCATCAATTTCGAAACCTCGCTTACGAGCCGATTAAGCTCTGAGCTAATCCAATTATCCAGCTCACTGAAAGTTTTTGGCTGATAGCTGTCAGCTGTCAGGGGCTGGGGAACATAGCGGTCGATATTGGCATAAAGAGTGAAAAAAGAATAGGTATTCCACAAAGTAAGGAGAAATTTACGCGTCGTCTCTGCAAGCATCTTGGTGGAGAAACGGTGATTATCTTCCGCCGTAGTAGAAACCAGCATATACCACCTCAGGGCATCTGCACCGTAATTACTGATCGCAGCCCAAGGATCTATCACATTGCCCTTGGATTTGCTCATTTTCTCTCCCTGGCCATCGACAACATGTCCTAAACAGATGACATTCCTAAAACAGGGATGCTCGAAAAGCAGAGTAGCTATTGCATGTAAGCTATAGAACCAACCTCTCGTCTGGTCCACAGCCTCACAAATAAAATCGGCCGGGAAATTCTGTTTGAACTTATCTTCGTTCTCAAAGGGATAATGCCACTGAGCTATCGGCATAGCTCCGGAATCAAACCAACAATCAATTACCTCAGGAACACGCTGCATCTTGCCACCGCACTTAGGACAGGCGAAGGTAATTTCATCCATATAAGGGCGGTGTAAATCCAAGGGCCTGGTCGAGACACTGAGATTTGACTGCGCCATTAATTCATCCACACTGCCGATACAGTCACCATGATCGCAAGAAGAACAGTGCCAAATATTGAGCGGAGTCCCCCAATACCTCTCCCGTGAAAAAGCCCAATCGACGTTGTTCTCCAGCCAATCGCCAAACCGACCATTCTTAATATAATCAGGGTACCAGTTTATTTCGGCATTGCCAGAGATAAGCCTCTCTTTCACCACAGTTGTCTTGATGTACCAGGTCTGCTTGGCATAATAGAGTAGCGGTGCTCCACACCTCCAGCAGAAAGGATAGGTATGAGTAATCTTTTCGCTACGAAAGAGCAGCCCACGAGACTTCAAGTCATCAAGAACATCTTTATCGGCATCTTTGACAAACTTGCCTGCACCCGGCAAGTCCAGCTTACGTCGTGCTGGCCCAAGAATCACTGGGACTTCACTTTTCTGAATATATTCCCGTGCCTTAGGTGTAAAACCCGTCACTAGATGAGTCGTTACCATCCCATTCAACTCCACAGTATGAACGAGTGGTAACCCCTCCCTCTCGCCTACTTCGAAATCTATCTCACCGTAAGCCGGGGCTATGTGTACAATCCCTGTCCCCTCTTCCATGGACACAAAATCACCCTCAATAACACGATAAGCCCTCTTATCTCCCTTGACGTAACGAATGTCAATATTGCTATATAAAGGTTCATAATGCATTCCAACTAAATCTTCCCCAATTACCTTCTCCACTACCTTGTATCCACCCAACCCTACCTGCTCAAGCAAAGCATCGGCCAAAATGAGATACCCATCTTCTACCTCCACCACCACATAATCAGCCTCGGGAGCCACTGCCAGAGCAGTATTTCCAGGCAGCGTCCATGGGGTGGTAGTCCAGGCAAGCAGATAAGTAGGCACGGCTGAGGAGAGAAGAGAGCGAGCAGTTTCGCTTCCCCCAGGCTGTGTCAGGTCAAGCTTGAACTTTACCCAGACTGACGGGTCATCCACATCCTCATAGCCCAAAGCTACCTCGTGGGAGCTAAGAGATGTGCCACATCTAGGGCAATGCGGTGTTACTTTGTAGCCCTGATAAATCAAGCCCTTATCCCACAGCTTCTTCATTATCCACCAGCAGGATTCAATATAGCTATTGTCCAAGGTTACATAAGGATGCTCCATGTCTAACCAACAGCCAAGGCGCTCAGTCATGGCCTCCCATTCCTTAATGTACTTGAATGCGCTTTGGCGACAATGGTCATTGAATCGAGCCACCCCATACTCCTCAATTTGAGCCTTACTGGTGAGGCCAAGAGAGCTTTCCACCTCTAACTCAACGGGCAAGCCATGGGTATCCCACCCTGCTTTTCGTGGCACATGATAACCCTTCATCGTCTTGTACCGGCACACAACGTCCTTATATAGACGAGACAGTACATGATGAACTCCCGGGCTACCATTCGCTGTAGGTGGACCCTCATAGAAGGCATAGTGTGGTCCCCCTTCTCTTATATCGATGCTTTTATCAAAAATTCCGTGTTCTTTCCAGAAGCGGAGGATATCTTCTTCGAGTTGAAGAAAGTTAATCTTACTGTTTACTTCTCGGAACATAGCTACGTCTGTCTCAGTAAAATAACCACCTTCCTGCTCTCACCCTCGCCTATGCTATGAGTTGTGACATCGGGATTATCAGCCAGCATTAAGTGAACGATGCGGCGTTCGTCAGCAGGCATCGGCTCCATAGTTATAGCACGGCGTCTTGATTTCACCTGCTCAGCTAGGTACAAGGCCAATCTTTGCAAGGAATCACGACGGCGTTTTTTATATCCCCCAACATCGACTCTTAATGGAAGCCAGGCCTTTAACCGTCCAGCCACCATAAGCTTAGTAATATATTCCAGGGATGCCAGAGTCTGACCTCGTCGACCAATCAAGATACCCAGATCGTCACCTTCAATATTCAAAGCCAGAGGGATCTCATCGGATAGCACTTCAACCTTGCCTGCTACCTCCAGCAACTCAAGCAACTTTTCTAGAATTTCCGTGACCACCTTGACCACATCCCTTTCCTGCCGGTTCACTGGAACCACTCTAATCAGAGCCTCTTTACTTCCCATTCCCAAAATTCCCGACTTCCCCTCTTTAACAACCTCCACCTCAAATTGGTCTCGGCTCACCCCTAACTGCGCCTCTGCCTTCTCTATTGCCTGTTCTACTGTCGCAGCAATTATCTCAATCTCTTCCATAGTCCGATCTCCCTTTAGCAATTTGCTTTATTGCCAGCGTAATATGCGACGGTCTCTGCAATGCGGGTTCATTTCTATTTCACTGGGGTTGGTCGAAACGGAGAACTGAATTTAAGGTAACCCCAACCACCGGTGAAGAAATATTGAGTTAAAATACCAATTACGTTGGAAGCTGCCCAAAAGAGCGGCAAGCCACTGGGGAACATCAAAGTAAACAAGCCAAACATAAACGGCATCATCAGCAACACCATGCTGTTTGTTGACTGTTGCCTGGGATCAACGGTTGGGGCAGTGGTCATCTTCTGCTGTATCCACATTGTGCCACCAACTATGATAGCCAAAATCAAAGTATGGTCAGGTTGTCCTAAATCGAGCCACAAGAATTGACTGTTTAACGGAATCGCTTGACTCACCACCTCCCATGAGTAAAGATGCTGAGCCAAATCAAGCAAGTTCTCTGGAGTGGTAGCCAAAGCTTTCATAATGGCTTGATACAGAGCAATCCAGATAGGAAACTGAATTAGCATAGGCCATAAACAGCCCATAGGGTTTATCCCGGCCTCTTTATAGAGCTTCATCATCTCCTGCTGAAGTTTTTGCTGATTCTTACCGTACTTCTTCTGTAATTCTTGAATTTTCGGCTGCATACTCTGCATAGCTTTGGTGGACTCAAGCTGTCGCCTCATAAGAGGCCAGAGGGCTAAACGAACGATAATGGTAAGTGCAATGATCGCTAACCCAAAATTATGAGAAAGGATGCTACTTAAGGCAATCAAGCCATTGAGTACCGGGTCACCTATGATTAAATACCATACTCCTGCCATTAGGCCTAACCCTCATTCCTCAATACTCAAGGGGGATTTCCAACTTAATCCCCCCCTATCAATATCCAGAACATATACCCAGTTATCTTGAGCTCGAATGTAAACTAGACCTTCTTGGGCGCAAAGAGAACCTCTAACAGCAGCACCAACCGACATAGTCTTTAACGGCACTACTGCCTTACCCTCGAGCTCAGCATTGAGGTCAAAAACATATACACTGCCCAACTCATCAGCCACTATCAACAGATTATCCATCAAAACAGGTGAGGAAACCACAGGGTTTCCAGCATCAAATTCCCAGAGTTTTTCCCCTGTTTCCGCCCCGATCGCATAAACCTTGCCGTCGAGGCAGCCGGCATAAACAACTCCCTCGTTAACTAGGGGAGCAGCCCAAAACCATTTATCGCCGGCAAAGCTCCATAACGATTCACTGGCACCTATCTTTATGGCATAGAGCTTGTTATCAAAGGAGCCCACGTATATGGTATCTTCATAAATCACCGGATGCGAAGCGAAGCCCACCTCTGATTCAAAGGACCAGTCCAATAACTCCCCCGTTTCTAACGACAAAGCATAGATATAACCGTCGAAAGTGCTGACATAGAGAGTATCACCTTGGATCACCGGGGAAGTCCACAGCTTTTTATGCAAGATGTCCGATTCCCAATTTAAATCACCAAATTCCTTATCCAGAGAATACACCCTGCCATTCGAGCTGCTCAAATATATTGTATCCCCGAATAGCACTAGGCTGGCGACTATCGCATTGCTTTCCTGTATCTGGCCACATGACATGCCTCCAGAGGTGCCCGTTTTGGGGCCATCCCACTCCCATTCACCATACCTATTCTGAGGAAAAGCCAAATTTTGGCTTCTAGCCAATGTGCTCAATGCCAGAACTTTCCCACCATAACTTCCAACATAAACTACGTCTCCATCTACAACCGGTGTGCCATATATAGTGGTGGAAACAGACGATTGGCCACATGATAAGCCGCCGGAGGGTGCGGCAACGGGGGCAATGGTATAAGACCATTCTAGATTTTCAGTTGACGTATTTATCGCCACCGCCCTCCCATCCACAGAACCTGTATAAAGCATGCCATCGTGAACCGCAGTCCCCGCCCACCCCCTCGCTGGCTGAGCTCCACCCGGAACACAGGAAACCAGGGCCAAGACAAAAATGGAAATTACAACGAATAATAATATCTTTGCTTGTTTCACTTCAGTAAATAATTAAGGTACCGGGTCATAGCCACCTTTGGAGAAGGGATTACATCGAGCGAGCCTCTTGGTTGCCAGCCAGCTACCCCGGACTAACCCGTGTCTTTCAATTGCCTCAAAAGCATAACGAGAGCATGTAGGCTGGAAACGACAAGAATGAGGGGTAACCTTCGACACTGTGTCCTGATATAGTTTAATTAAATCCAGAGCTAATTCCCTCATTCGCTGCTCTCCAGCAATTGTGCCCGAGCTAAAAGCCTGGCTACTACTCTCTCCATCTGGTGATAATCAGCATTTACTGCTACAGACCGAACAATAAAGACGATATCCCATCCAGGTTTTAGCGATTGCAGCCTCATTATCTCTCTGAGCAACCTCTTTAAGCGATTACGCTGCACCGCCTTACCCACCTTTTTGGTCACAGCAAAACCGTATCGGCTCAGGCCCAAACCATTGGGCAACGCCTTCATCACCACCAGGCTATTTGCCCACACTTTGCCTTGTTGGTAAACCAAAATATATTGAGATCTCTTAGTTAAAGATCGAGACTCCTTCATAGGATAGAGTCAAACTGGAGTCAGCTTATGCCTTCCCCTAAGACGCCTAGCCTTAAGCACTCGTCTACCACCCCGACTAGCCATTCTAGCGCGGAAACCTAACTTGCGCCTCCGGGAAATTTTCTTTGGTTGGTAAGTACGTTTTGGCATCCTTCACCCCATCGACCGGGATAGGCCCACGCCTCCTGTTTTCCAAATATGGCTGGGTGCGTAAGGCAACATAGCGAGATAACGAGCTCTCTTTATAGCTTGTGCTAACCTTCGTTGATGTTTAGCACAGGTTCTGCTCCTCCGTCGCGACAAAATCTTACCCTGACTGGAAATATAGTGAGATAACATAGAAACATCTTTATAGTTGATTTCCATCTTCCCCTTGCAGAAGGGACAGACTGCTGGCTTAGTGATTAAGCCCCTCGTCCCCCTCGTCCCCCTCATACCCCTTGGTCTTCCAATATTAGCCAAATCTTCTCCTTTATATTTTACTTACTTTACTCAAAGGGTAAATCTTCAGGCTCAAGCTCCCCCTCTTCAGGAAGGGAAACTGAAGCTACTCTGTCGAGGAAAATTACTCTGTTTGCAGACACCTCAAGGCTAGTACGCATCTGTCCATCTTGCCCTTCCCAACTGCGAGAGTGTAATCTACCTTCAACATAAACTCGCTTCCCTTTGGATAAGAATTGATTACAGCTTTCAGCTTGCCTGCCCCAAACGCTAACCCTAAACCATTCCGTTTCTTCCCTGCGCTCCCCGTCAGAACCAACATAACGATAATTAGTAGCCATGCGAAAAGAAGTAACTGCCTTCCCATTGGGCGTGTACCTCATCTCTGGCTCACTACCTACATTGCCAATGAGCATTATTTTGTTTAAGCTCGACATATCAATCCCCCACGTTTACTACAAGATACCGCAGAATACCACCCAAAGCACCAATTTCTGCCTCAAGCTCCTTAACTGATTTCGGCATTAATTTAAAGCGAGCTAGAACATAATTGGCCTCCATAAATTTCTTTATAGGGTAAGCCAACTTTCTTATCCCCCATTTATCTACTCCTTCCACCACCCCACCCCGACCGTCAATCGATCTACTCACTTTGTCTATGATTTCAGAAACCCCCTCTTCGTCAAGCTCGGGACTAATTATCGCTACCAACTCGTAATCACGCATTTCTAGGTTATTATATCATAAGAGGCTGACATAGCAACAAGCAATGGCAAGACGTTTACACCATCTCCAACGTTTACCAGCTAGAATGTTAAATAAAGCCAATGCTATAATTCCACTGATGAAATTATCTGAGCTGGGAGAATTTGGCCTAATTGACCTCATAAGTGGCAGCGTCGCCAGAGACAAAAATCCTGAACATACTTCGTGGCAACGGGTTTTAGTGGGCATTGGTGACGATGCTGCTGCTTGGCAAAGTGATAACCACATCCAGTTAGCTACTACAGATACTCTAGTCCAAGATATACACTTCAACCTAGACGTCATTAACTGGGAGGAATTGGGCTGGAAAGCATTGGCTGTGAATTTAAGCGATATAGCTGCCATGGGCGGTATTCCCAAGTACGCTCTGCTTTCTCTGGCACTACCCGGCGAACTGAAAGCGGAAGACATCTCCAAATTCACTGACAGTATGGTGCACCTGGCTGGGGAATTCGGAGTGGCTATAGTTGGAGGTAATATAGCTACCGCTCCCAATGTAGTTATCACCATAACAGTCATAGGCTGCTCCAAAGACAAAACGATACTTAAGAGGTCAACAGCTTTTCCTGGTGAGCAAATAGCTGTCACAGGATACCTGGGATTATCAGGGGCCGGCTTGGAAATGCTCAAGGGGAAAAATATTCCAGATCCTGAAATAAGCAATGTCTTGAGACGAGCTCACCTTCAGCCTATACCGAAAGTAAAAGAAGGACAAACCTTAATAGAACAAGGAGTTAAAACTGCCATAGATATAAGCGATGGACTTGTTGCCGACCTTGACCATATATGTGAATCCAGCAAAGTCAACGCTAAGATAAAAATAGAACAGGTGCCTGTGCACCCTTTAGTCAAAGCAAATTTCCCTAACCATCAGGAGCTAGCTTTGTGTGGTGGAGAGGATTACGAACTTCTTTTTACCGCTGATGAAGCAACTGTTGCTCAAGCTAAGCAAGCCCTGAATTGCCCGGTGAGCGTAATCGGTGACATAACAGAAGAAAAATTAGCAACACGAGTGACTGTAGTGGATGGCAAGGGAAATATCATCCCTTACAAAAAAGGGGGGTGGGAACACTTTAAGAATGGAGTCCCTAAAGTTAAACTTGCATAGCCCAGAACAAACTCAGCTTTTGGGAAGCTACTTAGGTGAACTAGCTCAAAGAACCGATGTTTTCCTTCTCACAGGTGAGTTGGGAACGGGCAAAACTTGTCTTGTCCAAGGCATCGCTCGGGGGTTGGACATAAGAGAATATGCTTTCAGTCCCTCTTTTGTCATCCTCAGAGAGTATCATGGCAGGCTTCCTTTATACCACATTGATTTCTATCGCCTGGAGCATATTGAGGAAATTGCTGCCCTAGGGCTGGAGGAGTATTTTTACGGCGACGGAGTTTGTGTGGTTGAATGGGCGGAGAAAGGGCAGCAGATAGTGCCCCGGGATAATTTGCTTATCTCCCTGCACTATATCCCCGCTTCCGAGACACAACGCTCTATTTGCCTAAAACCTCAAGGTGAACGCTACCAAGAACTGACGGAACAACTCAAAATGAGAGGGAAATTCTGGCGCTAGATACGAAATGCTAAACAATTCTATGAGCCTTCGACCATCAGCCATCAGCCACTTACTGAGTGCTGTTAGAAATTAGATTTCTGATATGGAATTAGCTATAGATACTTCGTCCAATACTGCCAGTGTCGCTTTATCTCATAAAGGAGAGCCACTAGCTTCGCTAACCTGGAAAACAGCACAAAACCATACAATAGAACTGTTGCCGAACTTACTTTGCCTGTTACAGCAAACCAAGGTGGATATAAGCTCTATAGAAGCAATCATCGTAGCTAAAGGCCCAGGAAGTTTTAATGGGCTTAGAGTAGGCATAAGCACTGCCAAGGGACTGGCCTCTGCCCTAAATGTTCCTTTGCTTGGTGTAAACACATTAGAAGCTGAAGCTCATCCCTTTGCTTTCACCGGATTGCCCCTGCGCCCTGTTCACAAGGCTGGTCGCGATGAGATAGCCACTGCCCTCTACCAGCAGAAAGATAATGAATGGCAATGTCTGGAAGAGGAAAAACTGACCACAGTTAAGACTTTATGCCGTCGAATTAAGCGGAAAACTCTTTTTTGTGGTGAAATCCCCTCTGATATAATGAACGAAATACAGCAAAGCTTGGGCAGTCAAGCTATAATTTCCCAAAGTAATAGCCTATCCCGAGCTAGCTCTTTGGCTATATTAGGGTGGCAAAAATTAAGTAGAGGAGAACAAGATGACCCAGCCACCCTACAGCCATTATACCTTCGCCCCCCTCATATAACAAAGCCCAGGGATAAGACACCCCCTTTTGTCACTCTGAGTGAAGTAAAGGAACCCAAGAAGTGAAAATCCCCAGATTAGATGTTGAGTACACGACAAGGCTTTGCTTTGGCTGCGGCCAGGAGAACCCTTGGGGATTGAAGTTGAAACCCGTTCATGATGGAGAAAAAGTCACCGCAGAGTTCATCGCCGGGGAGTTTCATCAAGGCTGGAATAACGCCATTCACGGCGGCATTCTCTACAGCCTTCTCGATGAAGTGACTGCTTACGCCATGCTTTGCCATGGGATTGAGTTCGGCGTTACCGCCAAAAGCGAGATAAGATTTAAACAGCTAGCGTCCATCAATGAGCCAATCCAAGCCTCTGCCTGGGTCACCAAAGTGACAAAAAGGCTAGTTGAAACTAAAGGCGTGCTCACTATCAAGAATAATACAGTTATAGTCGAAGGCGATTTCTTGTTCTACGTCTGGAAAGAGTCAAAAAAGACAGTCCTTTGGGACATGGATGGGGTTATTGCCGACTCCAATCCCTTCCACTTTGCTGCCTGGCAGGAGACCTTTGCTAAAAGGGGAGTAAAATTTACCAGGGAAGATTTTACCAAGCTCTTTGGCACCAGAAATGACTTTATAATCCACAGCGTTATGGGAGAGGAACTCCCCGAAAGAGATGTAAAAATCATAGTACAAGAGAAAGAAGAGGATTTTCGGCGGAAGGCAAAAGGAAGCATCAAGCCTTTTCCTGGTGTAGTGAGGCTGCTGAATGCCATTAAGAATGGGAATTTCAAACTAGGCTTGGTTTCTTCAGCGCCAAAGGAAAATATCGATTTGGTCATTAGCGAGCTTAATCTGGAGGGATTCTTTGATTGCATTGTTTTTGGTCAAGAAGTGCCCGAAAGCAAACCCAACCCCCAGATATATCTTTTAGCCACCGAGAAACTGGAAGTTACACCTAAGGATTGCGTGGCGATTGAAGATTCTCCCCTGGGGGTCAAAGCAGCCAAAAGCGCGGGGATGCAATGCCTAGCCGTAACCAACACACACCCCCAACAAGAGCTAGAGGAGGCTGACAAAATAGTTGACTCTCTAGAAAATGTAGATTTAATCGCCCTACTCATAAATTTTTAGGAAGGAGCCAATTGAGAATGGAGAAGAGTCTAGTGCTTATCAAACCTGATGCCATGCAAAGGGGACTGGCAGGGGAAATCATTTCTCGTCTTGAAAATAAGGGGCTACAAATCGTGGCCATGAAGATGCTGCACATGGATAAAGCTTTGGCCCAACGCCACTATGCCGTTCATAAAGGGAAAACTTTCTTTGACGATTTGGTTAATTTCATTACCTCTAGCCCAATCATCGCCATCGTCTTCCAAGGTAAAAATGCCGTGGAAATAATAAGACAAATGATGGGAGAAACGGACCCTGCTAAAGCGCATAGCGGCACTATTAGAGGTGACTTAGGCATTGATATTGGACATAACCTGGTACATGGCTCTGATTCACTAGAAAATGCCTCACAGGAAATAGCCTTATTCTTCTCAGCAGAAGAAATCTTCAGCTATGACCGTGCGCTCGATGCATGGCTCTATTGAATTCTAACTACCGGGATCGCCTCGTCCCATAATTTATCCAGTTGATAATAATCCCGCTCTAGTTCGGCGAATACGTGAACAATAACAGAACCGAAATCAGCAAGCACCCAACCAGAGTCAGGGGTTCCTTCATTATGATGAGGCATAACACCTTTGCTCTTCAACATTTCGCCTATCCCCTGCCAAATAGCTTCAACATGTCGCTTGGTATCTCCAGTGCAAATAACGAAGTAATCCGCAAACGAACACACAGCTTTGACATCCAGCATGGCGATGTCCCGTGCTTGCTTCTCCGAAGCAAGTTCTGTAGCTAAGCGCGCTATTTCTTCCGCTTCCAGAAAGGCACTAACCCCCTTCAATCTACATAATACCACTTATAGCAAAATTTGACTAATACCATCTTACCATATGTATCTGCTATATCCAGACATAACACACCAGTACAAAGCACAGAACTCAGCAAGCTCAATATGCCACTCCACCTGCAAACTTGACAAGCTGAATTTCTCGATTTGCGCTATATCTGTTATAATATAAAAGAGTTAGGGCTATGCAATCAAGATGGTGGCGCAGTGGGTTTTTTTATCTACTACTTCTAGTAGTGGTAGTAGCTCTTGTATTTGCCTTTATGCCCCGCGAGGGGCCTAAGGAAGTAGGTCTAGCTGAGTTCATCGAGAACGCCAAACAAGGGCAAATTGACACCATCAGGCAAGATGGCGATAGCCTCCTCGGCTTGAAAGATGACACAGTCACAATCAAAGCGGCATTCGTAGGTGGTACCGATGACCTGCGCAATTACCTCGAAGCAGAAGGGGTAACCCTGGGAGCAGCAGGAATAAAAATCGACGTGAAACCTAGCGGCTATGATTGGGGAATGATAGCCCTGAATATCATTCTGCCCATTGTGCTACTTGGGGTATTATTCTACTTTTTCTTCCGTTCAGCCCGTGGCGCTGGTACACAAGCTTTCAATTTCAGTAAAAGCCAGGCACGATTAAGTCTCGAAAACAAGCCCAATGTCACTTTCGCCGATGTCGCTGGAACCGATGAGGCAAAAGAAGAGGTTCAAGAAGTAGTGGAATTCCTTAAGTCCCCTCAGAAATTCCAGGCACTGGGAGGGCGTATACCCCGAGGAGTACTCCTGGTAGGCCCACCGGGAACAGGCAAGACTTTACTAGCCAAAGCTATAGCTGGAGAAGCCAAGGTGCCTTTCTTCTCTATCAGCGGCAGCGAATTTGTAGAGATGTTTGTGGGAGTCGGTGCCGCAAGGGTCAGAGACCTATTTGAACAAGCCAAGCGTAATGCACCATGCCTCGTATTTGTTGACGAAATCGATGCCGTAGGCCGACACCGTGGTGCCGGCTTAGGTGGAGGACACGACGAACGAGAGCAAACCCTGAATCAAATTCTGGCTGAGATGGATGGCTTCGATACCAATGTTAATATCATTGTCATAGCTGCCACCAATCGCCCCGATATCCTCGACCCGGCTCTCCTACGCCCTGGCCGTTTCGACCGCCACATTGTCATCGATCTACCTGATATAAAAGGCCGCCAGGCTATTCTGGAGGTACATGCCAAAGGCAAGCCGCTGGCCAAGGAAGTTAAACTCGAAACAGTAGCTAAGGAAACGCCGGGATTTAGCGGCGCTGACTTAGCTAACCTAATTAATGAAGGGGCCATTCTAGCCGCCCGGCGCAACCGTAAAGATATCACGTTAAAAGAGCTTGAGGATGCTGCCGACCGCACTATAGCCGGACCGGAAAAGAAAAGCCGCATAATAAGCCCCAAGGAGAAGGAAATAATTGCTTTCCACGAAAGTGGCCATGCCTTGACCGCCAGGATGTTGCCCAATGCTGATCCTGTGCATAAGATCTCCATTGTTGCTCGAGGGATGACAGGGGGGTGGACACGCTTTCTGCCAGCTGAAGACCGTTATTTATGGAGTAAGTCTCAGTTTAGTGATAGATTGGCAGTGAGCTTGGGCGGACGTGTTGCCGAGGAAATCACATTCGGGGAAATTACTACCGGTGCCCAAAACGACTTAGAGCAAGCAACTAAACTGGCTAGAAAAATGGTCACTGAGTATGGAATGAGTGAGAAACTAGGCCCCCGCACCTTCGGTCAAAGGCAAGAACTCGTCTTTCTGGGCCGCGAGATCAGCGAACAAAGGGATTATAGCGATAAGGTAGCCCAAGAAATCGATGAAGAGGTGCACAATATTATCCAGCGGGCCTACACTACCACCAAGAAAATCCTGACTGCCAATAAAGCAAAACTAAAACAGCTAGCTGAAGAGCTTATAGCTCGTGAAACTCTAGACGAACCCGAGCTCAATAAAATACTGGAAGGGTTAGCACCACAGCCAACCCCCAGCTAACCCAGCTTCATTACTGCTTCCTCGGATACCTCGCTAACCAGCTATGGAGTCAAGTCGGCTCGTTTCTTGAGCGACAATATCCTCATCTAGCTTGGCAAATAGCGGCTGGGGCTGGCGAAGTTTCTGCCCCGGAGGTAAGACCTGCACTCTCCAACCTATTTCCTGCACACTACCATCAAATCCGAGAAAATAATGAAGCTTCTCAGAGCTGAAAGGAAGGAAGGGATAGAAAACAGTTTTCAATGCTGTCAGCACGGAGAGCACGGTATAAACGGATTTAGCCGAGGTCTCCCGCTCCGTTTTAATCGTCTTCCAAGGAGCTTGTTCATCAAGATAACGATTAGCTTCCTGAGCCAGAGACATAGCCTTCTTGATCGCCCCTTTAAACTCACAACGATAAAGTAACTTGTCCACATCTTCCAAGGTGACCTCAGCCTCATGAAGTAAGCTCTGGCTGTGTTCATCTAGTTCACCAGGTGCAGGCACAGCTCCATCGAAATTACGCTGAGCAAACGTGAGAACACGATGAGCTAAATTGCCATAGGTGGCTACCAGCTCATTGTTATTACGACGAAGAAATTCACGCCAGGAAAAATCGCTGTCCCCTGTATCAGGCATATTTACCGCCAAAGTATACCTCAGGGCATCTGGTTCATATCGCTCCAGATAATCGTGGGCCCAAATCGCCCAACCACGGCTAGTAGAAAGTTTCCTGCCTTCAATAGTTAAAAATTCATTGGCGGGAACATCGTAAGGAAGATTCAGCCCGCCATAACCCATCAACATCGCTGGCCAAATAAGCGTATGGAAAAAGATATTGTCCTTGCCGATGAAATAAAAACTCTTGGCATCATCTTGCCAGAAAGCTTGCCAGGCGGTATCATCCCCCTGCAAATTTGCCCATTCCTTGCTTGCTGCTAAATAACCAATAACTGCCTCAAACCACACATAAATACGTTTATGTTCAAAGCCTGGTTGCGGCACAGTTACTCCCCAATCCAAATCACGAGTAATAGCCCTATCTTTTAATCCTTCATCCAGAAATTTCCATGAGGTGCTAAGCACATTACGCCGCCAATGAGTCTGCTCTTTTATCCAGACACTCAACTTATCCTGGAAAGAAGAAAGGCGCAAAAAGAAATGCTCAGAAGATTCGAAACGAGGTGGAGTGGAACACAGGTAGCAGTGAAGGTCCTTAAGCTCCGATGGATTCAAAGGCTTGCCACACTCATCACATTCATCACCTCTTGCCTTAGTGAAGCCACAATAAGGACAAGTACCTTCCAAATAGCGGTCGGGAAGGGAACGCTGGCACTTAGGGCAATAAGCTTGCAGCATTTTATCTTTGTAGATGTAGCCCTTATCGAGCAAAGCGAGGAATATATCATGAGTAACTTGAGTGTGATTGGGAGTGCCAGTGGTGGTAAATAAATCGAAAGAGATGCCCAATTTTTTCCAGCAGTCAACAAATTGCCCATGATATTTGTTTACTACTTCCTGCGGCGTGGTGGATTCTTGTTCAGCACGAATCGTAATCGGCGCTCCGTGCTGGTCACTACCTGAAACCATCAGAACTTTATTGCCCTTAAGGCGATGATAACGGGCAAAAATATCAGCCGGCAGATAAGCACCAGTGATGTGTCCTAAATGTAGAGGACCATTGGCATAGGGCCAGGCAACACCGATAAAAATACGTTCGCTCAAATTCTATCCCAAAAAGTTGACCTATTGTAAATCATAAATTGTCCCGTGTCATTGCGATGGGCTGAAGCCCTGAAATGACGATTGAAGCGCTCAGTCCTGGGGGAAAAAGGTGATTACTTGCTTTCCCTTCTCCGTCCTGTATGAGATATACCCCTGGCTCAAGCAGCAGTCAACACAAAGACGCTGCTTCTCACCTTCTTCCCCATCGGTTAAAAGATAGCGCTCCCCATATTTAATAAGACGATGACACCCATCACATTCCACCTTTCCTAAAGAAACACAACCTCGGCGCACTTTAGCTCCTTTCCTGAGATTTAATCCAAGCTCGAGTCTTGCCCTCAATAACTAGACTAAACTCTCCTCTGGGCTCGGCGAAATACTCCCTAGCCTGGCTTACCTTGCCCCGGAAAATTTCTTCGTGAACTTTGGTAAGTTCACGGCATACAGATAGTCTTCTATCTCCTAGAACCTCTTCAATATCACTCAATGCCTCTCTAATTCGATGGCGCGTCTCGAAAGCCACTATAGTTCTTGGCTCATCCACTATGGAACTAAGGAGACGCTGCCTCTGTCCCTGACGGCGAGGGAGAAAACCAAGGTAAAGGAATTGGTCGGTCGGCAACCCAGAAACAACTAAAGCCGTAACCACCGCTGAGGCACCAGGAACAGGTACCACAGAAATCCCACGCCCAATTGCAGCAACGATGAGCTCGTAACCAGGATCACTCAGTCCTGGCATACCAGCTTCCGAGACCAGAGCCATATCCTCTTCCTCTAGGTAACCTAATAAATAATCAAGCTTAGCTCTTTTACTATGCTCATGGTAGCTAGTCAACGGAGTTTTTATATCATAGGCATTAAGCAAGCGGCGTGTAGTGCGGGTATCCTCGGCAGCGATAAGCTTCACCTCTCGCAGAAGGCGCAAAGCGCGCAAGGAAATATCCTCCAGATTGCCGATGGGAGTAGCAATGACATAAAGAGCAGGCACGACGTGAAATTATACTTAATAGCTGTAATTTTATCCACTTTCTTGACTTCAGACATCCATGTGGGTATAGTTTATGGCAACTTTTATCAGGTAAAGAAAAATGCCTCATCTTAAATTCAAAAACATGGAACGCGCTTATGGATTCGATGAAGTTGCTCTTGTCCCCGGAGATGTAACTATTAATCCCGACCAAACCAACATAGAGTTCACCTGCGGAAATCATACCTTCTCCATCCCCATTTTAGCCTCAGCCATGGACGCCATCGTTGACCCCGCCTTTGCTATTAAATTTAATAAGCTTGGTGGGCTGGCCGTCCTTAACCTCGAAGGTGTACAGACAAGGTATGAAAAGCCCGATGAGGTCTTGAGCCAAATTACCCAAACTCCTGAGAGTGAAGTCACTTCCTTACTTCAAAAAATTTACTCCCAGCCTATCAAGGAAGACCTCATTAGCAAACACATCGGAGCAATAAAAAAGGCTGGAGCTATCTGCGCAGTATCCATAACTCCAACCAACACCAAACGCCTGGCTCCTATAGCTAAGGATGCAGGAATGGATATTCTCGTGGTGCAATCTACAGTCACCACAGCTCGGCATATCTCCAAGAGCTATCGAGGACTTATCCTACCCGAGCTATGCCAGCAAATGTCCCTGCCCATCATCGTGGGCAATTGTTGCAGCTATAGCGCGGCATTAGAGCTAATGAGGACAGGCATCGATGGCATCCTGGTTGGAGTAGGGCCTGGAGCTGCTTGCACTACCCGGGAAGTAATTGGCGTTGGAGTCCCCCAGATAACTGCTACTTTGGATTGTGCTGCTGCTAGAGAAAGCTATCTCAAAGAAAGTGGTAAATACGTATCAGTGATAACCGACGGAGGTATTCGCACTGGCGGCGATTTATGCAAAGCGTTCGCCGCAGGTGCTGATGCTGTAATGATCGGTTCACCTCTGGCCCAAGCGACAGAGGCCCCGGGAAATGGCTATCACTGGGGCATGTCTCATCCCCATCCAGCATTGCCCAGGGGAACACGTGTTAGAGTTGGCACTATCGCCCCATTGGAGCAAATTCTCCTCGGTCCTACATCCGCCACCGGCGGCACTCAAAACTTGGTTGGCGCCCTGCGCACCAGCATGGGAGTATGCAGCGCTAGAACCATTAAAGAAATGCACAAAGTTAAGATGCTCATTGCTCCCGCCATAAAGACTGAAGGGAAATACTTTCAGGCAACCCAAAATGCCCCTTAACTCTAAAGAAACGCTGAAAGGCAGAACCATACACCAAAGCCAGCTAGAATCAAGGCACAAATGCTAAACACAATCCTTCGTACTTTCTGTGTCCACCACCGCCTTGACTCAAATGTACCTACGGAGAGAAATTCACTCCATGCTAAATCACAGGGCAAATGCACCAGAGTAAACAGAATAATACCAGTAACCCCAAATTTGGCAGCCCCGGTTACGAGAACTATACCCACAGTTGCCCACCATACATAAAAGGCCGGGTTAGTCCCCGTAATCACAATGCCCGTGACTAAAGAGCTGGCTGGTAGACCGCGCACCTCACCAGACGCTTCACCGGTAGCTCGAAACATTCGGAAACCCAGGTAAAGCAGCATTAAGCCGCCTGCAACATATACACCACTTACCACCTGGGGAGAGCCGATGAAATGCCCGAATCCGAAATAAATTGCAGCTATAAGTGGTATCTCGACGACAGCATGCCCTGCTGCAATCAGAGCGCCAGCGTTTCTATCACTATAACCCTTGGCTATGGTAGCCGCAGTGAGCGGCCCAGGTAACATAACGCCAGTAAGAGAAATTCCCGCTGCTGTTAATAAGAATATGCCCAGGCTTGTCTCCATAACTTGCTCGGGGCAAACCCAGATTCAGGCTAAATTTCCTCCTCTTGTTCTTCATCCTCCTCCGTAGCCACCCCACCACCATAATGAGGAAGTATCACCCCTACTTTGCCCCGGCGGCCTCTGGCTCCTCTGGGCAAACCTTCAATCATCTTCTTTAGCTCTGCCAATGCCTTGACCGACTGCGCTGGAGAGACAACTATGCCATCTACCCCAGCTTGCCATAAATTACCGAGCTCGGCGCTCGTGACTGAAGAGGGCAAAGTTATCATAACTGGCTTCTCCAAGAGCTCAACGAACCTTCGATAAACAAGCAGATGCTCCACGGCAACAAAAGAGTCTTCGCCTTCATCACTGACGAGCACGCCGTCTACATCAAGGCTGTTAATGGCTCTCACAAAACCCTGGTCTAATGAAGGCTCTATCTTCAAAATTTTGCCTACCCCCTCCTTGTGCAAGACCGCCGCAGCTACCTTGATATCAAAGACCACAAAGTCACACCCTGAGCCCACAAGCTCTTTTATTTTCTCTTCGCTTACGTCCTTTACAAACACCCCCATGGGAACGTCTCCCACAGCCTCAATCATCTGCCCGACGATTTCGGTGCTAGCGCTCTCGTTCAATATCAGCCCGGCATCTGCATTCACATCAGCCACAACCTTAGCTTCTTTGACCTTTGCCCCAGACAGCCCGGCAATAAGCAATAACACCGAGTCTTTCGATTCGGCAGAGGGATGAAACCCTATGGGTGAAGCCGAAGACTTAGACAAGCTCTGCAGTTTATCAACAAATTTGCTCAAATCTCCTCCTGACCAAATACGAGGATATTGTAGAGAAAATTCGGGTAAAATTCAACGCAACCTTACAATAGCTCCTCAGCGAGGGACTTCATGAAAGCTGGCTTTGTGGGAAATCGGCGGGGATAATTCCCGGACTCTGCTTTGACAAGAAGTAAATTACGCCAGCTCGGCAACACTTAGTTGCATCCTATCCAAGAGCCATCGCATAGCCTTGCTGCCTCAACAGTATCCGGCAGGCAAAAGCGGCTCCAGACCGGCCACTCGACGCTTTGTCGGACGCATTGACAGCCAATGAGCAGGAAGTATAACATGCCAGAATAGTTGATACAGACAAATACTGCCTGAAACAAAAGATAGAAAGGGGTCTAGAATGAAAGGTTTGAAAGATAACGCCGGTGACTATGATGCCAATCGAAAACTCGAGGACTTTTCCGTAGATTTCCTGGCCAATCTGGCAAGAGAATATGCACGGACCTATCTGGCAACGGACGGATTTTGGAACGGCGCGGTCACACAGAGAGTGGGGGCGAAAGAAGCTTTGGACTGCGAGCTGGTGGTCTGGGAGAGAATAGCGGAGTTTGTGATTCCCAGGATTGCCAAATTAACAAACATCAGGCTACCCGTGAAAGACATTTTTGAGGCCGTCAAGCTTTTTCAAATAAATCCACAGAACATTACACCGGATATTTTCAAAATTAGCTACGAGGTCAAAGACAAAAATTGTGCCGTGGGCACTGTAACCTACTGTGCGGCATTGGAAAGGTATGAGAAATCCGCACCAGAGATAATAGAAACCTTGTGCCACAAGGTAGAGGTGGCGGCTGCGGAAGCACAGGTTCGCATCCTTCATCCCAGAATGAAGATGACCCCTCTAAAGCTGCCTCCTCGGAAAAGCCCGGATGAAATTGCCTGCCAGTGGGAGTTTAAAATCGAAGAATAGACTTGCAGCAAGGTTTCAAGATGCCATAGCACAGGCCAGGCTGTGGGGGTGGTTTTTGCTTTGTTGGAGGCGTTGACGGCCAGCGAGCAGACGTCCTAAAATAGCAATTTTCTTGAAGTGGGAAATCCCACAAGAAGCACCAGGGGAAGGAGGTATGGATGAAAAAAGCTATAGCGGCGGTATTATTGGGGGTACTCCTGATATCGGGGTTGTTGGCTGGCTGCGTAGGAGATAGAGTACCCGGTTCCGGTAACCTTACTACCCAGGAATTCGAGCTCAGCGATTTTACCCGTGTTGAGGTGGGAAGCGCCTTCCAGGTTGAGATTGTCCAGGCAGATTCATACCGCGTTAGCGTAACTGCGGACGACAATTTATTTGACTATATCCAGGTCTCTAAAGAGGGCGAAACATTAAAGATAGGTCTCAAGCTACTGCCTTTACGCCCCCTTTTCACCACCTTGAGGGCTGAAATCAGCATGCCCCGGATTTACGACCTGGACCTTTCCGGGGCGACAAAGGGTACCATTTCCGGCTTCAGTTCCACTGAGAATCTCGACATCGAGGTATCCGGAGCAAGCTCCCTGAACCTGGTGGAAATGGCTGCCGGCGATGTCGAATTTGAGCTATCGGGAGCCAGCAGGGCCAGCGGTGACATAACGGCCAGCGGTGACGCCCGGCTTAATTTGTCGGGAGCCAGCAGTGTTCAGTTGCAGGGCTCAGCGGACGACCTGATAATCGATGCCTCCGGGGCCAGCCGTGCAGAGCTGGATAATTTCCCGGTCGAAAACGCGGATGTCGAACTCAGCGGTGCCAGCGGGGCTACGGTAAACCTGGATGGCATATTGGATGCCGACCTGAGCGGCGCTTCAAGACTCAGCTACATCGGCGAGCCCACCATGGGGGATATCGATACATCCGGTGGCTCCACATTGAGCAAAAAATAGAATGATTGGCTTGGGCCATGGGATAACGCAGCTTACGGATACGCAAGGCAAGAGAGGAGAGTGGCTCCAAGGCCACTATCCTTGCTTTGTTATATACACCCGGGAACTGGCGGCTACCTGATTAGCTTCCTCAACGCCCTGCCAGTAGCTTTACGGGCTGTCAAAGCATCGTTCAACCCTACTAACAGGACGTCGGAAAAGCCAAGGGCATAAGGTTATTATCATGTTATTATAAGTAAAATATCTAAAAAGAAGATGACTAGTCATCGAAGGAAGTGACTTACTATGTTGGAACTATTCTTCTTTGTCCTTGGAATTGTGAATAGTGCCTTCTTGATTTTTATCTTTCTCATTCGAAAGAATAGGTTAGCCCTTTTGCAGCGAATCGGGTGGGTGTATTTGCTCTTGGCGATTCCAGCTGTTTATGGAATTTTCTTGGTCTTCCAGGAGCAGAAAGCGGTACAATATAGTATCTTCCTGGGGATTTTCTTGGCATTCTTAGCTCTAGAATGGCTGCTTGATTACGTTCTGAAAATCAATTTTCGAGAGAACTGGAAGCAAAATTGGAAATGGCTACTACCCTATTTGGTTCTGTACTATGCGATGAACTACGGATTTGTGGTAATGCCATGGAAAACATCTTTACCATGGGGGCTCATCATGCTCGGTCTTTTTATCATCCAGATAATCACGAATGTAAGGAGTCACCCCAAAATAAGTGGTTAACAAACCTTTGAAAGAGGAGCTGTTGTCGTGAATTGTGCTATTGAGGTCTTACTTAGGCATAATCCCTAAAGCCTCTTTACTACTCGGCCACTCGTAAGTACAAGAAATCAGACATCCCAATGTTTGTTCGGCGGCAGATTATGATGGCACCATAGTTTTTAAGACCAGGGAGCGGAGTCAGGCTGCGTTATTCGCCTAACGCCACCCAGAAGCCAGTTCAGCCAGTAGAGAAATCCCCTTGTCTTGCCTATGCTCACATGTCCCCCCTCATGCAGTTCGTCAAAATGTGTAGTCAGCAACAACTAAACACTTCATGGGCTGATGCTCAAGCCGTAGCTGGCTTGACGTTCCGTTGTTGTTGACATGCACCTGTTCTGGCATGTTATTTTATCATCACTTGCTTAACTGGCTTAAATAGCCAGGGAACAGGGAAGGAATAGCAGCCATGGTAAGAAAAGACAAATTATCGCATAAAGAATTTGAAAGCCTTGTAGCAAAGGCCCTGGCAAGCATACCTGAGGAGTTTCGTGACTTTTTGGAAAACGTGGCTGTGATGATAGAGGATGAACCTCCAGAAGATATGCCAGACGTTATGGGGCTTTATGAAGGTGTCCCCCAGGTGGAACGCTCAATAGATGATTGTCTCCTACCTGATTGCATCACTCTTTTTAAGGGACCAATAGAACGTGCCTGCCGTACCCCCGCCGAGATTGAAGCTGAAGTACGTCTCACCGTACTCCACGAGGTAGGGCACTTTTTCGGTTTAGAGGAATCGCAATTGGAGCAATTGTAACTGAAAAAGGAACCACGACCTTCTCCCTGTAATCCTAACTTAAAGGGTGGGCCAAATTATCGAGGGCAGGGCAAATTGGCTTTGACGTCGGCTTTGACGTTGACGTCCCGTCACAGCGGATTACAACCCACCACAGCAATCGTGGTTTCGGAGGTCGGGGGACTGCACCAGACGGTATGGGACACGATGCAACGGCACTACGAGCTCGCGATTACCAAACCGCTGCTCTACCTCTGAACTAAGTCGGCCAGATTAGCCTGGCTGATGATTGAGCCTTTGAGCAACGACTTATGTTTGGATATGCTACCTAAATGTATCTGCCTACCGATTTGGCAATATGCCTGAGTTCTTCCATCAACCTGGCGAAGTCCGATGGCGTGCCTGTAGTCTCCTTCTGGTTGTGATTGAATTGTCCAGGGATTTGTCACGCCACATGGGCCGGTAGAAAGGGGATGACATAAAGAGGACTCTAGTCATGAATAGCCTACTTTGTGGAGCCAGAGGCAAAGAGCTTCATCACGCCTCGCATCAGCATAAAGGGTTTATAATTGGGACCAACATTGTCAAGAGACCCTGCCATGTACAAATCAAGGTCATACGAATAATAGAGGAATGAACCTGTGCTGCCTGAATGACCCCACAATGGAGTTAGTCCCGACAGTCTACCCATTAGCGGAGGCAGCTGGAAATGCATCGTTCCATATCCATATTGAATTGGAAATCGAAGTTTATGCCAGTCATGCATCAATTCCATTGTATCCCGGTTGACTATCTTCCCTTCATTTAAGGCTTTCAGGAAAATAATCATATCTTCTGCTGTGGAAACAATGCCTCCATCCGCCCAATATGCTCCGTTTGAACGCATACTGGTAATGTTCGTATCTTTATAAAATATGCCTGCAGGGGCACCAGATGAAGCAGCTTGAGGTTCGGAGAGGCCTACCAACCAGGTATGCGTGCAGCCAAGAGGCCGAAAGAAAAAATCCTCATAGACGTTTTGAAGCGGTTTATTGGTTATATTCTCTATAATCTTGCCCAACAATTGGAAATTTGTATCCGAATACGAGGCATCCGTGCCTGGTGGAAAATGTGGTTCCAGATCATCTCGCGCCCTGGCGATAGTCTCATCTACGGTCCAAGACTTCCCAGGGTTTTCAAGAAATAGCTCAAAGAGATTCCTACCATCTTTTCCTCTATCAGTATAGTAATCCGCTATGCCCGAAGTGTGCGATAACAATTGCTTAATGGTAATTTCGTTTGAATAATCCGTCCCCTGGTAGACATTGATGCCTCTGATAAGGTCTGGTGGCAGGTATTTGGACATTGGATCATCTAAAGAAAGAGCCCCCTCTCCATACAATTTCATGATTGCCGTAGCAGTGTACAGTTTTGTGACGCTGGCAATATAAATAGGAGCATCTTTGGTCATCGGCACCTGACCATCTTGGTTGGCGATTCCGGCTGCGCCAGCCCAAGAGTATGAGCCGTCGCCTTTGGTCACAGCCAGGACACAATTTCCAACCGATTTCCCTTTTCCTGCTTGTTCAGAAACCAAACGTTCCAGCTTCAGGTTAAGGGCATCAGGAGATGAACTTGAACGATTTAAGCAGCCCACTGGGAACAACGCATTTACAACAATGATGACAATTAAGGCCACTATCCATACTATTCTTGTTGGCTTGGTCTTATCAACACTCATCAAGCCCTCCTATTAACCCTTCACATTGCATGAACATCACGACCGTTAGCGTTCGGAACTAGCTTCACTATACAACATCTCCATCTGCCCCTTCAACTAACTATGCAGCCTGAATCAGTTTTAGTCTCTTCAACATACTTGGATAATGAAGACACCTTTGGCTCGCGATTACCAAACGGCTGCTCTATCTCTAAACTATGCCAGCTGGATTAGCATGGCTGATGATAGAGCCTTTGAGCAACGACTTATGTTTGGATATGCTACCTAAATGTATCTGCCTACCGATTTGGCAATTCGCCCAATTGCGTAATTGAGTAAAAGAGGCGATACTTAAAATGCTAATCAGCTATATGTTGCAGTAATCACGTTAGGAGATAATATATTAGCAAACCAACAAGAACAGTAGGTTTCAAAATATCTGAATATAGCGGAGGTCCCGCATTTCCAGGGGAGCGGTTGTTATTCTTTATTCTATCCCTTATGTGGACATACGCCGCTCCAAAAGCGAAGACTGAAAAGCCAATGACTGTTGCTATCCAGAAATTACCTCTGAACCATATACATAGAACTCCAAGAATCCCTATTGACAAATTAGTTACTGCAACCTCTAGTTGAAAAGGATTTCCGGAAGGCCAGCCGATATACTCGGCAACTTTTTTAGATGAAAACGCGTGGCCCATAAAGGCATACAGTCCAGAGATCCCAACGTTGATGACTAAAAAATTGACAAGCAAGGTCTCTACGATGGGAGCTTTCGCAATAATAATTTGCAATACAGAAACTACTACCCATATCACCGCAAGGATAACATAATGCATCTACCTCTCCTTTCTAGATGTTCAATATTCGATGGCCATTACAGCTTTTAATCTATTGAATAGTAGGTATTCACTTTCTGGTCATCCATGCATGAACAGGCCAATGAAATATGAATCTGCTGTAACTCAATTCATTATTGGATTGGAAAGTTTATATCAAACAAGGCTCAATTAACAATTAGCTATTTTGTTACCCCTGGGCAACGATTTATGTTTGGGCGTGCCACCTAAATGTATCTGTCTACCGATTTGGCAATCCGCTTGAGTTCTTCCATCAACCTGGCGAAGTCCGATGGTGTGAGAGACTGAGCGCCGTCCACCAGGGCCTCCTTGGGGTTGTGATGAACCTCGATGAGGAGCCCATCGGCACCGGCAGCCACGACGGCCTTAGCCATCGCCGGAACCAGGGTGTAATGGCCGGCGGCGTGGCTGGGATCGACAATTAAGGGCAGGTGGGTGGACTTCTTAATCACCGGTATGGAACCAATATCCAGGGAGAAGCGAGTGCTGTCTTCAAATGTCCTGATGCCTCTCTCACACAGAATAACCTGGTTATTCCCCTGCGCCAGCAAATAGTCTGCCGCCGTAAGCCATTCGGTAATAGTAGCCGCCAATCCCCGCTTCAGGACAACAGGGTATTTGCTCTTGCCAATCTCGGTCAGCAGGGCATAGTTTTGCATATTTCTGGCCCCAACTTGAAGTACATCGGCATACTTCGATACCAGGCCGACATCATGGGGGTCCACCACTTCGGTGACCACAGGTATGCCAGACCGCTCCCTGACCCGTGCCAGCAATTCAAGCCCGGCCTTCTCCAGGCCTTGAAAGCTAAAGGGCGAGGTGCGTGGCTTGAAGGCACCACCGCGTAGAAAACAGGCCCCAGCCTTCTTTATGACACCCGCAGCCGCTGCCAGTTGCTCCTCGCTTTCCACGGCGCAGGGCCCTGCCATAACCACAATGCGCTTGCCCCCGACCTCGATTCCGTTAAGGGAAAGCACACTGTCTTCCGGCTTGAATTCCCTGGCTGCCAGTTTGTAGGGCCTCATAATTCTCGTTACTGTTTCCACCCCGGGAAGCACGGCAAAGGTGTCTGTAGACAACTGCCCGGTATTGCTTCCCAATATAGCCACCACCGTCTTGTCGGTACCCAAGTTCAACTGGAAATTCAATCCCAGTGACTTGGCCCGCTGTACCACTCCTTCTACCTCATCTGGGGAACTACCGGTTTTCATCTCTACTATCATAACGCTCTACACGAACTCCTATATTTCTTGACAAGGATGATACTTATATTGCGGCTAGCTGTCAAACGAGCATATTACGCCGGTGTGATACCGATAATCAGCGTATGTTGATTGGTTACCGTGAACGCTTGAGCAAATGAGGTAAGGTCATGTGAACGGAATCACTGCCATCGTCCGAGATTCAGACCCTGTAAACTCTGCCATGCAGTTTCCCAAACAAAGCTCATCAGGAGTGGACCTGAGAGCTATGTTGCCACAGACAACTCAGGTACTCCGCATAAACCCCACGTATTAGTGCAGAGAGCACTCAATACAAAACGAATTACCAGGGACTCTCCTTGCTCTTGAGAGCATCAATGAGGGAATCAAGGGTAATTGCTGCCAGGGTCAAGGTCTGGGTGGTTCCTCTGGCACTGAGTCTTATTGCCAGTTTAGCCATTGCTTCGTTGCTTGGAGCTTCAAGTATATTCACAAAGTCATACTGACCCAAAAGGGCATACTGGTCCAGGATTTTGACACCCATAAACTCTACCTCTTTGTTTATCTCCGTGAGCTTCTCGGGGTCTTCTTGAATTGCTTTTCTGCCAGCGTCAGTTAGTGTGGTGAGCATAAGATAAACAGCCATCTTTACCTCCTATCCTTCCAATCTTTAACGATATTATAGCAGGGATTTCCCGTATGTTTCCCAAAGCACCACTGAAAGGTTGCGCCTCTTCTACCAGAAAACCGCAACAAAGAAAGCCGACCATGCCTGGTCATGGGTTCAGTTCTGGTATAATTGGATATAGTCCAAGGCTAAGCACTTGCCGGAGGAATTATGGACAAGTTGTCGGAAAGAGAAAAGGAAGCGTCCGAGAACATAGCGAAGTTGAGGCTCGGAGAGGAAAATGAGCCAATCGCCCGCTTCCTCAACATGAGGTTAGCGGAGCTTACGCCGGGCTATGCAAAAGTGGTGATGAAGCTGCTGCCCGAGCATCAAAACTTCAACGGCCTGGCTTTCGGCGGTATCATTATGGCGGTAGCCGACCAGGCATTTGCCTATGCTTCCAATTCCCTAGTGCAACCGAGCCTGGCCACCCAGTTTAACATTCACTTCTTAAACGGTCCTGGCGCGGGCGACGAACTCACTGCCGAATGCTGGGCGGTGAAGAGCGGGCGGCGGGTTGGTATCTCCGAGATGAAGGTGACTAACCAAGAGGGAAAGATAATAGCCAAAGCCACGGGCACGACTATTCCTGTGGCTAAAGGAATCACCAGATAGCCAGAGATAATATTGGCTTTGACATAGTGATTTTGGCTATGTTACATTACGTCAGAACTCAGTGGATGCAGAGATGTTAATTGCGTTTCACAGAGCGGGGGGATTTAAATTCGTCTTTAGCAAGCGCACTCGGTGCGCTTGGAGGACTTGAGATATACATAGCTAGCCGAGTAAATACGGCTAATTAGTGTAAAATAAGGTACCTACCAGGCAGTAGGTGCCTTAATTCGTATATAGAAGGTAGCCATAGCAGATAGCTGGGCAATAAGGCGAATATGATGCCAGGCAAAGAAGGGGAAACAATCCCCCAAATTATTAAGAGCAACCACGAAAAATGGGGCCAGCAGGCGGCCATGTGCATGAAAAAGTTCGGCGTCTGGCAAAGATATAGCTGGAAGGACTATTATGAAACCGTGAAATATCTCTCACTCGGCCTGATAAGTCTGGGGCTCGAACAAGGAGACGTAGTTTGCATTGTTGGAGATAACGAACCGGAATGGTTTTGGGGAGAGTTTGCAGCTCAGGCTGGGGGAGGCATAGCCACGGGGGTCTTCGTTGACAGTATTCCCTCCGAGGTCAAGTATATTGCTGAGCACTCCGGCGCCAAGTTCGCCATAGTTAACGACCAAGAGCAGACCGATAAATTTCTGGAAATCAAGGACGAGCTGCCTTTATTAAAGAAGGTCATTTATTGGGACCCCAAAGGCCTGAAGCACTACGACGACCCCGTTCTTATCAACTTCGCCGAAGTGGTAAAGCTGGGCAAGGAATATGAAAAGGAGCACCCTGGCTTGTTTGAGCGGAATGTGGAGAAGGGCAAGGAGGGAGATACTGCCTTTATTTACTATACCTCAGGAACCACTGGCTTACCCAAGGGGGCCATGCTGACTCACCGCGCCCTGATAAATACGGCCAAAGGGTTCGTCAGCCGCTATCCCTTGAACAAAAACGATGATTTGATTTCCAATTTCCCTGCTGCCTGGGTGGGTGATAGTTTCTTCGCTACGCTTCCCCACCTGCTGACCGGGGCCAGGCTGAACTTTCCCGAGGAGCCAGAAACCATTAACGAAGACACCCGGGAAACCGGGCCTAACTTCGTGATATATGGTCCCCGGCAGTGGGAAAGCCTGGTCAGTGAAATTCAGGTAAAGATGATGGATGCCCATCCACTGAAACGCTTCTCCTATAACCTGTTTCTACCGCTGGGCCATAAAATTGCCGATATCAAATTCCAGGGCAAAACACCGAACCTGTTTTTGCGAGCTCTCTACGAGATCGCCTGTGCATTCTTGTTCACACCGCTCAAGGATAAGCTGGGGCTAAGCAAAGTCAGATTTGCCGTCACAGGGAGCTCCGTATTAAGCCTCGATACCTTCCGCCTGATCCATGCCATCGGTATTGAGTTAAGACAGACCTATGCCAGTACTGAAGCTGGCCTGATTTCTTCACATGCTGGGGGGGAAATTGATTTTGCAAGCGTAGGGCGACCAGCGCTGGACACCGAGGTCAGGATAAGCGATGCAGGCGAACTCCTGGTCAGAAGCGATTCCATGTTCAGCGGCTACTACAACGACCCTGAGAAGACTGCAGTCGTCCTGGCAGATGGCTGGTGCCATACCGGAGACGCGGTCAATATCGATGGGAAGGGACACCTGATATTTCTGGACCGGCTGGAGCATATGGGTGAGCTAAGCTCTGGAGCCAAGTATGCCCCCCAGTATATTGAGGGCAGGTTGAGGTTCAGCCCATATATCAAGGATGCCATGGTTATAGGAGGTAAAGATAAAGATTTCGTCTCAGCCATAGTAAACATAGATTTTGCCATGGTAGGGAAGTGGGCAGAAAATAATAGATTGCCCTACACCACCTTTGTTGACCTGTCCCAGAAAACAGAGGTTGCCGACCTGATACGTAAGGACCTGGTACGGGTGAACAGCTACCTGCCTGAGCCAGCCAGGGTAAAGAGGTTCGTCCTGATGCACAAGGAGTTTGACCCTGATGAAGCTGAACTTACCAGAACCAGGAAGTTGCGAAGAGAATTCATGGAAGACCGGTACAAAGACCTAATAAGGGGCATATATGAGGATAGCAAGGAGATAAAGGTTGAGGCAGCGGTAACCTATAGAGATGGCAGGAAGGGCACGGTAAGCACCGCCATTAAAGTAAGGACCTTATCGGAAGGGCTTGGGGAGAATGGCTGAACTTCTGCAGTTTGTTATTACCGGAGTGACCGTAGGCATGGTCTACTCCATGATTGCTTTGGGCTTTGTTTTGGTCTGGAAATCCAGCGGCGTTGCCAATCTGGCGCTGGGGCAGCTGGTACTGCTTTTCTCCTGGTTCACCTTCGCCATGCTGGTTCAGGTGGGCTCTCCTATCTGGCTTGGCTTTTCCCTGGTTATCCTCTTCGCTCTGGCATTGGGTTGGATTATCGAGAGATTCATCCTGCGCCCACTCATTGCTCAGCCCATCCTGTCCCTAATCACGGTCACCCTGGGGCTAGCCTATTTTATTCAGGGTGCAGTAAGTTTCATCTGGCCGAAAAGCGTAGCTGCCTTGCCTGGTCTCTTCCCCGAAGAGCCTGTCCAAATCGGCACGGCGGTTGTTTCCCAGGAGTACCTCTGGGCTGCGGGTATTTCCATACTATTATTCATCCTTTTGTCCCTATATTTCAGGTACAATAAAACAGGCGTGGTCATGAGGGCAACTGCCGATGACCAGATGGCAGTCCAGGCCTGTGGCATTCCGGTAACCAAAATTTTTTCCCTATCTTGGATGTTAGCCTGCGTGCTGGCTGCTGTCGGCGGCATTCTTATATCCAGCATTGGCGGCATAACCTTTGGCCTGGTTGAAACCGGGCTCAAGGCTTTCTCCGTAGTGATACTGGGCGGGCTCGATTCCTTCCTTGGCGCTATCATCGCCGGCCCTGTAATCGGTCTGGCTGAAAGCCTTGGTGGTGGCTATCTAACCCCGTTGACCTGGCCAGGCATCAGAGAGATTATCCCATTTATTATCATCATAATTGTCATGTTCGTAAGGCCGTACGGCTTGTTCGGAGAGGAACGCATCGAGAGGATTTAGAAATTGAATGTAGATTTGCCAGCGGGTACCCGTAATTACTCCTATGCCAAAGACATGGCCATCTTCAGAACCAAAACCCACTGGGCATTGCTCCTCGTTGCCTTGGTCTTCTTATTCACCGGCCCGCTATATTGGGGAGAGCACTGGCTAAGCGTGGCCAATCTTATCGGCATCACCCTGATCGCTATCACGGGACTAAATATCCTGACCGGCTACTGCGGGCAACTATCGATTGGGCATGCCGGCTTCATTGCCGTTGGGGCCTACACAGCTGCCGTGTTGACTAATCGATTGGAACTGCCTTTCCTGGTGGGACTCATCTCAGCAGGGCTCGTTGCGGGGCTAATAGGCATGATTTTCGGCATACCCTCCCTCAGGGTTAAGGGCTTTTACCTGGCGATTTCCACAATTGCTGCCCAGTTTATCATTATCTTCGCCATCAATCACTGGACCAGTGTAACTGGAGGCTTCCTCGGCATCAGTGTGCCACCAGCCTCAATCGGCGGCATCACCTTCATCAGCCAGGGCAGTCAATTCTACCTCATAATGACAATTACGGCGATAGTAATTTACCTTGCCAAGAACCTGGCAAGGACCAGGGTGGGCAGAGCCTTTGTGGCCATCAGAGATAATGACTTGGCAGCCGAGGTGATGGGGGTTAATCTTTTCCGCTATAAACTTCTCGCCTTCTTCATCGGATGTTTTCTGGCTGGAATTGCCGGTTCACTATTTGCCCACTGGATTGGCTTCATGAGCACAGAAAATTTCACCTTTATGGACTCCATACTTTATATTGGCATGATGATTATCGGTGGCTTGGGTACCACCGTGGGTCCCATCTTTGGTGTCATTTTCATTCGTATGCTGCAACAGGGGGTAACATTCATTTCACCGGTCCTGGAAAACACATTTTCGGCCCTGCCCGCAGGATTTACCACGGGCATCGGGCCAATGATATTCGGCTTGATAATTGTCCTCTTCCTGATACTGGAACCCCGGGGGCTGGCACACCGCTGGTCATTATTCAAAGCTTCCTACCGACTTTGGCCATTCTCATATTAGCTTGATAAAGGAGGATTGAACAATGTAATGTTGAGCATACTTAAAGAAAAGGAGGAATTAATAAAAATGGAAAGGAGGAATAATAAGTGGATTTGAAATGTCCTTTGAAAATGGCGATAGTCCTGGTCCTGACACTGGCTCTTGTCCTGATACCTCTGCTGGGCAGTGGTTGTGGCACTGCCCCCGCCGAGGAAAGCAAGGTAAAGGTGGGCTTCAGTATTTGTTATACCGGCCCTGCCGCAGAGAAAGGTCGCCCCATGGGAGACGCCAAGCTGGATTGCATGAAATACATCAATGAGGAACTGGGTGGCGTTAACGGGAACCAGGTTGAGGTTATCTGGCGTGACAATGAATATGACTCTGCTAAAGCAGCTACCATTATTAATGAGCTGATAAGCAAGCTCTGCCTGCTCTTTACCACCAATTCCTCCAAGATGATGCAGGCGTCCGCGGAAATCGCCAACCGAAACGAGTTCCCCGGCATTGCTGTCTTCAGCACTCCGGCACTCACGAACCCACCGAGGCACATCTATGCCCAGATGCCGGATTACGGCGACGATTGGGCTGCCTTTGCTGATTACTACCTGAAGAATATCTGGCAGGGTGAGGGGACGCCCAAGATGGCTATGCACCTGCTCAATAATACCACTGGTTATGGAGCCAGGGACGCCGCCATGGTCTTAGCTGACCAGATGGGTATTGAGATTATAGCTATTGAGGAACACACCACAACTACCATATCCGAAATAGAAAGCCTGACCAGGATCAAGGCACTGAATCCGGATGTCCTTTATATATCCAGCACGCCGCAGCCAACCTCTATCATTGTTCAGAATGCCGTAGAACTGGGCATGTATCCCGGTATCACTATTGGATGCGGTCACGCCAGCTTCACCAAGGTCCTGGTTGACCTGGCTGGAGCCGATGCCGAGGGTGTCTATGGCGTCTTTCCTACTGTGAGTTGGGGCGATGACGTGCCGGCTATGGCAAAGATGACTGAGTACTGCCAGAAATACCATCCTGATGACTATGGCAACATGGACTACATCACCTGCTGGGCAGAGGCTCTAATCGTGGCTGAGATTCTCAGAGTGGCTATTGATAATGTGGGTGTTGACAACCTGACTCCTCAAGCAGTGGAAGAGTACGGCATTAAGAATCTGGATAACTTCGACGTTGGTGGTCTGCACGGCCCGGTAAGCTATACCTCGGGTGACAATCGGCTGTCCAAGTCAGTGCGGGTCTTCGAGGTTCAAGATGGTGAAATCGCACCTATTAGTGGTTGGGTGGAAGCGCCACTAATACCATACGAGTTTGACTAGCTTGGGAAATAAAGATTTGGCAGGAGCCCTGCCCAGACGGGGCTCCTGCCACCAGAAGGTTTGCTATGCTCAAGTTGAATAACATTGAGGTTACCTACCTCAATGTAATACGGGTACTTCATGGTGTTTCTCTGAATGTGCCCGATGGCTCAGTCGTTGCCTTGCTTGGAGCCAACGGTGCTGGTAAAAGCACCACCCTCAAAGCAATATCGGGGCTACTTCATATTGAGGAAGGAGCGGTAACCGATGGCAGTATAGAGTGGAACGGGGAAAGGATAGACAGGAAAAGCGCCGAAGAGATAGGTAAACTGGGTATTATCCAGGCGCTGGAAGGACGTAGAGTCTTTGAACACCTCACCACAGAGGAGAACTTACTGGTTGGGGCTTATCAGCGCAGGAACCAGCATGATGTTAAGCAGGACCTTGATATGGTCTATGAATATTTTTCCCGACTCAGAGACCTCAGACACAACACCGCTGGCTATCTCTCTGGAGGTGAACAGCAAATGCTGGTCATCGGCCGGGCTATGATGGCGAGCCCCAGTCTAATGATGTTGGACGAGCCGTCACTGGGTCTGGCACCGCTATTAGTCGAAGAAATATATGAAATTATCCAGCGGTTTAACATGGAACAAAAAACATCGGTCTTGCTGGTGGAGCAGAATGTCAGGATTGCTCTGAGCATCGCCCATTATGGGTACGTCATGGAAAATGGGCGAGTTGTTCTCGACGGAAATGCCGATTTTCTCAAGAACAATGAGGATGTGAAAGAGTTTTACATGGGCCTGACTACAGTGGGCACCAAGAAGAGCTACCGGGAGGTAAAGCACTATAAGAGGAGAAAACGATGGCTATAGCGTCTTCAGGAAAACATGGCGAATTCTTTGATGAACTGGAGGTAATGCCTGCTGAGCATAGGGAAAAGTATTTGGACCAGAGATTATCCCAAGCCGTGGACCATGCCTATCGTAACGCCCCTGCTGCCAGAGAAATACTTGACAAGGCCAAAGTCAGCCCAGCTGAAATCCGTACCGTGAAAGACCTGGAAAAGCTACCCATCACCAGGAAGACCGACCTGATAGAATTACAGCGGGCGAATCCACCCTACGGGGGCTTTCTCGCCATTCCTTATGACGAGGTCGACCGCGTATTCATCTCACCAGGTCCCATTTATGAACCGCTCCAGACCGGGGCTATCAAATGGTTTGCCAAATCATTTTACGCCGCCGGGTTCAGGAAGGGGGACATAGTCATAAACACATTCACCTATCATATGTCTCCAGCCGGCATCTTGTTTCATGAAGCCTTGAGGGATTGTGGAGCAACCGTTGTCGTTACGGGCACAGGCAACACGGAAATCCAGATTCAAACGATGTATGCTCTGAAGGTTACGGGATTTGTAGGAACGCCTTCCTTCCTCATGTCCCTCATCAAGAGGGCGGAGGAAATGGGGCATAACTTTCGGCGGGATTTCGCTCTCAAGCGTGCCTGGTTTACCGGGGAGATGCTTCCAGGGCTACTGCGCAAAACTCTGGAGGAGGACTATCAAATTGCCACGGCACAGACTTATGCGGTTACCGAACTTGGTGGTGCCATCGCCTATGAATGTCCCCAGAAATCAGGCATGCACCTCATGGACGAGTATATAGTAGAAATAGTTGACCCTAACACTGGGAAGCAGCTCGGGCCTGGGGAGATAGGTGAAATAGTGGCAACTCCCGTCCATAACAAAGTCTGGGGACTTATCCGCTTTGGCACCGGCGATATGTCTTCATATATCACTGAGCCCTGTCCCTGCGGCAGGACTGCCCACAAGCTGACTGGTATTGTGGGCAGAACCAGTGATGCAATCAAAGTGAGAGGCATGTTTGTCATTGCTAAACAAGCCGAACATGCGATTCTCGACTTTGAGGCGGTTTCGCAATTCCAAATAGTGGTTAGCCGAAGAGAACAGCGAGATGAAATGAACCTCAAGGTTGAGTTAAAGGACGAGTCCATAGACAGAAAAAAACTAACTGACGATTTAAATGAGAAATTCCAGAACCTGTGCCGGGTTAAGATAGACAGGATTGAATTTGTAGCAAAGGGGAGCATTCCAGAGGAGCATCAAAAGATAGTGGATGAAAGAAGCTGGGATTGAGATAGCCACAATAGGGACTATCTTTCTTTTCCCAGATAGGCTGAAATAACCTGGGGGTTGTCTCTAATCTCATCTGGAGTGCCTTCGGCGATTTTTAGACCAAAATCGAGGACTATAATTCTGTCGGCCAGGTCCATAACCACCCCCATATCATGTTCGATTAAGACAATACAGCTAACGCCATCCCTCAGGACTGGCGTCTCGGGATAGGCATCCCCTTGCCCTTCAAATATATCGATGATAAACCGGGCAATATCCTCTTTCTCCTCCAGATTCATTCCTGCCATCGGCTCATCGAGCAGCAGAACTTTCGGTGCCAAAGCTAAGGCTCTACCCAATTCAACCCTCTTGCGCATTCCGTAGGGAAGAGCGCCAACGACTTTCTTTCTAATTGGCTCTATCTCCAGAAAGTCTATAATGTCCTCCACAGTCTTACGATGTTCGATTTCCTCGTTATGAGCCCAGCCGAAATAGAGGGAACCACTAAGAAAGTTTTGGTTCATAAGGATGTGGCGGGCAGCCATGATATTGTCCAAGGCACTCAGACCGGTATATAGCTCGATGTTCTGGAAGGTTCTGGCCAGGCCAAGTCGAGCCGCCCTATCAGGGCGGATCCGAGCAATATTCTGACCTTCATAGTATATTCCACCCTCCTGCGGCTTATAGAAGCCATTTATGCAATTCAACAGGCAGGTCTTACCGGCGCCATTGGGCCCTATAATTGCCAGTATCTCGTTCTCTCTTATGTCAAGGCTCACATTATCAAGCGCTTTTACGCCTTTGAAGGAAAGGCAGAGGTTCTCAATTCGTATCTTCACCTGGCTTTCAGCTCTTGTCTTTGGTAACATATTCGCCCCGAGAAGATGTGTAATCCGCCGGTCTACTTTGAGTACCCTTTCCCGGCTTCCTGAGAGGAAAGCTTTCCTTTATACTGAACCACCCGGTCACATTCCAAACCCTCACACTTGAGTTGCCGTTTCAACTGCCTGCTCCGCTTCTTCAGTAGATTAGTTTTACCCCCACTACCTTCACCATACTTTTCATAGCCAGTGCACTTAACCGACCAGTCTTTGTACACTACTATAGTCACCTCCTCATCCACCGCGTCACAATAAATAGTAGTTTCGGTCGTCTGCCAACCTGCCATGTTCATCCAAACCCGTTTTTCATCAAGTTCATCATATTAGCATTGTCCAGCCTGTACTTCAACTGAGCACAGCTCCTAAGCCGATGCTGTATGAGCCTCACCGTAAAAGTGCCGCAGATATTGTGCCCTTGGCCAAGCGACCGCACTGGTTATGCCTTAGTCGCCAATCTTATGAACTACTACGTAGCTTGCAGTTTTCATCAGGGTCTACTATAATCCCAAGTTTAGTGAGATGTGCCTGCCTTAACCCAGATTGTGCTCTAATTGCCGACGAGGCCAAGGATACTGACCCTGTCGATGGTATAAGAGAGATTCGCAGTACCATCCAGTTAGTCCCCGAGGATTCGCAGATTACTGCCGCCGTAGATTCCATTTCAATTGCTGCATCTAGCAACATTTACGGTAAGAAAACTGTTTTGGCCTCAAATGAGCATCTCGCCAACTACTGATACAGCCAACGATGCACTGAAAAAGATGATATATTACGAAACAGTAAAAGTTAGCAACGGGGGGACTATGTAGAAAGACTAAGAATAGGAAGAGGATATGACAATGCTAAATCTTGGATTTTAGGAGGTGAAAGGTTTGAAAAGTCTGAAATTTGTAGTGATGTTGGTGGCGGTTGTAGCACTTATCGCGGCTATTGCCTGTGCTCCAGCTCCTGAAGAACCTGCCATAGAGTTGACCTACAGCAATTTCTTCCCGGCCACACACTTGCACTCCGTACTAGCTGACAAATTTTGCCAGGAGATAAACCAGCGCAGCAATGGCAGAGTGGAGATCACTCACTATCCTGGAGGTACATTAACCCCTGCCGCTCAGGTCTATGACGGGGTAGTTGAAGGGATATCAGACATGGGCATGTCCGTCTTAGCTTATACCATGGGTCGCTTCCCCGCCACTGAATTGGTCGACATGCCCCATGGTTACCCTAACGGATGGGTAGCCACAAAGGTAGCCAATGACTTTTATGAAGAGTTCATGCCCGAGGAATTTGAGGATGTGCATGTACTCTATTTCCACGCACATGGCCCGGGCGTCGTTTTCACTACTGACAAACCTGTGCGCAAAATGGAGGACCTCCAGGGTTTGGTAATAAGGTCCACAGGTGTAGGAGCTAAGATAATAGAAGCTCTCGGCGCCGAAGGATATGGTGCATCCCAGGGAGAAGCTTACGAGCTTATGTCCAAGGGTACCATAGATGGCAGTCTTACCCCCCGCGAGGTATTGAAAGGCTGGAATCAAGCCGAGGTTGTGAATTATGTTACGGCCTGCTATGACATAGGCTATACTGCTAACATGTTCGTGGTTATGAACAAGGATAAATGGGATAGCCTGCCTGAGGACATACAGGACATTTTCACCGAAGTCAGCGAGGAATGGATAGAAAAGCACGGTAAGGTTTGGACCTACTATGATAAGGTAGGAATAGACTACTTTCTGACCTTCGAAGGCAGAGAGTTGATTGAACTGTCGCCAGATGAGATGACAAGATGGGTGGAAGCCACCTCGCCACTGATAGACCAGTACATAAGCGAGAAGACAGACCTGGGGCTCCCTGCAGCCGATTACGAGGCGTACTTGCTCCAACAAACCGAGTACCTAGCAGGAATGTCACCGACAGAGGAATCTTGTGTGGAATGGGTGGAGGAGGAGCTACTCGAGTAAAGAGAAGTACTCCATTAAATAGATTAGACTCAGGGGTGCTCGTGGGGAATATGCCCTCCGGGCACCCCGAGGCGTGATTGCCATGTCAGGCAGAATAGTAGGCTTGGAGAAGTTCGCCAGTACACTCGGCAGTTCTCTCAACCGTGTAGCTGGCGCTGGCATGGTGGCTATGCTAGCCCTGATCGTAGCCGACATAATCTCAGCCAAGGCCTTTAAATGGCCTATCCCAGGAGGGATTGAGCTGGTTGGCTTTTTGGGGGTAGTGATAATTGCCTTCTCCATAGCCCATACCCAGGTTCTGCATGGACATATTGAGGTAGAGTTTCTGACAACGCGCCTTTCCAAAAAAGCCCAGAAGGTTATAGCTTGTATAACCTACCTTTTTGGGATGGTCCTGTTTGCTGTGCTTGCCTGGAGCAGCTTCAACTATGCGCATAGCCTCCAGGTCGGCGGTGAAGTCTCCATGACACAGGAAATACCCTTCTATCCCTTTATCTACGCTATGGCTTTCTGTTCCATCTCAGTCTTTCTGGTATTACTGGTGCAGCTACTCAGGACAATAGTCAAGACGTGAGAAAATGGACCCAATCACAATTGGAATCATAGGCATCGTCGTTCTGGTTGCCATGTTTCTCCTCCGCATGCCAGTTGGCTTTGCCATGGCCTTTGTTGGCTTTATTGGTTTTTCTTGTCTGGTTTCGCCAGAGGCAGGGTTCAGCATTCTCCCCCGGGATGTCTTCCACACTTTCTCCTCCTATTCTCTCACCGTTATCCCTATGTTCGTCTTCATGGGCTCTATAGCTTCCGCCTCGGGGATGAGCCAGAGGCTCTATGATGCCAGTTATTCACTGCTAGGGAGGTTACGCGGTGGTTTAGCCATGGCTACTGTTGCTGGCTGTGCCGGCTTTGCTGCCATATGCGGGTCAACCAACGCCACTGCCGCTGCCATGGGCAAGGTCGCCCTGCCTGAGATGAAGAGATATAACTACGCTGATTCATTAGCCACGGGCACCGTCGCTGCTGCAGGTAGCTTAGGTATACTTATTCCCCCCAGCACCATCTTCATTATCTACGGGATAATGACCGGGCAGTCCATAGGCAAGCTCTTCATAGCAGGCGTCTTCCCCGGCTTGATCCTCGCCACGTTTTTCATCATAGTTATAACAATCCTTTGTTGGCGCAACCCTAACCTTGCTCCGGCAGGTGCAGCAACAAGCTGGAAGGAGAAACTGGCCGGGCTTGTCGGCGTTATCGAGACACTGGCTCTATTTGCCCTGGTGATAATGGGGCTCTTTTTCGGCTGGTTTAGTCCAACACAGGCTGGCGGTGCCGGTGCTGCCGGCGCCTTGCTCATCGGCCTAGCCACGCGACAGTTGACCTGGCAAGGGTTCCTCAGCGCAATTAAGGATTCCCTGCGGATAACCTGTATGGTCATGGTCATCGTCGCTGGGGCTACGGTCTTCGGGCATTTCATAGCCGTGACCAAGATACCTCTCGTTTTGGCAGATTGGGTAGCCGGGCTTCCCCTTCCCTCCGTGGCTATTATGGGAATCATAGTTCTCATCTACATCCTGGGTGGCTGCTTCATGGATGCCCTGGCCTTGATTACCCTTACTATACCCATCTTATACCCGGTGGTCCTGGCTCTGAGCTTTGACCCAATATGGTTCGGTGTTATAATTGTGCTGGTAACCGAGATGGGAGTTATTACACCACCGGTAGGGGTGAATGTATATGTCATCAAGGGGATTGCGGGAGATATCCCCATGGAGGCTATTTTCAAGGGAATACTTCCCTTCCTCGCAGCACTGATAGTTACCGTTGGCATACTGATGGGCTTTCCCAAGATTGCCACTTTTCTGCCCAGCTTAACCTCATATTAGGCGGTCTCGCAACTTGTGAAGGAGATGAGCTGATAAATGACTACCATATCAGAGATGTTGACCAGAAATGCCTCCTTATATCCCGATGATGTAGCAATTATTGAACTACGACCCAGTGAGGGTATCAGGAAAGAAATCACCTGGAAGGAGTTCGATGATCAGGCCAACAGAGTAGCCAATGCCCTTATAGATATAGGCATCAGGAAACATGATAGAGTCATACAGTGGATGATGAATTCCATAAACTGGCTTGAGGCTTACTTCGGCATCATCAGAACTGGAGCCTGGGCAGTGCCTCTCAACTTCAGGTTCACCAGTAGCGACTTGAAATACTGCGCTGACATAGCTGAAGCCAGAGCAATAATTCTAGGAGAGGCGTTCATCGAAAGAGTTAATGACATCCGCTCCCAGTTGCCTACCGTGAGTGACTATATCCTCGCTGGTCCAAGCCCACCCGAAGACATGCTGAGCTTCGAACATATAGTAAGCAACTCTGCGCCTCAACGCCCAAACATAGAACTGGGTGATGAAGATGGATGCGGTCTCTACTTTAGTTCAGGGACGACGGGAGATCCTAAGCCAATACTTCTCACTCACCAAAATATGGTATGCGCTGCTATAACCGAGCAAGCTCACCACTATCAAAAGCATGAGGACAACTTTCTTATCCTGCCACCTTTATATCACGCAGGAGCCAAAATGCACTGGTTTGGAAACCTAATCGTAGGCGCTCGCTCCACCATCTTAAGAGACATCAGCCCTCCGGATATATTCGAAGCCGTTCACAAAGAGAGAGCAACAATAGTATGGCTACTGGTTCCCTGGGTTCATGACATCTTGGTGCAGATCGACAACGGTGAACTAAGAAAGGAAGACTACGACCTGAGCTGCTGGCGTCTTATGCATATTGGGGCCCAGCCTGTGCCACCCTCACTGGTAAAGCACTGGAAGGAATACTTCCCTAATATGCAGTATGACACGAACTATGGACTAAGCGAGGCCACAGGACCAGGCTGCGTTCACTTGGGCATAGAAAATGAACACAAAGTGGGAGCCATTGGGAAAGCTGGTTGCAACTGGGAGACTCGTATCGTCAATGATGATGGGGAAGACGTGCCTCAAGGAGCACTGGGCGAATTGCTTGTCAAAGGCGGCGGTGTGATGAAGGAGTATTACAAGAATCCAAAAGAGACGGCCAAAGTAAGAAAAGATGGCTGGCTCTATACAGGCGATATTGCCAGGATGGATAGCCAGGGTTTTATATACCTCGTTGATAGGAAAAAAGATGTTGTCATTACCGGCGGTGAGAATATCTATCCAGTAGAAGTGGAAGAGGTATTGCACCGTCATCCCAAAATATATGACGTAGCCATAATCGGAATCCCAGATGCGAGGCTAGGTGAAGTAGCAATAGCTATAATTGACCCCAAACCCGGTGAGACACTAGATAAGGCAGAGATAAATTCATTCTGCGAACAGAACATGCCCCTATACAAGAGGCCCAGGCGTATTATATTCGACAAGGTGCCGCGGAATCCCACGGGTAAGATAGATAAGCCAAAACTGAGACAAAAATATAGCTAGCAATGGCTCAAGTCAATAAAAACCGCCGGCAAAGACTAAATACCAGGCGAGAAATCCTGCGCAATCCCGTAAGCCTTCGGTTGTCACTCTAACATAGGTCAAACTTCTGGGCCGCTCTTCTGAGACCAACTAGAGAACCTTCCAACGTCCTATCTTCAACGCAGTATGACACCCGAAAATAACCTGGCAATCCAAAGCCACGACCAGGCACAGTCAACACATTCCACTGCCCTAGCTCTTTTACAAAAGCAACGTCATCCCTCAGAGGGGACTCAGGAAACATGTAAAAAGCTCCCTGAGGTTTCACCACTGAGTAGCCCATCTCGGTAAGATGACTATATAAGAAATCCCTCTTCTTTTGATATTCAGCTGCCGAGACACTCACGTTCTGCAAGCTGCGCACTACTCGCTGCATTAGAGCCGGTGCGTTTACATATCCTAACACTCGGTTGCAAAACACGAGGGCATCTATCAAATCCTCCCTCTGGCTGCACTCAGGATGTACAGCAATGTAGCCGATTCGCTCGCCAGGCAAAGCCAAATCTTTAGAGTGAGAAGTGGCAACTATACTATGGCGGTGGTGAGGAAAAATTGGGGGGTATCTCAGCTCATCATATATGATTTTGCGGTACGCCTCATCGCTGATAAGAAAAACCTGTATCCCGTATTGAGCCCCTTTTTTCTGTAGTAAATCTCCAAGCTGATGAACAAAGCCCTCACCATAGACAACCCCAGTTGGGTTGTTGGGAGAATTGATAATTACCCCCCTGGTCTTAGGCGTAATACCAGCTTCCAGAATATCGAGCTTTGGTATAAACTGCCCATCTGTGGGCAAAACCTTGGTAACCCCACCATGGTTGTCTATATAATTGCCATATTCCGCGAAGTAAGGGGCAAATATAATGACCTCGTCTCCAGGATTAAGTATTGCCTTCAGCACCACATTCAATGCCCCCGCGGCACCACAAGTCATGACAATGTCATTCATACTGAATTTGACGCCAGTCTCCAGCGATAGCTGTTCTGCCACGGCAGCCCTTGTTTCAGGATAACCTGCATTCTCCATGTATCTATGCATTCCTGGCAAAGGATTCCCCATCAACCTCTCCAATTCTCGCTTAAACTCAAGTGGAGGTTCCATAACAGGATTGCCCAGGGTAAGGTCAAAGACATTCTCCTCACCATATCGCTGCTTGAGAATGGCCCCCTCCTCAAACATCCTCCTGATCCACGACCCCTCCGCCATACGTCTTCGGACATTATCCGAGATTGACATCTGAGGCTTCCTTTCTTCCTAGTTCAAAGGCGGCAAAGTTGACCTTCAGAATCTTTGACGGTATACGCTGAGACATGCACTCATTCCAGATATGGACATCAATGGACAGCAGAAGTGAGGTACATCCCAACATGATTACATTAAGAACCCTGATATCGCCCAGCTCTATAGCCTTGCGGGTCCCCTCGACAAAATAGATGCGCTCTGTCCGCTGCTTCAGCATGTCCCTTATCTCTTCATCATCGGGGTAGCGATGAGTTCCCAGGCTGACTGACAAAGGAGGCATGGCGTGATTATTGATGATAGCCACCCCCCCAGGTCGAAGGTAGCGGCCCCACCTAGCTGCCTCCAGCTTCTCGAAGGCAATCATTATGTCAGCCTCCCCTTCACTAATCAAGGGAGACCAGACCTGCTCAGCTATCCGCACATGACTCACTACACTACCCCCACGCTGTGCCATGCCCAGTGTATCAGTCTTCTTGATATCGTATCCCGCGGCAAGGGCTGCCTCACCCAATATGTCACTGGCCAGAATAGTTCCCTGGCCACCCACACCCACCATAAGTATATCTTGCTTCTTCACTTTGCTTTACCACCTGCAAGACT